>ERZ807291.7984-NODE-7984-length-11971-cov-7.059919_pt1 | contig 11971 bp, 12 predicted proteins | sample MGYA00521257_ERZ807291 | MGnify/ENA primary metagenome ERZ807291 (study PRJEB31413, sample SAMN03169783) | marine metagenome | biome: Marine; feature: Water; material: Subsurface seawater | place: North Sea | collected 2011-04-28 | depth 1 m m ...
CATCGTTTTAGTTCACTTCGACTTGCTAACCGAATTATTGTCATGGATAAAGGTGCAATTATTGCAGATGGTTCGCACCAAGAAGTTTATTCAACATGCCTCCTCTATAAATCGCTTTATGATCAGCAAAATGAAGGTCTTTCATAGATTTATATTTTTTTCCCAAAAATAATCCTTTTTAACTCTAGTCCGTCGCTTGGCGGCCCCTCTGGGAATGTGGCTGTTGGCTTTAATCTTACTGGAAGTAATGATCTAATTAAAACGAGACTATTCGCACAAAACCAACTTACGAGAATTACTTCTGCCAAGGTTGTGAATTGATTACCAAAAATTTGCCATCCAGAAATAATAGACATCATAAGGGATGAGATAATCCCACCACTTATAACAATAATCAGTCCTAGTCTGCTCAGTGAACTTTTATCATATCCAGTGAACCCTTCTCTTCCATTTATAAAACTTATTTCCCAAAGTATTGACCTGAATTTCCCCTGCCAAGATTTTCCGCTTTGCCCTACCCTAATCAGAACCTCTTTTTTTGTTAAAATTACGGCAGGAATTAAGTGCCCTATCTCATGGACAAGAGTGGCGAATGGGCGAAATACAATTAGCCCTATCCAAGCAAGTAAAACCCAAGGGAGACCTTCTATACTAAGATAATTTATTGTATTTCCGATAGATTCCATATTTTTTATACGATTGGACTTGCCCGACAAAATTCAACTTATAAGTTTAAACATATTGATTGATAAAGTATGTTTCGCTCCCTTATGCAAGCCTTCTCGAGCAAGAAGCTCGATGTTCGCGTCCCTCATTCCAAAGGACTCCCTTTGACGGACGAAAATAAATTTGGCGAAGATGCAGAGTCTACTCAATGGATTGGCGTTGACCTGGATGGAACCTTGGCAGTAGCCGAGCCATGGCAAGGGTTTGAGCACATTGGTAAACCAGTTCCAAACATGATGAAGAGATTGAGAATCTGGATTGATATGGGTTATCGAGTGAAAATTGTTACAGCAAGAGCCCAAAATCCTGAGCAGGCGGTTCCTCCAATTCAAAAATGGTTACAGAAGCATGGTTTGCCAGATTTAGAAATTACTAATGCCAAGGACATGGATATGATTGAACTTTGGGACGATCGATGTGTACAAGTTATCCCAAATACTGGCAACCCTGTTGGTCCGGCTTCCGATCCTTACAGGTCGAAATAGTCTACCAAGATTGCAAAATACTCATCTTAAATCTCATTATTTACCCTATCGAGTTATGATTATTTTGATGCGACTTGTATTAACTTAGGAAGAAGTTTTAACAAATTGTCTTTAAGTCAAGTTTTGTTGTAATTTAAGGAATATGCCTTTTACCATTTGTACATTTAAAATTTTTTATCTAAGCCAAAATCTTTTTATTCCCTTTCTGTTTTCACAATTGTAGAGTTGGGTATTTAAAGAGAGTATTAAACATCTATGAACTGGTGGGGTAAGTTAATTGGTACTGGCGTAGGAATGCTGGGTGGGCCGATCGGAGCAATTGCTGGTGCAGCTTTGGGGCACATTTATGATGATGATGATCCGACTCCGTTAGATGAACGAAGAGCTCGAATTCTTTACCTTGCTTATTTTTTTTCTAGTGCGGCCAAGATTGCTAAGGCAGATGGCCGCGTTTCGGTTTCTGAAATTAAGGTCACTGAATCGCTTATTCAAAGAATGGGACTAAATAGTAAAACTTCTGAATTTGCGAAAAATGTATTTCGTAAAGCCAAGAACAGTCGACATTCTATCGAACATGATTTTAAAGAAGTTGGTCGATTAATTGGATACGATCCTACACTAGCTCAGTCGTTTCTTGGAGGTCTTTTTGAGATTGCACGATCTAATGGTGAGAACTTCAATAAGTTACAAGTTCATTTTCTTTTATGTGGGGAAAAAGAGTTAAAACTTAGTCACGGAACGATTCGCTCTTGGATTCATGGAGGGTATACCCCGCCTCAGCATGATCCTTCTGTGGATAAACTTTCGCTTGAAGAAGCATACAATGTCCTTGGTTTGAAAATGGATTGTAATGAGGCAGAATTAAAAAAGGCATACCGGTCAAAAGCCGCTGACTTTCATCCTGATAAATTAAGCAGTAAGAATTTACCTCATGAATTCATTACTTTTGCTAATGATCAACTTGCCTGTATTAATCAAGCACATGAAGTCATTTCCAGAGCAAGGAGTTCTAGATAATGAATTGGTGTTAAATTTATTATGAATTTTGGTATTGCAAAGAGCACTAATGAGGGAAGTGCATTTGGTCTGTTTAAACCAGCTATTTTTTATATAGTTTCATAAATTACAGGGCTGAATGTGATCACTTGACTCAGATGCTGCTAAATCTGCTATTAAGCCCAAACTTTTTAATCTCTGACTATTTGTCCATCTTTCATTCTTAGGATCTGGTCACATTTCTCTGCAATTTCTGGGTTGTGAGTGACTAAAATTACTGCAGTACTTTCTTCACGAGCAAATTGAAGAAGGAGTTGGAAAACCTTTCTTGAGTTTTCGCTATCGAGATTACCTGTCGGTTCGTCGGCAAGTAGCAGGGATGGGGAATTGACCATGGCTCTGGCAATAGCCACTCGTTGCTGTTCACCACCAGAAAGTTTATTAGCGAACCGTTCAGCTTTGTCACCTAGTCCGAGTTTTGCGAGAACAGACCTTGCCCTTTTATTGGCTTCTTTTCTCTGGATTCCCGCCTTAAACAAAGGCATAGATACATTCTCACAAGCGGTTAACTCCTTTATAAGAAAGTGAAATTGAAAAACAAATCCCAGGTTTTTATTTCTTAGTTCAGTTCGAACTTGATCGCTCGCTTGGGATACTGATTTATTATCCAATAAAATCTCACCTTTATCAGGACGATCAAGTAAACCAAGTAAGTAAAGGAGCGTGCTTTTTCCACATCCTGATGGACCAACGATTGCGGTAACCTCTCCAGTTTTTGCTTCAAAAGAAACTCCGCGCAGTGCTTGCACATATTCTTCACCAATAGTAAAGGAATGCTCTAGGCGTTTAACCTGAAGTAGAGTCTGACCCGGGTTATTTCTATTTACCACTATAGTGTTTCTCTTATAATTTTAGCCGGTTCTACTTTAGCCGCTCTTCTTGCAGGTATCCAAGTAGCAAGTCCAACAAATAAGGATGCAATCAAAATTGCCCAGCCATAATGGGTGAAATCCCAATTAACAACAAAGGTATCAGACTTAAAAATACCGCGAATTTGCATTGGGATTTTAGATACTAAAAAGGTACCTAGTATTCCACATATTATTCCTCCTATAATTCCAAAGAATAAAACGATAATTCCCTGCCATAGAAATACTGAGGAAATATCTGCACGAGTAAAGCCAATGGATCTCAAAATTGAAATATCTCTTGTTTTTTCAATCACCATGATAGCAAATACATTAAACATTCCTAAACCAGATAGTAGAAGAATACTTGAAACAGTTATGGCTGAGGAAACTCGTAATGCTTTAAAGACATCAAGCCATACTTTTTCTCGTTCCTGCCAACTTACTGAGCGGTGTCCAATCGTTTCCTGAATTTGTGCAGCAATTTGTGGGGCTTTTTCGGGAGTAGCAATTCCGACCTGGAAAATGGACCCTCCAAATCTTGTTCCCGAAAGTGATCGAGCAGTAGGCAATGAAATATAGCATCTTTTCTTGTCAATATCACTAACGCCAGATTCAAAAATACCAGAAACACGAAGTTGGAAATTTTCTAATTTGCCCACAATATTTACTCTGTCATTTACCTTTAGGTTTACTCTTTCAGCAATTCGACTTCCTATGATTATTCCCATGTTATCTCTTAAAAAATTACTAATTGATCCATGTGTAACTTGCTCTTTTAAATCTGAGACCAATAGATGGTCTGAAATTTTTATTCCATGCAACTGTATAGATTGGCTTCTGGATTTAGTTTGCAAAATAGCATTATCTTCAAAAACTTCAGAAATTCCATTTACAGATGGAAAAGCTGTTAAAGCATTTCTTATTTTGTCGGGATAATCAATACCTTCAATATATTTTGCGCCTTCGCGATTTTGAAATTTAAATTTTATCTTACCGTCTTGTGAAATTTTACTAACAGTTTCATCCACATCCTGAAATCGGTCTGAAATCCTGATCGCACCGTTTGTCCCAAGAATAGTTTTTATAAAATACTCTTGGAAGCCAGAAGTTTGAGCTTGTGTAATTACAAAAAATGAAATTCCAAATATAATACCAAACAAGCTCATTAACATTGCACGCTTCCTGGCAAAGACATATCGCAATGCTAGGTTAAAAGTTAGGCTCACAATCTGTGCAACTAGTTGTTAGTGTAAAGAAAAATTGGTTTAATAAATTGACCGTTGCTCAAAAGGTGGGGAGTTTCCGTAACTACGATATCCCCCTCCTCTAAACCTTCTAATATTTCAACAAAATTTAGGTTTTTAGCACCAATCTTTACCTCTTTAATTACCGTTAAATTATCTTTGTTAACAGTAATTACCGAATTTCCAACAAGAGCATTACGGGAAATAAGTAAGGTATCTGTTTTTTTATCTTTAATAATCTCTACCCGACCAGATGCACCAGTTGGAATAAGCTCTTTAGGCGAGTTTATTTTTAGATATGCTAACCTTCGCCCTGAGGATGAGTCCACACTATCGGCTATACGGGATACCTTTGCATCAATTATCTTTTTCCCTGTAGAGAAGAGAGTAATTGCTGCGTCCATCCCTTCTTCTAAATTATAAAAGTCTTCTTCGTTTAAGGATGCTTCTACTATACGTTTTTTGGATATTACTGTGCCTATTAATTGCCCCGTTGTTATGAAGTCTCCGGGTGATACAAAGGACTGAATCAATTCACCATCGATAGGACTTGAGATGGTCATTTTTTTGATATGCGACTTAAGGTTTTCTATTTTTGTATTAAGTTCCAATAGTTCTTGGTCGTTGGAAATATTTTCGAGATCAACTTTTGTTTTCAATCGATCTATTAGAGCTTTTTTCTTTTTGAGGTTAATGGAAGAGATGTGTTCTCCTTCTGAAAGTTTTAAGAATGCGTCATGTTCTTCCTGTTCAATTTTCAATTCTAAAGCATTTATTGAACCAGCCTGGATGGTTTTGTTGAAATTACTTTTACTTATTATTGCTTGTTCTAAACTTCGGTTTAAGTCAGAAATGTCTAGGTGTACAATCGGTTGACCAGTTCTAACTGAAATCGATTTCTGTAGGGGTAATTTTGCCACACTTATTACAGTTCCAGGTAAATTAGCCTTTAAATTGTAGTTCTGGTCTGCCAAAATCTTAATATTTCCGCTTACGCTATCTAGGATTTGCCCCCGTATTACCTTTGTGCAAATCACCGATTCTCCCGTCCTGTTGAAATAGAAAAATACAGTTACGGGAATTATCAAAATCAGAAAAATTAAAATAGATTTATATTTGAACATCTAATATTTTTGAAATTGTATAAGGGCTTCGTATTTAAATTTAATTCTAAAATAAGTGAGGACAGATTCAGTTAGACTAAGTTCAGCGTCAATTAGATTTATTTTGGAAGTAAGTAGATCTTTTGTTGTTATTTGATTTTGTTCGAATTCAATTTTACTTTTTTCGTATTGACTCTTCGTTGCTAGTAAAAGCTTTCTGGACAGGTTAATTTGGTCGATGATGCTCTTTATCTGAGATTGTAAGTTTGTGAGTTCTGATCTTAATTTCCTTACACTGCTTTCAAGTTGTATTTCAAATTTTCTTTTACGTGCCAGAGCCAACTGTCTTTCTCCCTTGCTTCTAGACGAATCCCATAAATTCCAATTCGCTTCAACTCCCACCAGAAAATTATTTCTTCTCACCGAATCAGGATTATCTGGTAAATCAATTTGATCCTGATAAAATCCACCTACAAGGTTTATTTTAGGCTTTTGAGAGTTTTTTGCTATGAAAGAATTCTCTTTTTCAGTTTTGATTAATGTTTTTAATTCTTCGATATCACCTGATGAATGTGAACCTATGATTTGGGGGAAATTATTCTTGAACGAATGAGTTTCGCAGAATAGCAGAAATTCTTTTGGAATAGATAAATCTAACTCCTTGTTATATCCCGTGTCATATTTGAAAACTGTTTTTTTATTTTCAAGAGTACGTTTGATCTGTGAAATTTTAATCGAGTGTTCAAGTTTCGAGATTGTGGCAACGGTTACCTCAAGTTCAGTTCCTAATCCAATTTCTTTACGTTTAGATAGTTCTTTTTCCAGATTCTCAGAAAATTTTAAACTTTCATTTTCAAGAAGAAGACGCTTTTTTAAAAGCAGTAAGTTCATAAATTCAGCTTTTACTTCAATGAGAAGGTTTGAACGTACAGAATCTGTTTTTTGAATAGCATAACTCTCAGCTAATTCAGCAATGCGACTTTGAGAATCAAGCGTACCCCAATGATATAAAGGTTTTCTAACAAAAACCGAACCTACTGTTCTGTATGTTTGATTGTATGATTGTCCGGGTCTGTTTTCATGAATCGACTGACCGCTTAAATTAAAATTTACTGATAAACCTTTTGCGGAATCAGCAATCAATCTATTTGATTTACTTTCTTCAATATATTGCCTGCTTTCCTTTATGAGTGGGGCGTTTTTGTCAATGCCCGCACTGATTTCACTTAACTGAGGAAAATAAAAAACAAGAAAGGCATTATTTACAGAACCTACATCACTTTTTTGTGCTGTTAAATAACTAACAACGCAAAAGATAAATTTGAATAGGATATAGTGCTGAAATAAAGTTTTCAAAAACAATAACCTAGCGGTTATTTATTATCAGGACAACTAGAATGAAATAGGTAAATTTACAATTATTCAGTAGATGCCCCTGAAAGGTATTCAGACTGAAGGGCTTCTCCGATCCATTGCTCGTTTTGACCTGCAGTATTTCTCCTGATATCGGCCACATCACTTTCAAAAACTTCAGAAGCAGAATTGCCCCAAGCATTTCTTACATATGTTGACACATTCGCAATCTCCCTATCATTAATTGGAACTGCTACCATATTAGCAGCAGGTGATGTCCCGTATTTTTCACCCTTAACAGTAATTTCACCTTTCAATCCTTTAAGGATTATCTTGGTTATCAGTTCAGGGTTCGCACTCACCCATTCGGAGCCAGCTAGTGGGGGATATTGCGTAGCTATTCCTAAACCATTTGGCTGATGGCATGAAGCACACTTTGAAGTGAAAATTTTCTTACCAGAGTCTAGTTTTCGTTCCAAACGTAGAGCTTCTTTTTCTTCTTCGGTTAATTCAACAATCTCTTGTGGCGGGTGAACTTGGAAAGAGTTTGTAGAATGAGCTAATTGAATAGAGCAAACAAAAATTAAACATCCAAAAACAAAAACAAAAATGAGAGGAGCAACTAAAAATCCTTTTGTCGGTGGATGTTTTTCTCGTCCAAGGTTGGAATGAATCTCAACCATATCATCGTCTTTCATGCCATCAAATTTGGCAGGTGCCATTTTATTTTTATCGCTCATCTAATTTGATTTAAGTTCAGCAGAAGTCCACATTTGCATGGGTGCCCTATCTTTAACTGTAGAACGAATATTTGCTACTTCAGCTGGACTGACTGAAGAAGCTGAATTCCCCCAATCATTTCTAATGTAAGTCAATACGTCAGCAATTTGTTGATCTGTTAGTGATCCTGGTGGGATTCCTGGAGGAGCCATTACATTGTTGTATTTAACTCCGTTTACCTCAATTTCCCCCATAAGACCATGCATTGATATTTTAATTAGCCTTTCTTTGTCACCCAATACCCAATCAGAGCCAGCCAACGGTGGAAATTGTCCGGGTAATCCTAACCCAGTTGGTTGATGACAGGTAAAGCATAACCCACCACCTGGGGCAGCCTTCATGTAAATTTCTTTTCCTGATGCAATCTGGCTTGCCAACCAAGTCGGCAATTTAGAAAGATTAGAATCAGAGTTTTTAGATTCACTTACAGTAGAAAGTTCAGAAGTTTCAATTATTTCTTCATCCTGTTGAATGAAACTCATCTCAGGAAGTTCATAATCCTGCTTGAGTGATTCTAAGTAAGAAACAATTCTATTGGCCCTTAGAGAAGGGACTATAAATCTTGGCTTATCTATTTGATCTTCTTTTAATTTGATTGCATTATTTGTATCAAAATCTTTTTCCTCATAAAGAAAAGGACTAGGTGGGCATATTGATTCAGAGATTAAAGATTGAGGTTCGAAAAGATGTTGATGTAACCACTCCTTGCTGTAGCTGCGTAGACCGATGTTTGCTAAATCAGGGCCCACACGTGTATTTCCGATTGTTATATCCTCATGGAATATGTAATCGCGTGCTACCGAAGGTCTTTTCCCCCACCCTCTTTCTACATCAAAGCCTGAATCTTCTAATCTTACTTGTTGGGTGTGACATGTGGTACACCCTAAAGAAATATATTCTTTAGCACCTTGTTGTGCTATGCCGGCAATTTGTTTTGGAAATAATTCAGCACCTTCAGGGATAGATCCATTATCTTCTAAAATTGATGATGTCGGTTCTAAATCCCCAAACTGTTTGCGAGCACCAATAACAAAAGCCAACCAAGCAAATGCTAAGGCACTTAAAATTCCAATAGAAAATTTAAAAATGTTATTCATTATGCAACAGCATTTTTGGCTGAGTCATTTGAGCTATTATTTAAGAATTGAAAAGGATTAGGGAAGAGAACTTTCCATATATTGATGACGAAAACGAGTTGGGAGAAACCAAGAATTACAAAGGCTATCTGAGTAATAAGAAAATATGGTCTAATTGAAGCAATTACAGAAGAAGCCCAATCTAGAGAAGGTTGTTGAGCAAGAACGCCATGTGTTAACCCACCAATGAGGTATGCGAGTAAAAGCATCAGTACACCCAATGCAGAAGTCCAAAAATGAAAAGATTTAGCTCCTACAGGAATATCTTTACCTGTAATTCTAGGAAGCATGTGATATACAGCTCCAAAAACAATCATGCTAAAAAAACCGTAAACTCTTTGGTTGAAATGAAACTCGTTAATAATAGAAAATTGAGTAAGTTTTGCAACAGCTGGCAATGAAAACACAACTCCAATGTAGCTGGAAATTGTATACGAAAGTGTTCCAAATATAACAAAACGAAGCGGCAGGTTATTCCATACAATGTCGATATCCTTGAATGCAGTTGCGTGAAAATTTGTGGAAGCAACAGCAATTGGGAAAATCATTGCTATACTCATTACTGTTCCGATTGCAGGAATCCACATCGGGACAGGACCGCCTTCCAAATGATGCACAACTGACCAAGGTGCAAGTAAAGCAATGCACCAAAAGCCAAAAATCGCTAAGTAATACTTGTCAATTGGACGACCTGTGATTGCAGGTATTAAATAATAAGCTACGCCCAAAGCAAAAGGTGTAAGCCATAACCAAATGAGGCTTTGTCCAAACCACATCGATAGTACTGCCTGTAATGTTCCCCGAGCAGGATTTATCTCAAGTCCATTCCAAGCAATTATGAATAACGCAGGGAACCATAATAATGAGGCCAATATAAACCATTGAGGTGCAATTGTTTCGTGCTTTGAACGCGACCTATGAGTAACGATTATGAAAGATGCAATAACTGAGTAGGATATAAACAGTAAAGGCCAGATTTCTCGTGGCATTTCAAGCATTTCATGGGCATTCATGTGACCATCTAAAATACCCATTAAACCGAGAGTGATTCCAACATTCCAAATAATCCCTGAAGCGATAAGAAGAAAACGACCCCTTAATTCAGCTTGTGCCAAGCGGGCGATGATCCAGATGCTAACAGCAAAAATCGAATTGCCACCCCATCCGTATACAAATGCATTGGCCTGAGCAATTTTAACTTTTCCATAAGTGAAAAATTCAAAAGTGGATAGGAAGAATGGATCAGTAAGTTTGGCTGCGGCACAATATGCTAGAAGTGCAGCAGCAAGTAACCACAATCCAGCAGATGCTATAAAAAATGATATAACCCACTTTGCGGACTTATCTATAATTTGCTCAGCAGTAAATTTCACGAATTTATTTAGAATTTTCAGACTTGGCCTGGTAATTGTTGATTGTTTTTATCATGACAGATTCTAAACTAGAGTTATTCTCTATATGGAAACTGTCAACTTTCTCGATGAAGTTTACTGATTCAAGTTTAAATTGATCAACTTTTTCTTTTCTCTGCGTTGAGATAATCGAGTCGGGTTCATTTTCATCTTCAACCATAAAAAGTTTTTCAAAGAAAAAGAAAGAAATAACAAATAAGACTCCTAGTATTAAGGAGAATGTTACGCTACATCCATCTGCTCGTTGTTCCTTTGGGTCACTCATGATGATTTAATGATTCCATAATGCGGGGGTCTCTTACAGGAATGATTTCTGATTCATTTGCGTTGAAGCTTTTAAGTACTGCCCGCGCACAAAGACAACCGACACCCACGAGTGATGAAACCCCCCAAAATAAGTGCATGCCCAAGACTGGTCTAGCTTCATACCCTACATATGCACCTGGAACTATTTCACGACCAGGAATAATATTCCAGTAGAGATCTAATAGATGAAAAGCCAAGATCCATAGTGCTATAAAAGTGATTCTTGGTCCGTTAATCTTATTTTTGTAAAAAAGAAGATACAAAAATGGAAAGAAAAAGTGTCCAAATATAAGACCCATACTTACCCAAAACCATGCCGATGTTTCACCTGTGTTAGGGTTGATTTCACGGATATTGTACCAAAAGGTTTCTTCAGGAATATTAGCACTGTAAATAAGAAAGTATTGGGAAAAGGAAATATAAGCCCAAAATACTGTGAAAGCTAAAGAAAGGCAGGCCAGATCATACTGGTGGGCTTGCTTGTAGATTCCATTTAAAAAACTTTTTTGGCTCAAGTACAGGCAACCAAGAATTGTTACTGCTAGTGCAGATCTCATTCCTGAAGCAAAAAACCAAACTCCATACATTGTAGAGAACCATTGGTACTCTAAGCTCATGAACAAATCAAATGCCCCAAATGTTAGTGCTAGTGCTGTTGCAGGAATTCCGAAAGCAGAAATTTTCATTCCTTTGTGAGTCCAATTTGGGTCTCCATCATAATCCTGTGAAAAGGAGTATTTTCTAAGCTTCGCACTTAGGATGCAAAAAATTGCAAAGTATCCAATTAATCTAATGCTGAAGAAATAAAGGTTTAGGTATCCAGCTTTCTTTTGGTGAAGCACGTCATTTGCTACCGTAATGCCATCTACAGTAGGACTTTCGGGATTTATCCAAGACCATAAAATACCGGCATTTTCTCCTCCAAAAAGTGCAATTAACAGTAATGGTGCAAAGCAAATTGCAAGCCATGGAAAAGCTGCCAGAGCATGTTCTTGTTGTCTTCGCACTACTGGGGTCCACCTAGAGTTAAATATGCGAAAAATCATCACAAGCATAAGTAGCCCAATTGAAATGCTTAACCAGAACGAACATCCCCATAACCAACCCAAGAAAGGACTTTTATCCCCGGACGATAATCCCATTATCAGTCCAGCAAGACCAATACCAAGGCCTAATATAGCTCCTGCAAGTAATTTCACATCTATATCTTTTTTGATATTTTCTGTCATGATTTCTTACTTTCGGAAGTTGTAGCCTCGCTTACATAAGATTGAAGTGCACGAAGGTAAAGAACAATAGCCCATCTCTCCTTTGGGGACAGTTTGTCTTTGAGACCGAGCATAATACCAGAAGCTGAACCCATGGATATTGCGTTGTAAATTTGGCCATCTGTCCACGGTGCAGCAGATTCAAGATATGTACCCGCCTGAGATGAGTCTGACAAGTTTCTCGGAGCAAGTCCGAAGTATGCTGTAACACCCTTTCCGCCTCCGTACTGCCCATGACAGACAGAACAGTG
>ERZ807291.7987-NODE-7987-length-11969-cov-4.893571_pt1 | contig 11969 bp, 11 predicted proteins | sample MGYA00521257_ERZ807291 | MGnify/ENA primary metagenome ERZ807291 (study PRJEB31413, sample SAMN03169783) | marine metagenome | biome: Marine; feature: Water; material: Subsurface seawater | place: North Sea | collected 2011-04-28 | depth 1 m m ...
CTCGAATTTAACACTTGCATTTCGAGCACGGCTTTCGTCTCTGCAGCAACTTTCTCTGCCGACAAAGTCTCAAGCGCTGCCATTTTGGTTCTATAAGTCTTTTCGATATCGACAAGCTCCAGCTTCAACCTCTTCTGGTACTCTTCTTCGAGGTACTCTTCTTCGAGGACTGCAGCCCCTTTGCCTTTCGTGGGGGAAGGCATCGTGCCAACGCCAACGCCAACACTAGGCACAACACTAACACCATTACCGATTGCCGGATCTGTGACTGATCGTGAAATGAAACTGGAAAAACTGAAGGAGACCTTCAAACGAAACGCCTATGGCGCGCCTCCACCAGGAACAATTTCATCTGTTTCAAGTATTTCCATGGAGGATGTCCCGGTAACCGACGCGTTTGAAACCTTAGCAATCAACACGACGCCAATGATCAATGTCATGGACGGCCTACATAAAGAAGAATCCATTTTGGACGTTGCGCCGATCACAATCCCGACAGAAGTGGTGCGAATGCCCAAAAAGACAAAAAAGACCACCACCCGGAAGTACTCCCTTGGACGGGAGAAGAACAAGAGAGTGATTGGTGTCTTGATCAAGGACAGACAGACGCGTAAAAAGATCTTGAATGCGCACAGAGAAATCAAAAGACAGCCCCTACCGGATGTCAAAAAGTACTTGTATTCGCACGGACTCATTAAGGCGGGATGCAAAGCGCCAAACGACGTCCTCAGAAAAATGTACGAAGCGGCCATGTTGGCAGGCGAGGTCACCAACCAAGACAGCGATGTGTTGGTGTCCAACTTTTTGCAGGATGAATTTGCGTAGTCGGTCAAATTTAGGCGGTGGAACGGAGAAATGCCTGGTGTCGGTGAATAAAGTCTACTGCTATTATATAGATTCAACCTCGTATAATGGAAATACCCAAGCACCCGTTGACAGGTAACCAATCCATGTTTTTATCTAGTCTGCGAACTACTATGAACAACCGAATATACTTCTACGGAAGCATACTCCGCAAAGACTACATACCTTCAATGAGCGACATTGACGTGCTGTACTTTGCCGACAATGTGGTAGAAGACACCAAGAAAATGTTGCGGTTCATGAAACGCTACGCGAACAACGACCCCAACGTGGTCGTCAAGTCGGTCAAGTTTTTGTATCACAGCAAAAGCACCAGGCGCCTCACGTCTGGGTACAAGGTGAAATACTTGGACCCAGACAGGTCGATCATCATCGAGGTCGGGGTTTACAAGAACGAAGACAAGGACATGATCGTGGGGGAGCAGTTGGTAAAGTCTGATCTGCCATTGGTCGTCTTGTGGGTATTGTATGTGTTGAAGATTTTGGCGTACAAATTCAGATTTATCCCCGAACCGACATTCAAAAAGCTCAAGGAATACATATTCACCGCCTCGACGGGGTTGGGCGGCACCTATGTATTGTTCAACTAGGGGATATTGTGGGGTGACGATTATTTCGTTAGATGCATAGTTTAAATATAGGCATCTAAGATACATATACATAGAGCATGACGACGAATTGTGTTATCTTATGCGGAGGAAGTGGCACGCGGCTATGGCCTCTTTCGCGCGAAAAGCTTCCCAAGCAGCTTCTTTCCCTCGTCAACGCTCGAACGATGCTTCAAAATACAATCCTCCGTTTCCATCGTTCCTCGATCAGCATTCATCAATACGTGTTTATCTGCAATGCAGATCACGCCTTCATCATCAAGCAGCAGATGGAGGAGTTGGGTATAGGAGACAACTACATGATCATCACGGAACCCAAAGGACGCGACACCGCTCCCGCGATAGCCATTTCCTCCCTCGCGGCAGACCCGGACCACTTGAGCATTGTCGTCCCGTCTGACCACGTATTCAACGACACTGAGTTTGCCGCGCTGATCGGGGAAAAGGTGGACACCTACACCGACTCGGTGGTGTTGTTCGGGGTTCGTCCGACCCATCCCTCGACCGCCTATGGATACATACGGAGTTCAGGGTTAGCAGACGGATACAACGCCAAGGAATTTGTTGAAAAGCCAGACGCGGATACCGCCACACAATATATACGTATGGGCGCGTACTACTGGAACGCCGGCGTATTCTTGTTCAAGAACAAGGTGATGTTGGATTGTTTTCGAAAGTACGCCCCAGACATTCTGGGGCAATGCGAGTCCGCGTTTGCAAAAAGCGTCAAGGCTAACAAGATAATGTCGCTTCCAGAGGCTGAATTTGGGTTGTGTACCCCCCTATCAATCGATTATGCAATAATGGAGAACATATGCAAGGACGATACAAGAAACGTGCCTATTCGCGTGTATCCATACTCCCACGAATGGTGTGACGTAGGCTCGTTTGAATCTCTGCATGAATACATACTGAACCAAAATACGAAAGGGGGGTCACAGATGTTCAATAACGTGAAGGTGGGTGATGTGCATACCCTCGACGCGGCAGATTGTTACATCCACTCTGAAAAGGGACTCGTTGCGGCAGTAGGAGTGAGCAATCTGGTCATTGTAAACACGCCAGACGCGGTATTGGTGTGCGACAAGAAGAACACCCAAGACATCAAACGGGTAGTGAAGCATTTGCAAACATCCAAGCGGACCGAGCACGTGTTCCACACAAAGGTGTTCCGGCCTTGGGGGTGGTACGTGAACGTCGACGGGGGTGACCACAGCGGGATAAAAATCAAGCGATTGTTGGTGTATCCGGCAAAGCGATTGTCTCTTCAAAGCCACGACAAACGCGAAGAACACTGGGTGGTTGCGAGGGGAAAGGCGCGCGTCCAGGTTGGGGACGAGGTGTTGACATTGTCGCAAAATGATTACGTACACATCCCCACAAAGGCCGTGCATCGCGTGGAAAATATAGGCGACGAGATGCTCGAAATTGTGGAGACCCAGATTGGAACGTACCTGGGCGAAGACGATATTGTTAGATACGAAGACGATTTTGGACGGGTGTAATGGTTCTGACTATACAATCCAAGGACCCATCGTGCAAATGTGTACATCTAGGTGAATAAAAGTCTGCACATAATATAACATAACAATGGACAACGTACTCAATTTGAATAGTTGGTATAAACCCAAGGAGACGTTTAGCGGAATTCCCACCGAGGTGTTCTCGGGCGGGCAAATGTCCGGACTGGAGCAACAGCTACAAGTGGTCGCACCGAGTCTGGGTATCTCCCTCCCTGCCCAGCAGCAGCAGTTTGCGCCTGCCGGGTTGAACTCGGTTACCATTCCGGCGTTTGAAACGCAACAGGCGGCAGACAAGGGTATGGAAAAAAAATCGTGGAATAAGTGGGTCGATATTACCAGCCAGGAGGACATATCTGGCCTGAAAATGGGTCCAGCTGATAGTTTTTGCGAGTGCAGTCAATCCGACCCCGAGACAATGAATACGCAATGCAGTCTCTTGACCGAGTACAACTGCAAGCGGGTAGGGTGCTGTGTCTTTACTAGCAGCAACAAGTGTCTTGCGGGCAATGAAACTGGGGCGACTTTTTCAAACGCACCAATGGATTATTACTACTACAAGAACAAATGCTACGGAGACAAATGTCCCCCGAAAAAAAAGTGTTAATAAAAAAAAATGAAATTTGTTAAAATAACATATTAAATATATAGACAAAGATAGAACAATGATCATTCCAGTCAAATGTTTCACTTGCGGAAATGTGTTGGCAAACAAGTACAGATATTATTTAGAAGAGGTGCGTAAGAGAAAGCTGGCCGACAAGAAGCTCGAAAATATCGAGGTGGATCAAGTGTTGTATTTAACCAAAGAGTTCAACGAAAAGACGCACGAGGGTGTGGTGATGGACGAGCTTGGGCTCACCAAAATGTGTTGCAGACGTCACATTCTGACGCACGTGGATATTTAATGGACATTGAAAAACGGGGTATTTTACAGGGGTGTATTTATTTCTTTTTATAGTATATATGACAAGAAGTGTAAAAAGAGTGAATGGAATGAAAAAACAAAGGGGGAGAGGTGGGGGTCGGGGGCGGGGGCGATCTGCAAAGAAACCCGCTAGGGCGACTCGTCGCAATACGCGGGTGTCCCGGCGTGCGCGGAGTATGCGTAAGAAGGCTGGGTCGAGGTATAGACGCGGAAAACGTACACGCAAATCACGCAGAGGCGGCGGGGCGTGCGGCACACCCACCACATTCGTGGGCGATAGCTGGAGTCCCGAGATTAAGGCCTGGCCTGGCGTGGCAGACGCGCATTCCGGCAACCACTATGCACAGAATACGCTCAATGTCCAGCCAGAGATGTCACCCATCGACGAAAGCCGAACCAGCTTCATGTCCGGCGGACGGAAACGCAGAACGAAGCGATCAAAACGTGGCGGAATGGGCGGACTTGATATATGGTCTCAACTGAAGACCGACGTGTCGAATGGATTCAGACATTTCCAGGGCGAGGCTTCTCTCCCCAGCCCCCTCCCCTACAGAGATCAGATGTTTTACGGGAACAGGGCGGAGGACAACCTTGGGTATCTCCGCCAAAAGATCAATTGAGTTGGACAGGGAGAGAAGAATGCGTTTGACGAGAGTAGGCAAGCGCCCAAAATATTATCTGCGTATTTACTATAATATACCATGGCATTTCCTCGAAAGTTTAACCAATTGTGTAGGCCGGCTGCATTTTATTTCGTCATATCTATGATTGCGTATGCCGCCATGCTTGTCCAAAATTTAGGAAACAAACAAACCTTCACGCTTGGGCTGTTTTCGTGCAGAGTGGCAAACACGTTACTGGTGCTGATTTTTAATCTGATTTACATTCTGTTCTGGACGTGGGTGCTGAACTTAATCTGCAAGGACGGCTACTCCAATATATCATGGTTCCTGGTGCTGCTGCCCTTTATCTTTTTGTTTGTGATTCTAGGCGCGCTAATGTTAGGCAAGGCTTAAGCACCCCACCTTCCTCAGGTCAGGATGCCTTTATCATCTTATACATATCTTATATCGCAATGTATAAAATATGTAAATCACATAGAAAAATAACAGGTGTATATAGTATACGTGTTCATGTTCTCAGAATCTACTACATGGAAAATTATCAATACGCATTTCAGCGATGAGGCCAATAGCCTGGTTTCTCACCACTTAGAATCATACAATGATTTTTTTCAGTCGGGTATCAATCGGATTTTCAAGGAGAACAACCCCATTCGGTTCGTTGAACCAACGACGTCGGAGAAGCCCCTCTCCAACGAGTGCATGTTGTATATGGGCGGAAAGGATGGTACAAAAATATATTTTGGAAAACCGATCATATACGACGACGCGCACTCGCACTACATGTACCCCAACGATGCAAGATTAAGAAATATGACGTACGGAATTACCATTCACTACGATGTGGATGTGGAGGTTCTGTACAATCACCCGGACGGCCCGACTACCGAGACATTCACGCTCGAGAAGATCTACTTGGGCAAATTCCCGATCATGTTGAAATCAAAGTTGTGTGTACTGCAGACCCTGGCGCCAGAGGTGTGTTTCAATATGGGCGAGTGTCGCAATGACTATGGCGGGTACTTTATTATAGACGGGAAGGAAAAACTGATTATTCCGCAAGAAACGTTTGCCGACAACATGCTCTACGTGAGGAAGTACTCTGGCGACAACATATACACCTACTCGGCTGAAATACGATCGGTGTCCGAGGACACGTCCAAGCCGATCCGCACCACCTCGGTGAAAATGGTCGCGCCGTCGTCCACGCATTCAAATGGACAAATCGTGGTCAACGTCCCAAACGTAAGAAAACCCATTCCGCTTTTTATAGTGATGCGCGCGCTGGGTGTCGTCAGCGACAAAAAGATCATCGAAACGTGTATTCTGAACATGGATACCAACTCGCGGTACGTTGACTATTTCATTCCGTGTGTCCACGACGCCAATAAGTTGTTCACCCAGCAGACGGCACTCGAGTTCATTGCCAGTTTCACCAAACGAAGGTCGGTGGTGGGGGTGTTGGATATTTTGATGAATTTTTTTCTGCCTCACGTGGGGGTGCAAAATTTCGGCGACAAGGCGTACTTTCTGGGGTATATGGTGATGAAATTGCTGCGCGTACATACGAACGAGGATCTTCCCACGAACCGAGACAGCTTCAAGTTCAAGCGCATTGAGCAGTCTGGCAAATTGATGTACGATCTGTTTCGCGAGTACTACTTGATACAGCTCAAGGGGATTTTCCAGTCGATCGACAAGGAGTATTATTACCACATTGGCGAGTACAGAGACAACTTCTCAAAGTTGATCGAGTCGAATTATCGGGACTTTTTCAAAGTCAGAGACGTGGAGACGGGTATGCGGAAGGCGTTCAAGGGGAACTGGGGCGCACAGGCATACACCAAGAAGTTGGGGATAGTGCAAGACGTGAACCGGTTGAGCTGGAACTCGTTTATTTCGCAGCTTAGAAAGCTAAACCTGCCACTGGATGCGAGCGCCAAGGTGGTGGGCCCCAGACACTTGAACGGAACGCAGTGGGGGTTTATTGATCCGGTGGATACCCCGGACGGCGGAAATATTGGACTGCATAAACACATGTCCATTACCACCCACATCACCAGTATGGTATCCTCCTACCCCCTCATACAATGGTTGCGGTCGCATACGCCAATGAAAATTTTACAGGAATGCAACACGATGAGCTTATCGCAGCACACCAAGATGTTTGTCAATGGCAACTGGGTGGGGGTGGTGTCGGAGCCCCTTGAAATAATCAGTATGATGCGGCTGTTTCGTCGCAACGGACTCATCCCCGTCTTTACGAGCATTTCATTTGACTACAAGATGAACGAGATTCACATTTATACCGATGGCGGGCGACTAACGCGTCCGATCTACTATATCCAAGACGGCCGTCCCAGCTACGACCGAGGCGAGTTGATCAGTAAAATCAACGAGGGGACTCTTACATGGCAGGATATGGTGGCGGGGTACAAAGAAAAGGTGGTTCCTTCCTATTCCATCAAAAACAGCGTGTTGTACAGCGTCCAGGAATTGTATGGGGAGAGCAAGGTTGACCTGGAGAAATACAGCGCGGTTGTTGAATATATGGACACATCGGAGGAGGAGTCATCGTTGATTGCCGTCTATGAGAAAGATCTAAAGAAGACCGCCAAATACACGCACATCGAGATCCACCCATCGCTTTTGCTGGGTGTGTTGGGAAATATGGTCATTTACCCGGAACACAATCCGTATGCCCGTAACGCATTTTCGTGTGGCCAGAGCAAACAGGCCGTTTCGGTGTATCACACGAACTTCCAGATGCGCATAGACAAGATGGGGGTGATTTTGAACTCGGGGCAAATACCCTTGCTGAAATCCAGATACCTCAACATTCTCAACAAGGAGGAACAGCCGTATGGCGTCAATGCAATTGTGGCCATCATGTCCTACACGGGATACAATGTTGAGGATGCTATTCTCATCAACCAGGGAGCGGTGGACAGAGGCATTTTCAGAACCACGTATTATTCCATGTACGAGGCAAGGGAGGAGAGCAGCAAGGTGTCGGGGTCGGTCACCAATGCAGTGTTTGCGGACGTGTCCAAGAGGGAGGTGGCTGGGTTGAAGAAGGGGTACGATTACGGGTATCTGGACAAACACGGAATCGTCAAGGAGAACACAGAGCTGCACGACAAAATGATCCTTATTGGAAAGGTTACGTCCGACCAGGAGACGACGACCGACGCTTCCGTGAAACCCAAAAAAGGACAGCTTGGGTACGTCGACAAGGCGTTTCTCACCGATGGCGAGGAAGGATTCAGAATCGCAAAGGTTCGTATTCGCGAGGAGCGAATTCCGGCAATCGGCGACAAGATGGCGTCGCGCGCCGGGCAAAAGGGAACCATTGGACTCATTATTCCCGAGTCGGATATGCCGTATACGCCCGATGGTATTCGGCCGGATCTGATCATCAATCCTCACGCCATTCCTAGTCGAATGACAATAGGACAACTGATTGAAAGTTTATTCGGAAAGGCGTGTTGTGGGTACGGCGGGTTCGGTGATTGCACCGCCTTTACCACAATGGGTCCCAATACAAAGACTTATGGGGAGATGTTGACAAAGATTGGGTTCCATTCCTCCGGAAACCAGGTATTGTACAGCGGAATGACTGGCGAGCAACTCACGTCGGACATCTACATAGGCCCCACCTACTATATGCGCTTGAAACATATGGTCAAGGACAAGATCAATTACCGCGCTCGAGGTCCCAACAACGCTCTCACGCGTCAATCGGTACATGGTCGCGCAAACGATGGCGGTCTGCGCATAGGAGAGATGGAGAGGGACGGCGTTGTTTCTCACGGAATGGCTCACTTCTTGTCCGAGTCGTTTTTGGATCGCGCGGACGAGTATTATATGGCAGTGTGCAACAACTCGGGGATGATCGCTATTTACAACACCAACGAGAACATCTTCATCAGTCCGCAGGTCGATGGTCCCATCAAGTTCTACACCGATATGGAGAACAAACTAAACATCGACCAGGTTACCAAGTACGGCAGGTCGTTCAGTATGTTGCGCATCCCCTATAGTTTTAAACTGCTCATGCAAGAGCTCCAGGCGATGAATGTTCAGTTCAGAATTGTCACGGAAGACAACGTCGACAAACTCATGTCCTTGTCGTATTCGGACAACATCATCAAGCTGACCGATCGCGAGATCAAGTTCCAGCCCTCGCAGGAAAACGACAACCTACTTGCCCACGTGGAGCGATACAAGCGAATGGTTGATAAACTGATGATGCAGATTTCCTCGTCAAAGGACGATGCGTTTGTCCCGAATGCTCCTCAGACTCCCGATTCAGCATCGTCGTCGTATCATCCTGTTTCCTCGGATGCCGCGTCGGTCGTTTCAGGAGACCCCTCGCCCCCAGGCACACCGATGACCCCACCCTACACCCCGGAGGAACCGGTAGATGGACCATTCACTCCGGTCACCCCGCCTTACCCCCCGTCGTCGGTAAGCAATACAGGCAAGATTGGTATGCGCATTGACTCGACGTCGTCGGATGGATCCATTCCCGAACCACCGGCGGCTGAAGGCAGTATCAGCAAGAACGTCCCGGGTCATTTACGGGACATTTACAACACAATGTCGGCCGACAACAAGGGCCAGCTGCATACTTTGCCAGAGAGTGAGCAGGTGGATGTCTTGTCGAAGGTGTATGCGCAGAAAACGGACACCCCGATGACTCTGGGCGACTCTTCGGCCTCGATTTTGGAGGTGGCGGAAGACGATGGTGAAAAGAGCAAGTCTGGTGATGGTGATGGTGACGGCGATGGCCACGACGACGAGTCTGGCGACGATGACGTCTCTGACAACCAGTCTTCGTCGTCTAGTTCAGGAAAGGTGAAAAAGGTTAGCTTTTCAACATAACCCCTGCTGATTTATTTAAAATAAAAAATGAATCAACAACATATAAAAAGATGTAGATACATAATATACGCAGCCATGCAAAATTCTAGCAATTTAATTACTTCCATATACAAGTCCAGAAAAACCATCCTGGAGCAACTGAAAAGTCTAGGCTACAACACAGACGACTATGACAATTTCAGCATTGCGGAAATCAACCTGAAGTACGAAAACAAGCAACTCGATATGTTGCTTGAAAAGACCAGCGAGGACCCGGAGACCGGAAAAAAACACAAGGTGTATGTGTTGTACTATTTAGCGAAGTTGATCCGCCCCAACAACATACAGGAGTTCATAGACGATTTGTACACGATAGACAACGTGCTGACCCCCGAGGACACATTGATGATTATCGCAAAGGAGGAGGTGAATGATACGCTTATGAGCAACCTGAAACATATCTGGGAGAATGAAAAACTATTCATTGTCATCCAGAGCATCAAGCGTCTGCAGTTCAATATTCAGAAACACATAATGGTTCCGCCTCATAGACTGCTTCCGTCGAGTGAATTGGCGGCCGTGAAAGAGCGGTATAACATTGAACGCAACACCCAATTCCCGGATATCTCGCGGTTTGACCCGGTCGCCCTCTCCATTTGTCTGCGTCCAGGGGAGGTGTGCGAGATAATTCGTAGCAGCAAAAGCGCCATTTCCACGAAATATTACAGAATTTGTGTGTAGTAATAATAGAGATATATATTAAATGGACTTTAAAAATCAAATTGACGCGCTGAACGACTCATACGAATGCAACTTGAAGTCGTTTCGCCACTATTACATTCTTACAAAAATGTATCCGTCGGATAGTCAGTATAAAAAGGACTACGACAACGCTCGGTCCAATTTAGTGAAATTGTCTAAAAACTTGTTTTTAGTGAACAACCAGATACAAACGAGTCTCGACGAGTTCAGCGCGACCTCCACGACGTTGAACAAAACGATTGGGCTGAGTGAAACAGAAAAGGCCAGTCTTCAAACCAAGATTGGAAATGTGGATGGAGAAATAGGGGGCGCCAGACAGCTGGCACAGGATTTCAAAACGCTCTACACAGAGCAGTATCTGTCTAATTTAGCAATGATACTCGGTGTGGGTATCTCGTCGGTCGTGTTGTATTCAACGTACAAAAAGGACGCGTAGGTTTAGAAGACGATGCAGACAGATATATCATAATTTCTTGTTATAATATATTATAGCTATGCAACCTACATTAAAAAATCTACACACTCTTGAGTCAAAATACGAAACGAAATTACAAGAGTACGTACAGGCGATTGACGAATTGGAGGAGCTCAGCTCGTCGATGTCTCTTAACAACGAGAAGCGGCTTCTTCTTACCCAGTTCATAGATGCGTCAAGGTCGGTTATGAACAAGAAACGGCGGGGTAGGCGGATGCGCGCCAAGGCGCTGGTGAGAAAATTAAGAGCCAGCGACGGCGCGTTTGTAGTGAAAAAGGACAGAGTCTTTTGGGGATCCAGAGCGCTCAAAACGATGACCACGAACGGCGAAAACGCGTGCTTGGACAAGTGTAAATCCAAAAGGAAATGTACCGGCGCCACCTACGTGCCGTCTGGCGATTCTGGAAGTGTAGGTGTTTGTATGCTTCGTGCGGGAAGAGGGAATATCAAAACAAAACCAGGCAAGTATGCCATAGTGAACGCATTCGAGCAAGCGGTGCGGGCAGTAAAAGAATACCAATCCCAGTTGATGGACATCAATTCTGACCTGATTGCAGAAATCACCGAGACAAAGGGGAACGATTTAGGGCTGTGGAACGACAAGACGGATGAGATGGAAGAAAATGTGACAACCAATCACAACGATCTTGTTGACCAACGAAGCATACTGGACGATCTAATGACCAACTACGATGTAATGAGCATACAATCGGAAGAGACTGGTTACAACACGCGACAATTCATGTTGCAATATCGACTATGGATTGTGATACTTATGATTGTCCTTTTTATCATCCCCTACGTGTGGGTATTCGGCACCCCGCCTGCACTGATTAGTTTGCTATTCTTCATATTTGTATTGTGGTTGTTCGAAGTGAAGTATTTAGCAATGTTCGCACTGGTGATCTACATACTATATTACATCTACATGATTCCGCTTGACTAACTAAGTAAAGTAACACGATGATATCACTGAATGGTCGGAGTATAGAAATATTATTAATTTGTATAGGAATTAATAATGTTTTGATATATTAATACAACAATATGGTGTTATCCTCATTTATTTTACAATCAAATAATGGTGCTTATGTAGGACCCCCCTCGTCAAATGTATCCAACGAGATTGCCTATGTCGCCGCCCTCTCGGACGCGCTTGTCTTTACAATAAAGAGGCGTCCGGGGGATAACTACCAGTATTTGGCAACTACGATGCGCGATCTCCAGCCACCCAACCGGTTCTTGTGCAACAAAGACAAACTGGTGGTCGACACGCTCAACAATATTGGCGTGGACGCAACCCAGCTCGTCACCAACAACCAG
>ERZ807291.7992-NODE-7992-length-11963-cov-4.877813_pt1 | contig 11963 bp, 11 predicted proteins | sample MGYA00521257_ERZ807291 | MGnify/ENA primary metagenome ERZ807291 (study PRJEB31413, sample SAMN03169783) | marine metagenome | biome: Marine; feature: Water; material: Subsurface seawater | place: North Sea | collected 2011-04-28 | depth 1 m m ...
AATTTACCTTCAGAAAAATAACGACCACGTTCATTTTGCATAATATAAGCATATCCGCGGCTTACGGCTTCTACCACGCTGCGGAGACTACGAATATTCAGCTCATTCATATTATAGGGCGTACGCACAAATATTGTCGGAACGGGACCTTCCGCGTCTTTAGGGCGGTATATGTCAGATGAAAGGCCGACACCATCACGCATAGGCATAAGTACCTTTGTCTCAACGACAGCAATTTCATCTAATATTTTTCTGAGTGCTTCTTCACTATATTTTGAATAATCTTGTGCCTGAGAAACGCTTGCCAATAAAGCAAATATCATTCCCGAAAACCAGATACGAATTTTAAACATTTTTTTCTCCCACATTTTTATGATGCTGACTATAACGGAATGCTATGTAGAGGTAAATAGTGGGAATAAATATGTATAAGAACTTTACCACCTGTTACACACTTGTTTTTTTTATTATAAAGTATCTGAATTAATATGAGTTTATATGTTTTAGCTTCTTTCCTAATGTGATTATGCTGTGTAAAGTGAACACTATTAAAATTTATTGGGATAAGAACATTTAACTTTCCTTCGTGTGCCTTCGCGAGGTGTGTGAAGGTGTCCCAGCTTCGGTCTCAGCCTAGATTCCCTAAAATAAGAACAGGGAAATATTTACAGCGGATCAGGGAACGAAAATAAATTTAAATATGTACTTTTATAACTATTAACAATACTAATCCACCGGATTATTTTGGGAAACTAAAAATATGTTTTTAAGATTTTTCATAGCAAGCCTTGTCTTCATGCCGATGGCATCAAATGTATCGGCACAGCAATGGGCACCGGTTGGTGATAACAATCTACGCCGTGATGTAGAATTATTAAAAACATATAACATCATACAAGGACCCGTAAACACATGGCCCATGAGCTGGCGTCAAATAACCAGCAATATAAACATAAGTATGGAGCAAACCTTTCCCGCTCATGTTACGCGTGCTATTGAACGCGTAAGAAGTAAAATTCCAAATAGAGGTTTCCGAGGTTCAGCCTCGCTGCGGTACACAAACGAACCAAGCCTTATAAGAGGTTTTGGCGACACAGCGAGATCAGATGCTGATATGACAGTTTCAGCGGGTCTCACAGAAGAAGCAATAGATATAAATGTTTCCGTAAATTATAGAAACAACGTTAACTTTGATAACAACAATATAAATTTTGATAATTCATACATCGCAACAAACCTCGGAAACTGGTCATTATACGCCGGCGCGATTGACCGCTGGTGGGGGCCAGGACAGGAAAATACCCTCCTGTTAAGCTCCAACGCCCGCCCAATGATTTCTGCAGGCCTACGCCGTATTGATCCAAAACCTTTCAGAACCAAATGGCTAAGCTGGATAGGCTCCTGGACATGGGACATGTTCGTATCCAATATGGGCAAAAACCGTCATATTCCCGATGCATTAACGGCCGGCATGAGATTAGGGTTTGAGCCAATTAATAATTTTGAAGTTGGGTTATCTAGAACTATGCAGCTTTGCGGGGTCGGAAGACCTTGCAGTGCTGATACTTGGGCTAGATCAATTATTGGTATATGGGACCTTGATAATACAGGAACAGTAAATGAACCTGGCAATCAACTGGCTAGTATTGACCTATCATATTCGTTTAAATTTGATGACAAAAACATCAAAATTTATGCTGAAGGAACTGCTGAAGACGAATGGAAAATCCTTCCTTACCAATTTTCGAGACTTATTGGGTCAACAATTTCTCTGCCAGTTGGAGAAGCAGGAAGTAATTTGAAACTTAATCTCGAATTAAGTGATTCAGGTGATGTTAGGGCCTGGTTTTTTGGGAAAAGACGAGCAGGTATAATGTATGACCACCATATTTACCGAACAGGTCATCGTTATGATGGTCGCACTTTAGGCCATAGTTTGGATAATGATAGTAAATTAGCAATGGCCTCCGCGACTTATACTCTTAGTACGGGAGAGAATTATGGTATTATTTTTCGTATGGCTACTGTAAATACGGATAATACACCGAAAAATATTATTAGTGCAGAAAGTCAAAAATACTATAATGTTGAATTATTGGCATCAAAACCACTTAAGTTTGGAAAAATAGATGTAAATATGAATATTCAATCCAAGGCTGTCACATTAACTCAGGACACCATACCGGCTTTTGTTGGCATGTTAATTTGGAAAATAGATATCTAGTTAAATACTTGTATATTATAATTTGTTAATTAATAATAAGAATAGGAAAGCTAAAAGTCTCGTTTGTCTAAAAATTCGTGTGGGTTGTATAATTAATCTATATAACCATTCTACATGATTTTTTTGAGCCCACATTGGCGCTCTTTTTATTTTTCCCACGTATACATCGTAGGTTCCTCCAACTCCCATATAAAAGGCATGGGGGTATTTTTGTGAGCATTTATGGATGAAAATTTCTTGTTTAGGAGAGCCTAGCGCTACAGTTATAATTTTTGCCTTACTAGCAATAATATCATTAATTATTTGATCGTCATCAAAAAAATAACCATCGTGGCTTCCGACAATATTCATGTTATGTTCTAATTCAAGTTTTGTTATTGTTTCGTTTAGCGTTTCCGGTTTTCCTCCAAGTAAATAAGTAGCTGTTTTATTTATGCTGGCTTCTTTCATTATTGCCAGCCAAAAGTCGCATCCAGGAATTCTTACACTCTTTACCTTTTTTTTTTTAAAGCCCAGACAATTCCTATACCATCAGCATATTTTATAGAGGCAGAATTAAGAATATTTTTGAATTTATTATTATTGCGGAGTGTCATAATTTTTTCGGGATTTATAGCAACCGCAAAGCCAGGTATTATAGAACCTTTATCGGAAAATACCTCTTTAAGGGCTTGATTAATATCTCTAAACGGGTTTATTTCTAATCCTGATATTTCGGTCATAAGTAATGCTCATTTTAATTATAGGATCAAAGTAATATAAATTATTTTGTAAGTACCAAAATAACAGTTTAATTTATAGTGTAAAAGTGAAATTAAGTTTATTCGGTTCTGTACTTTATTATTTTTGCTGGATTGCCACCTACCAAAGCATATTCAGGGACATCCTTAGTTACAATTGCACCTGCAGCTATGACGGAGTGGTTAGAAACAGTAACTCCAGGTAGTATGACCACATTTGCACCTATCCATACATCGTCTCCGATTATGGTTTCTTTCATTTCTATTCCTTGGTATTTAATGGGTGTTTTAATGGAAGATATTACATGGTTTTTGGTGTAAATTTTTACGTCTGGTCCCATTATTACGTCATTTCCAATTTTTGTTCCGCTATAAATTAAGCATCTTTGGCCAAATTCTGAATTATTTCCTATTCTAATATTAGGTGATATATCACAGTTATATTTTACTCTGACATTTTTCCCACATTCTAATAAAAAAAGATTAACTAGTATTTTTCGAATAAGCGGAAAAAATAATGCATATGGACGATAATCCTCCGGAGTAAATCTAAAAATTAAAATGTAAAAGATATAAGAAGCATACCGCACAATTTTTTTGATCATTTATAACTCCTTTAATTCGGGAATGCCTAAGTAATTAAGTGTTAAATTATTCTAAAATTGGATTAAGAATATCGTTTATATTTGTAATTTTCACAAACTTTTTTGTACCATACTTATTTGCATAATATTCCATAAAGTTTGCATCCCCTGGGTCAAGAAAGTAAGTTTTTCCCAATAAGTGAATTGCATCGAAATGACAAGCGGAATTATATGATATATGTATTGCGCTGTCCGCGATGAGTTTTTCTGTACTAATTTCTCTATTATCAATTATTGAGAAATTAGAATGGTAACATAATATATTTGTGATGATTTCATAATCTTTAGGATCTTCTTTGGGGTGAGGCCTGTATAAAACATGCAAGTTAGAATTTAAACTTAATATTGAATTACATAAATCGAATAAGAAGTCGGAAATTTCTTTCATATTGATGCCTTGACCAGTAAAGAGAATATAACTCTTTTTCTTATATGGATTATTTGATTTATTCATTACTAAATCAATTTTTTTATTACCAACTATAGAAACATCACTCTCCTGTAGGTAATTTGATGCCAGAAGTTCTTTTTTCCAAAAGTCGTTATAAACCAATACTTTGTCAGGAATTGGTATTTTTATGTTATTCACGCTTTTTAGATTCGCATAATTATAGCCTGGGGTTTGAGGACCAATTAGTCCATGTTGGGCTTCTATAATTTCTAATAATAAATCTTTGAGAGCAGCACAATGTGACGTTTTAGTGTATGCAGATATTAATAATGCTTTTTTGGGATTTAAGATTTTAAGTGTAAAGCGATATATAATGTATAAGGAAATGTATCTCTTTATTACAATTAGAAGTTCTCTTTGTGTAATTTCTATTCCACAAGCATGCAACTGATCTTTAAGTTTGGTACAATTTTCATGGTATGGTTTAAATCTGTTTTTTAGTAGAGGCATTATTATTTTAGAAATAATTCCAAAAAAATAATTATCTACAATACATTTGTTTTTAATTACATATTTAATATTGGGAAAAAAATGTGAAATGTGTCCACAATTTAATATATGAACATTATAATTATGCCCTTCTGGTATTAGAGAGTCAATATAACGCTTATCGTGTTGGATTAAACCAACGAAACTTCCAAAACAGATATGCTTTTCTCTAACGAATAAACTAACCCAAACAATATTAAATAAAGAGATAAAAAATATGGAAATGCTTTTAAGAATAAAGCCGAGTTTATTTCCCGCCACATATTTCTTTCTAAGTGTATTTGTTTCTTTATGACTTATATAGACCTTTATCGCAGGCCACATTGAGTAATTGTTATATAAAAACCAATTATAAACACCATTTTTCTCAAACTCTTCAAGAGTTTTAACTAAATTTTTTCTTTCTTTTATCAATGTGTAAAATTCCAAATATCATAAAAATTAAATACCCTATAGCATTCCCAAACATTGGCACCATAATTGAGAAAACGATTAACATCACGGGAAGTATATTTATTATTATTTTAGGGTTTATAAAATAAAAATAATTTTCCCATTCAAAACAATCCCTTTTCCAGACAACATACATAAAAATGAAGAGAAATATACCGCCTAGCCCATATTCTGCAAAGAATGTAACCAGAAATAAATCATATATTGGGCCTCTCCTGCCGGTAGCTTCATTTCCAAGTATATTTTCGCCAACATTAAATGCTTCATATACGTTGGTATAATACATCGACATTGTTGAGCCAAAAGTACCAGGCCCTGAGCCAAAGGGGAAATAGGCTTGAAAAATTTCCGTAGATTTTAGAAATATTATATATCGAATATAAGTTTCTGAAAAAGCAATCGAATTAATATCTTGGAAAACTACAATAAAGGTAGCACTAAATAATATAAAGAAAATAGTTAAAATAGGTAGAAGTAGATATTTATACTTAATTTTTGACATTAAAAGAAGAATAAATGGAATAATAATAAAAGCAAATATCGTTTCTTTTCGAGATGCTGTTACAAGCAGCATAAAATACCCTAATCCAATTAACCATTTTAAGGTTAAAAGTCTTTTATTGTAACGTTTTATTATTGCTAGTTTTGGTATTAATGAAATAGTTAATATTATAAAAATACAAATAAATTCTGCATATATTACTCTTGATGAAAAGAAAGAATTACTCCCCCTACCAAAGAGCCCTCTACTTTCTTCGGTTTTTAAAAAAATTCGTTCTTGTATTTCAGGAAAGATAAGTTGAACGATTGCGAAAATTATAGACAAATAAAATATAATCAATAATGCACGATATAAGCTAAATAATGTTTTTTGTTTATATTGATTTGGTAAATATAAAAAATAGTAATAAATAATAAAAAATTTACCTGTGATAAAAATTTGACCAAAACTTATGAGAGGGAGACCGTTAATAATTATTAGGAATGAAGAATAGAAAATATAGAAAGCTAAAATATATAAATCTTTTCTTTCCATGCCATATTTAAAAACATTATTAGCTAATAATACTAACATGATCGCAAATATAACTTCATCAAAGAAATTTATTACACTTAAAGTAGAAAATTGTGGCTTACCAGTAATTATAATTAATAAAACTGGTTGAAAGAGAAGGAAAACTATTATGGCGATGTTTTTCTTTGCAGTAATATTATGAATAACGCTCAAGCTCGTTTCCTGTTGTCGTTCAAAAAAGTTTTTAAGTTTGAGTTTTTATAAATATAAAATATTAGAATAGATATAAAAATTATTTTAGAAAGTAATGAAATAGCTAAGTTCGTTGCTTCAATATTTTCAACAACCCCTAGAAGCGTTGAACAGATTAGTATAAGAGATAGTATTTTAGGCCACCCTATGGCAATGAAGAAACTTTGTCGTGACAAATTGTAATGTATTATTACCAATACTATAGCAGATATTACGCTTGCTAGAGCTGCACCAATTAACCCCAACTCTAAAATTAAGAAGTAGTTTAGGATTAATTTTATTAAACAAGCAAAGATATAAGAAAGCATATGTAAAAAAGTTTTCTTAGCCTGATAAAAATATAAATTACTTGTAATGCTAAGGATAGAGGACAGTAGGTGCGCTAATAAAATAATTCTTATAATTGGAAGGGATGGGAGGTACTTTTCGTCTAATGAAAACGTTACTATTTCCCAAGCAAACAAAGATAAGGCGAAAGTGAAGAGAATAAGCAAAGGTATTAATACGTCACTATATGCTTTGATTTTTTCTTTTGCAATTTGAATGCTTTGTTCATTTGCAATTTTATAAAATTGAGGGGAGTATGCAAGGGAAATTGCTCCGGATATTATCAACAAAATTGATGAAATTTTATATCCCATTCCATAAATACCAAGATCTTCTAATGAGAGCATTCTTTCGATAAAAATTCGATCAGATAAAGATAATACCCATGACATTAACAGGGTGGGTATAAATGGCCAAGAGAAACTCAAACCCTCTCGTAATATTGTCCAATTAATTGTAAAGTCAAATTGTTTCCATGCTATGTAAAAACAAATTGGGGCTAGAATTAGTGCTGCAGTAAATAAGCCTATTATTTGTCCTAATGCCCCTTTTTCAAAGTAGACAACAAATAGTAAGATTGAACCTAAAATTAGAAATGTTTTTAATACATTTAATTTTAAATATTTAGAAGGCTGTTCTGAAACTTGATAATATACTAATATTATTCGTGGTAAACTTGTAAATATTACAGTTAAAATAGTTAAGGCATAGAATGGCCAAAATGGAATGCTTGGGAATATAGAGGTTAATAAATTATTGCTTATAAAAGCGATGCCACAAAATATTAACGATATTAAGAAGCTACCCCAAAAGAATGTTCCTAATATAATTCGTCTTTCATTTTGATCTTGTGTAGAAAAATAGAATCTAGAAGAGGACCTGTATAAATTTAGAGAGACGAAAACCATAAATATATTGGTGACTGTTTCTAAAGCAGAAATTATACCGAATTCTTCCAGGCTCATATAAAGTGAATATATTGGTAATAATAAAAAGGCGATAGATTGAGGAAGAATATTAGCCAGAAAATATAATGCCACTGATTTTATCATATTTAAATTACTTAAATCTTTCTTTAAAAGTTATTTTAAGCTTCCACATCTTTTGATAAAAAATAAAGTTATTTTTATTCGGTTATTTATGGTTTATGGCGCCCAATAAATAAGGCTACGAAAATCCCGATAAGACATCCGCCGAAGGCAAATCCTATTAATAGGAGTGCTCTTCTAGGTCGTACTTTCTTCTCTGGAACCACGGCTTTATCTATAACCATGAAGGCATACTCTTCTTCACTAGTTGCAAGCATAAGATTTTGAGTTTCCTTCTCGATTAAATTATAAATACGACTTGTCCTGTCTTTTACCGATGTTTGAATAAGTTCATTTTCAAGGTAGTGTATAAAATTTTCAAACTTTTGAATATCCCGCATTCGAATATCTTCATTTAATTTAACGATAATTTTATTTGCCCAACTTGTTGCCAGTTCAGGGTCAGTCCATTCTATTGATAATCGTACAATTCCTGTTTTTAGGTCCTTATCGATAAAGAGTATTTCTTCTGTGAAAAATTCATATGCTTTTAGGAATGTTATGGGTTCATCGGCATTTATCCAATTATTATTCGTCTCGTCCCAATTATCCCTAAATAGAATTGGTAGCATATTATTTTCAGCAAAAAAATCGTATAAGAAAAGTTTAGATCTTAATATCGCTAGGTTTTTTTCGACTGCAGAAACTCCATTATCATCATTTAAACCTAATAAACCTCCGGCGGCTCCTAAGTTTGACATTAAAGATGAAGAGTTATTATCAGTATTTGTATGGTGCGATGGAATAAGAACTAACTCTGATTTATAAATATTAGGCAAGATAAATGCATAAATTCCACCTAATAATATGCAAAATATGGTGTAAGAAGCAATTGTATTTTTTTTTGTAAATAGAAATTTATATATTTCGAGTATATCAATTTCATCTTCAATTGATTCTATATTTTGCTTTGTCATTATCAATATCTCTTAAACATATTCTATGAAATAAAATCATGTAAGGCTATTTTTTTTAAGCTACTTCTTATATTAATAACCCGCCATTTTCTCATAAAAAAGACAACTTTTAATATGTTCTTCTAAGGAACATAAATTTTTATTAGTGCCCTGTATAAAGCTATTACATTGCATATACAACCCGGATTTATAGTTATGATCTAATTTATCATCTAGTGGGATTTCTTCTATGGCAATCGACCCTAATTGCTGAATTTGTAACTTCTCTAGTGGCTTGAAGATAAGTCTATGCCTTTGAGTGATGATGTCTAAGCTCCACCTTCCAGGTGCTCCCCAATTTCCTTGATAAGAAAATAAAGCACCATTTTCACTTTCCCCGGAGCCGGCAAATATCGCACTTCTATTATGCCAAGGCAGTTTTCCACTAGTGTAGCAATTTATACTTTTAGGAAGTCCGCCTAAGTGAAAGGCAAGATCTACAACATGACTGGTATTTCCCAAAAACCAATTTTCTTTTACACCAGGTGCTTTTTCAAGAGGTTCAATTGTGTGCCCCCATTCTGTTATTTCGAATGTGAAGTTTTGAACACCACCATCTTCTTGAATTATTTTTTGTGCGTTAAGAACAGAACTAAAAAATCTACGGTTATAAGCCACATACACTGTAGCATTGTAGTTCTTTGCTACCTTGGATAAATCAGTTATTTCCTTAATGGTTAACCCTGCGGGTTTTTCAAGTAGTATATATTTCACCCCTTTTAAAATTAATAGTTTTGTTGTTTCTGCCAATTCTTCTACACCAACACTTACTATTGCTTGATTTGGTAATTGATCAACACATGAGATGTATTTGGCAAGACCCCCTTGAACAACTCGGTGTCCAGTTGCTGATTCAAATTTTAGAGCAGAATTTTTGCTACGACCAATTACTGTATGTTCTACATTGAGGGCATCTAATACTTTACTGTGATCTAGAGCCATTGGGCCTGCTCCAACTAGTAACATAATTTTTTTCTCCTGATTTAAGTGATGGGGCACAGAGTATAGTTTTGGTTATCATGCCTGTTTAAGAAATTAAGAACAGCTCTTAAAAATGGACGATGTAGGGACACAGAATCGGAAAAAGATGTTAAGTCACTTATTCCGCAATTGAGGATTTTTTCTGATGCAGCATTCGTTAAATTACTTTGATATATTATATTGAAATCAATAATTTCTGAATGTTGGCTGTTGATATATATAATTTCACATTTACCCTTATGTTCATCAATTTTAATATCAAAATTTGGCGTTTTAATTGAGTGGAAAATACTGACAGGGACATCATTCATGTCGCAATTTAAGAGAATTTTATTGTCACCCGATGTTCCCTTTAAGGTACCTCCTAATTCTTTAAAATTGGCGCGTTTACTATCAAAAATTTGTGGCAATAATGATTTGGTATCTAATTTATAGTCCGTATTGTTCATTAAATAAGCCCATAAATCTATCATATGGATAGCATTACAAGCTAATCCCCAAGTATTCCCACGTACTTCAAGTTCTATATAATTTTCATTAATCAATAGGTTTTTTAATTTATGATATATAGGCTGCATTCGCCTCGGGCAATTCACCCAAGCGTTAATGTTATTTTTAAGCAGTAATGCTTCTGCTTCATCCAATTGTCCCTCTGATTGAAATAAAACTTTTTCAAATAAAATATTTTTTACTTTCAAAGTTCTAACTATATTCTTTAAAATTGATAAACGGCAATCAGCATTTGTAGCTACTATACATAGGTCAATATTTTTTTCGACCTGGTCAAGTGATGTATAAAAATTGATAGCATTAATATTTTTTGAATTATCGATTTGTTCAAATCGTTCTTTCGCTACGAAAAGTGATTGTTCAAAGGGATCAACCACAGTAATAGAAATATCTGATTCACTTAAGGCCAATGCTTGAAGGTGACGACTGCCAAGCTGCCCTGCGCCGACTAGAAGAGTGTGATAGAGTTGCATTAAATTAGTTATCCGTTTCTTGTAAAATTAGACTTGCCAATTGGAAGTCTATCTTAGTATCAATATCAATAGATGAATTACCTTCCATTTCATAAGCAAAACTATTGGGTCCGTACATATTACCCTTAGAGTGTATATATTGTTTAATATCAAATAAATATATTGCTCCATTTAGTTTATAATATTTTGGTAAATCCTGACTTCGTATACCGATTATTTCGGGTTTTATAAAAACATCAAGTGACATATTATCTGGCAATGTATTGACCCATAGAGGATTATGATCACATTCACAAACAGAAAGAACAGCCTTGGCTTCTTTTCTGAAATAATACTCAATAGATCCATCAATATGTTTGGCAGTTCTTAAGGGAGAGGATGGCTGAAGAATAAGCACCAAATCAAACTGTGCCGTATCATCGAGTTTTTCTAAAGCATGTAATATGACAGAATGAGTTGAGGCTTCATCAGTAGCCAATTCGGCAGGTCGGATGAAAGGAACAGAGGCGTTATATTTTTTTGCAATCTCAGCAAGTTCATAATCATCAGTGCTTACAACAACGTTATCAACATAATTAGATTCTTTTGCGGCTTTAATTGTCCAAGCAATTAAAGGTTTGCCAACAAATGGTAAGGCATTTTTACGTGGCAATCTTTTACTTCCACCCCGGGCCGGTATGAGTGCTAAAATACGTTTTTTATTGAACATTTTTGTTTCTCAAACCCACTATATCATTTTGTGCTTTTTCAAATTCGCTGGGTTGGCCTATATCAAGCCAATATTCATGTATAGGAAATAAATTAACCTTTTGACCTTCCTCTACTTTTCTCATTAAAAGGGAAGGCATATTAATTTTTTCATTCTTTTGCACAGATTTTAATAATTCTGGTTCAAAAACGTAAATTCCTGCATTAATAAAATATGTCTGAGTAGGCTTCTCATCAACGCCAATAACATTTCCTTCTTGTTCTTTAATAACACCATATGGTATTTGGTATTGATCTTGTTTGACGCACATAGTTGCAATGGTGCCCTTATATTTATGATCTTCTAGAACATGTTCGAAATTTACTTTTGTTAATATATCGCCATTTGTCATAATGATCGGTAGGTCGGGTAAATTATCTGGTAATAATCCCAATGCACCACCAGTTCCAAGTGGTTTTTCTTCGTGCACATAAGTAATTGAACAGCCGAATTTGGTACCATCTCCAAAATAATTTTGAATAATTTCGGGTAAGTAATGCGTTGAAAAATAAAAATTCCTAAATCCCACCTCTAGAAAAGTTTCTAAAATTGTTTCTAAAATTGGCTTCCCACCTACTTGTAACATTGGTTTAGGGCAATTATCTGTTAATG
>ERZ807291.7993-NODE-7993-length-11963-cov-4.516376_pt1 | contig 11963 bp, 10 predicted proteins | sample MGYA00521257_ERZ807291 | MGnify/ENA primary metagenome ERZ807291 (study PRJEB31413, sample SAMN03169783) | marine metagenome | biome: Marine; feature: Water; material: Subsurface seawater | place: North Sea | collected 2011-04-28 | depth 1 m m ...
CCTGTAAAAATAAGTTGGTCTTCAGAAGCTCCACTTAAAAGAGCAAGCTTTACTGCAGTATCAAATATAATACGTGCGGTAATAAGTTTTTATACAGTTATTATATTAGCTAAGTCTTTGGGGCCTTTGGACTACGGAAGAATGACCTTTTTATTATCTACTTTTATAGCCATAAAGTCGCTATTAGACATGGGTACTTCTTCTGCCTTTTTTACTTTTCTCTCAAGAAAAAGAATGAGTTTTTATTTTGTTCGAAATTTTTGGCTATGGGTACTACTTCAATTTTTAATATCTTTAATTGTTGTCGGATTCATACTCCCACAGTCTTCGATTGAAGCTATTTGGAAAGGTGAAACTAGGTTGTTGGTCATATTAGCGTTAATAGCTGTATTTATGCAGTTTACTGTTTGGCCTATTGCATCTCAAATGGCTGAAGCAAGTAGGGAAAACATCAAAGTGCAAAAAGTTAATTTATTGACTACTTGTTTTCATTCTTCGATTATTGTGTTTCTTGCTAGTAATGAGAGTATTAGCTTAAAGGTAATCTTTTGCGTTATTTTAATTGAGTGGTCACTTGCAGGATTTATAGTTTCCAGATTTTATAAATACAACATTTCAGATTACCATGTTCAAACATCGGACGATGTTTCAAGTAACAAAGTATTTAGGTCTTTTATTTTATATTGTTTACCATTTATTCCCTATGTTTGGCTAGGCTTTGCTTCCGAATTTGCAGATCGTTGGATTCTTCAAAGTTTTGGTGGAGCTGTTGAGCAAGCTTACTTCAGTATAGGATTACAATTTGCGTCCATTGCATTGATTGCAACGGCATCTGTCGTAAAGATCTTCTGGAAAGAGGTTGCTGAATTAAATGAAAATGGCCATGTAGAAGAAATTAAAAACTTTTTCTTGATCTCTTCGCGTTCAATTTTTATTTTCACTGCTCTGCTCGGGTGTTATCTTGTCCCCTGTTCAGAATACATCATCGTAAGTCTACTTGGAAACGACTATATAAACGGAAGTTTTGCTCTATCCGTATTGTTTATATACCCAATTCATCAATCCTTAGGACAAATTTCATCTACAATCTTTCTTGCCATTGGATTGACAACATCATACGTCGTAATCGGTTGTTTTCACTGTATAGTTTCAATTATTATTGCTTACATAGTAGTAGCTCCAAATGATGCTATTGTACCTGGTTTAGGCTTAGGGTCTAAAGGACTTGCGATAAAAATGATTGTAGTACAATTTATTTCAGTGAACTGTTATCAATACTGGTTATCGAAGAAGCTCAGTATTAAATACGATTTTTCTTTTCAGCTATTTTGGATTATTAATTTTATTATTATCGGATATGTTTCAAAATATATTATAGAGAATATCCTTACAATTAACATTGGTAATATTTCCGATCAAATGATATTTTTTACATCTTACACAAGCATTTACCTCACTTTTATATATGTTCTATTTAAGATCTTGAACATCGATCTTGTTGAAAGATTAAAATTTATTAGATCTAAATATTAATCATATTAAAAAATCAATTTAAGTGAATATAATAATTCCTTTCAATTCAATTTATATTAAAAAAAAATATGGTGCAAACCATGACTTCATAAATCTTATAAAAGATGTGGTAATACCCTCCATGATCAACAGATTTATTCGCGATAATCGCGTTGAAAGTATTGAGATTATATCTGATTTGAAACCATCAGATACAATCCATAAAAATAAAAAATGTCATTTTCAAATCATTGATATTGGTTCTAATCTAAGCACAAATGATGTTACTAAAGAATTGCTTTTAGTTAGAAAGTTTCAAACTGAAATTGTTTTACAAGTTAATCCACTTTTTCCTTTTATAAGCATTGATTCACTCTACCATGGTTTTCAAAGTTTGGTTTCTGGTAGAAATTATTCGGCAGTGGGTTCATATATTAACCTTTCTGAAGTTAAAAACCCAGTCACGATACAGCAAAATGATATTGGTATTTTTACTGGATTTACCGTTTCACAATTTAATTCGACATTTAAACGAGTATCAGGGCCTTGTGAAATGATTAGATTAAAAGCTGTTGAAATGATCTCACTAAGAAATTATAGCGATTTTAAGCTTTTTGAACTCGTAGTAAATTCGGGTTTTGAAATCCAATGAAAGTTTATCAGTATTAATAAATAATAATGAGTTATATATATTACAAATTTGAAAATAATAGAAGCGTCGATGATGCTAAAAAAATATTCTTACAACGAATAGAGGATGCCAAGTTCATTTATAATAAATATCAAGATAGTTTTGAAAAGAGAAATTGTCCATATTGCGGAGGGATATCTTTTGAGTTTTTTGATAAATTTCATGACACATATGAAATAGTTCGTTGTAAGTCATGCAACAATCCCTTTGTAAACCCTGCACCCAATGTGGTAGCATTAGTAGATTACTACGAAAACTGCTTTTGTAACCGTCAACTCACCAAAGTCATTTCAAATCGATTTGATAAAAATGATTTTATCAACGATGACAGAATTAAAGTTCTTATCAAAGTAATTAAGGGACTTATTGATCATAAGGATGCAAAAACCATAAATATTTTAGAAGTTGGAAGTAATAACGGTGCATTTTTATCAAGGTTAAAGTTTGCAGTTAAGGAAACCTTTCCCGATACGACATTTAATTTAACGGGTGTGGATGTAGATTCAACATCTATAAACAACTCCTTGGACAGCGATTTAAATTTAATACATGGATCTGCAGAGGATATTGCGAGCGAGCACTCAGAGTTGTATGATATAATAATGCACTTTGAATTGTTAGAACATCTAAATGATCCTCGTTCTTTTGCTAGTGCTGTTTACAGTATGCTTAATATTGGAGGAAAGATGATATTTACAACCCCTAATGTGTCTGGGTTTGATAACCAAGCACTTGGTTTTAACAACATGAGATTTTTAGCTCACGGTTTGTTTCCACCAATGCATCTTAACGCATTTAGTGTTACAAATATTCCTCATTTTCTTCTTTCCCTAGGTTTTGATATAGAAAGTGTAAAAACACCCGGGAGATTTGATGTTGATATTGTTAAACTATGTCAGGAATATCTTGAGGAAGATATATTTCACGAATTTTCTGAATTGAAAGTCAAGGACAGGGCACTAATGCAACAAATCTTTGTCAGACTTGGTGTAAGCAGTCATATGCAAGTTATTGCGAGCAAAAACTACAGCAAACCAATCACGCTTTAGGTTTTAAATCTATGAAACATTATCTTTTGCCTTTATTGTCTAAGGTAATATTTTTAACTCTTATATAAATGACTAGATAGGCCTTCATTTGAATAATATACAAGTAGATTTAGGAGATATAAAGTATCCAGTTCTAATTGGACCTAATATTATAGATAAATTTTGCGATAATTTTGAATCTGTAGGGGGTAAAGGGGAAATTTATTTTATTATCGATGAAGTTGTTTTCAAAAAGCATTTTGATTCTTTTACTAAAATTATATCTAAATTAGATGCTTCGGTGTTTTGTTTACCTGCTGGAAAAGCAAACAAGACTTTCGCATCTGCTATGAGTATATTTGCTGATTTAAATGCTAAAAACATAAGTCGTGACAGTACTATAATAGCGGTTGGAGGAGGTGTAATTGGTGATCTTGCCGGTTTTATTTCGAGTTGTTGGTACAGGGGAGTCCGCTTGATCCATTTTCCAACCACTCTCCTATCTGCAGTGGATAGTTGCCTAGGTGGTAAAACTGCCATCAACTTTAGAGACACTGTTAATGCAATCGGTACTTATCATCACCCAATTGCCATTTTCATAGATACAAATGTTTTATTTGGTTTGCCTGAGAGAGAAGTTTCGTCCGGATTCGGGGAAATTATCAAATATTCAGTATTAGGTGCAAGTGATATCACAGCACTGCTAGAAGATGATAATCCTCTCACCGTTGATACTTTTGGGCAAATCATTGGCCATTCCTTGATTACTAAAGAAAAGTTTGTAAAGAATGATGTCATGGAGTCAGAAAAAAGACTCTGTTTGAATTTCGGTCATACTATCGGACATGCAATTGAATTTTCTACTATCTATAATGGTGAAGAGACGCTTCGCCATGGCGAAGGCGTTGCTCTTGGTATGGTTGCGATATCCAGAATCTGTATTTCTCTAAATTTCCTTTCAGAAGAAGATTTGGTTCGTTTGCTGAAACTTTTGAAAAAATTCGGGTTACCTACATCTTTTAAAGCATCTTGTATTGATATGAATAGGGAAGTTTTGGTTAGAAAGATCGTGGATTTAGCTTTCAAAGATAAAAAGCGTACCTCTGATAGCCTAAGATTAGTGGTTGCTAAGGGTTGGGGTTTTCCTGATATCTATCCCACCAATGATAGGAACCTAATCGAGATGGGAGTAAAAGAGGTAATTTTATGAATAAAACAGTTGTCATAACAGGAGTTGGAAAGGGTTTTGGAAGAGAGTTGCTCAAGTCTCTCTGCAGAGATTATTATGTCATTGGAATTTCCAGAACATCAGAAGATTTAAAATCATTAAGGGATGAAACTGTCCAATTTTCGCATAATATAGTCTTGAAATGTTTAGATATATCCGATTTTCAAAAAACAAAAACTGTCCTTTCTGAGGAACTTAAGAAAGTTCATGGGCCGGTTTACGGTCTAATCAACAACGCTGGTGTTAGGTGTAGGAAAGCGTTTACTGATTTATCAATCCAGGAGTTTCTTGATGTAGCTAATGTAAATCTATTTGCCGCCATTAATTTGTCTTCTATTTTACTAAAGTTTATGCTGAAGGAAAAAAATGGTAGAATTTTAAATATAAGTTCAATTCTTTCACAGAGTGCATTGCCTGAGTTAAGTGCTTACTCAGTGAGTAAAGGTGGACTAGATGCTTTTACCAGAAGCCTTGCCGTAGAGTATGGTGATCAGAATATCTCCGTGAATTCCATACTTCCAGGATTCTGCAAAACATCATATTATCCCTCTTTCTCCCAAAATCACGAACTACTCCAAATGACTCTACAGAATACACCTATGAAAAGATGGGGAGAGGATAGTGAACTGGTTGGTTTGTGTAAATTTTTGCTGTCACCAGAAGCAGGGTACATAACCGGGGCAACAATACCTATAGATGGTGGTTGGTTAGCGTGACTAAAAATTATAAGTTTTCGAATGTACTCATAGTTATTCCTGCACGCCTTAAATCCACTAGATTAAAACGAAAACTGCTTTTAAAAATACACGGATACCCAGTTATTTATTGGACTGTATCGCAGGTCAGAAAATCAAATTTAGCAAAATTTATCGTAGCGACTGATAGTCAAGAGATCAAACAGGTCTGTGACCAGTACGGATTTCCTGTAGAGATGACATCCGAAAATTGCACAAATGGAACTGAACGAGTTTATGAAGTGGCTAGGAAATATAAAAATGACTTCAAGTTTTTCATGAATGTACAAGCAGATGAACCACTTCTAAATGTACAGATTATTGAACAACTACTTTCCTCTATAGGTGTGAATGACTTTTCCTTTAAAACTGCTGTTTCAAAAATAAGTAAATCGAATCCTAATAACTCATCTGAAGTAAAAGTTGCGATGTCATTGGATAACCGAATAAGATACGCTTCAAGGTGCTTGATTCCATTTTTCAGGGATCAAGCAAAGGAAAACATATTTAAAATTCATGGTGTTTATCTTTATCCAATTAAAATTCTTGAAAAGTTTGTAGGTTCTCAAGAAGGAATCCTTGAGAGTATCGAAAAAGTCGAGCAACTTAGATGTATCGAACACGATATTCCTTTGTATGGTATAATTACGCCAGGATCATTTAATAGTGTTGATACTAAAGATGATTTTGAGATGTATGAAAATTTAAAGTTTCACTTTAACTAACTAATTTTTGATTATTATAACAAACATACTATCTCAGTTAAAAAGTTATTAATTTTTGTCAAGTAAGCTGAGTAAACTAGTTATTTTCGATTATAATTACAGGCATATCATGTCTTGTAAAAATCCTAGTTATTGGTGTTGGGATAGAAAAAGTTGTGCCAATAACTTTAATTCACTGTTGGATTTTATCGAGATAAATGATGAAAAATACAAAAATAAATATCTAGATTTTGTATATTATATTGGTAAGAAAAAAATAAATGATATGTCTCTAGAAAGGAAACTTGTACTAAATCATAAATTTAGTTTTTGGTGGATGAATATAATAGTAGAGCAAAGTGTATGGAAAACTCCTATCAATGATGTGTTAAAAATTTTCGCTTTAGAGGATATTATTAAGGATAATAATATTAATATTATAGAATATAAGGGTAAATCTTTATATTTATATCAAACACTTTTGCATTTATGTAAATTAAAAAAAATTCATTTTGATTCCATTTATGCTTTAAGTATTAGATCATTATTAATAAAAAAATATAAAATATATTATCAATTAAAATCAATTTTACATTTATTTTTGATCTTCTTCAAGAGGTTTCACTTTATAAAGCAAAAACCATATAAAATTAAATTACCTAATAATTCTTTGTTTTTTTGTAGTTATTTATTTAATTACAATGTTACCGAAGCTAATAATGGAAAACATAATTCTCCATATTGGGGAGATCTACCAAAACTTCTTCGGAAAATTGGTTTAAAAAGTTTTTGGTTGAACCTATATGTCCCCACAAGAGAGGGTGCTAAAGCGAAAAAATGTCAAGAATGGATTGATAGTTTTAATAGTAATGAAGACAATCAAGAGAGTCATTTTGTTCTAAATAATTACATTAATACTCTAGTTATACTTCGTACTTTTTATTTTTGGTTAGTCCTTCAATTTAAGATTTCTCGAATTAAAAATATACAAGAAATATTTGTTCCTAAAAATTGTAATTTAACATTTTGGTATATTCTTAAAGATAATTGGATGGATTCAGTACATGGTTCTTGTTCAATTTCATCAATCCTAACAATTGAACAGTTTGACCAAGTGATGAGGCATGTACCAAGGCAAAAGCTTGGATATTATATCTGGGAAAACCAAAACTGGGAAAAAGCACTCATATATTTTTGGAATAAATACAACCATGGTACATTGCATGCAGTTACACCTGCTCCTGTAAGATATTGGGATCTTCGATTTTCTTTTAATAAAAATGTTTTTCTTAATGCAAAATATGAAACATATCCAACCCCCCAAAAGTATATTGCCATTGGTAATCAATCAAAAAATATTTTATTAATAAACAATGTACCCCATGAAAGAATTGTAGAAGGTGAAGCACTTCGTTTTGGGCACCTAAATAATAATTGTAACATAAAATTAAGAAATAAGTATAACAATTTACTCAGGGTTTTATTATTAGGAGATTATATTCTTTCTGATACTGATTATATGATAAATCTAGTTTCCGATATCATAACTATTAAAAATTATAATCTTGATGTTGCTATAAAACCTCACCCCAATACCCCAATCAATACTTCAATTTATCACAAAATTGATCTTTCAATAGAATCCCGTCCATTTAATACATTTGGAAATTCATATGATATCTGTATTGCATCAAACAAAACATCCTCTGCGATAGATGCTTATTTCCATGGTATTAATGTTGCTGTTCTTCAATCTGATGATTCCCTTAATCTTAGTCCATTAAGAGCCCAGGAAGGTGTGTTATTCTTCCAAAACGTTGATGAACTTTATGAGATTTTATTGGATAAATCAAAAAATCATAATAAAATCCCAGAAAACAATGATTATTTATTTTTAGATTCCTCCTTAAAGAGATGGAGAAAACTAATTAATGTTACAGCAAAGAATTTAATTTAAATTTTATGAATAATTTTAATAATAAAAAAATTTTAGTCACTGGGCATACAGGCTTTAAGGGTTCGTGGCTTTGTGCCTGGCTTAAAAATTTGGGATCCAATGTAATAGGATTATCCAATTGTGTTCCAACAAATCCTTCCCATTACGAAGTTTTGAATAATGTAATAGATGAAGAAATTAGAACAGATGTTCGGGATCGGGACAAGGTTGCTAGTAATATAAATAAATTACAGCCGGACTTTATTTTTCATCTAGCTGCTCAACCGATTGTTTTTGATGCATATCAAGAGCCTTTTGATACATTTGAAATAAATGTAATGGGTACTGCAAGCATACTAGAGTACCTAAGGCAAGCGTCCTCAAATTGTGTAGCCATATTTATTACTAGTGACAAATGTTATGACAATGTTGAGTGGACCTATGGGTATCGCGAGTCGGATAAACTCGGTGGAAACGACCCATACAGTGGTTCCAAAGGAGCTGCCGAACTTGTTATTAAAAGTTACTTTAAATCCTTCCTTTCCAATTTGAACCCGAAAATCAAGATAGGAATTGGTCGGGCAGGGAATGTAATAGGTGGCGGTGACTGGGCACCATATAGAATTGTCCCGGATTGTGTAAGGTCATGGTCTGTTGGTGAATTACCAGAAATTAGATGCCCTCAAGCTACTCGTCCATGGCAACATGTTTTAGAACCTTTAAGTGGCTATTTGTCTCTAGCTTCAGCTTTGTATGAAAGTTCACAACTAAACGGGGAGGCTTTCAATTTTGGACCTCCTGCTGCTCAAAACCATTCCGTAAGGGAGCTTGTTGATGAAATTAAATCCCATTGGAGCGGAACTGATTGGCTTGATAAATCAGATGGTAATAATATGCCACCTGAAGCCGGGTTGCTCAAACTTTGTTGCGACAAGGCTCTACATGAACTTAAATGGCATTCAACTCTAAATTTTAAGGAAACTGCAGAGTGGACAGCAAAATGGTATATGTCTTATTACAAGGAAAACTTGGTCAAAGCGAGTGAAGTTACATTTGATCAAATTAATAAATACATTGAGCTTTCGGAGAAAAGAAAAACCTTTCAAGTTTAAATATACCTAATTATTCTCAAATAATTTTAAGAAATCTCATTTATTATAATTTCGATTTTATGAAGTTACAGGTTAGGTGCATATTATTAGTCGCAGTAACTCTTAACCCTCTTAATGCCTTACAATCAGGTCCTTATAACTTAATCTTTAATTGTGATGGTTATGCAGTTCTTCACGACGCAAATAAAAGTTATTCCAAGTGGATATCTAATATTTTTGATCCATTAGTTGATTCTGATTGTGATGTTATCTTTTGGAATGATGGAGCTGGTGGAAATACCGCAAACTATAAATCAGATATTCTTGATTTAACCGATTATAATAGTTCGGAAAATATGTATTATGTTAAGGAAATGATTAATCAGGGAATTGATCCTCCTGAGGAAGTAATTAATGAAGCAAACAAAAGATCCATTGACATATTTTACTCCTACAGAGTGAACGATATACATGATAGTTTTATCAAGTCTGAATATCCAAAATTTAAGGATTCCAACCCACATTGGCTTATCGGAGAGTCCAATTATAGTGGATTTATTAATTTTCCATCTTCATTAAATTTTGGAGTCCTTGAAGTGGTTAACTTGAAGAAAAAAATCATAAGCGAAATCATTGATAACTATAAATTTGACGGTATAGAACTCGATCTCATGCGTGGTCCGCCATACTTCAAGTTTGATGAGATTGAAACAAAAAAACATATGTTAACAGATCTTGTGAGATACATAAGTAAAAAGTGTAAAAATAGAGGTATGAAGTTAGCCGTTCGTGTTGGTGAGAGTCTTGAAAGTTGCAGACTAGATGGTTTCGAAGTAGAACTCTGGCTTGAAGAAGATTTACTAGATATATTAGTATTAGGTTCAGGAGTAATTGATGTAAAAGTAAGTGAGTTTGTACATTTAGCAGAGGGTACAAATGTATCAATTTATCCATGTATTTATGGGTGGCCTAGTAAATATTACCCAATTCCGGAAAATATATCCAATGCAGTGGCAATGAATTTTTGGAGTCAAGGTGCCTCTGGTATGTATATTTACAATTGGTTTTTACATAGTCCAACAAGCCAAAGAAATTCAAAACATATGGCCCAATCTATAAAGCAATTTGGATCGAGTGAAAAAGTTTTTGAAAATTTTATTGAATTTTGTTTTGCGGCGGATCGCGGAGGACCAAGCCGTGAATATCCCAATAATTGGCTTAACTCTAAATTACCCCACAACTTAAGCGATGACAATTCGTTGGAACTGGAGATACCTATTCATTTCAATTTCAATCGATTTGATGATGTGTCCGTGGATGTAGAATTGTCAAAACAACCGATTAATGAAATTTCGTTGTCTATAAATAACTCTCCATTCCAAATTCTCACATTCAAAGATAATAAGCCAAAATTAGCACTAAGTTCTCTTGAACTTGTAAATGGTCCAAACACTTTAAAATTCCTATCCACTCTTGCTGAAGAGACACTAATTAAAAAAGTTGAGGTCAACATAAGTAGACGCAATAACTTCTCTGCGAGTGGCCGAACTAATCGACTTGGCATTTTGAGCGAAAACTGGTTTAGAAACGAATCAATAGGATATTTTTACCAAACTAACAAAAAGTGGATATATTCTCTCGATCATGGTTGGTTGTATCCACATATTTTATCTGGTTCAACTTGTTGGTTTTTCAGTTTTAAGCACGGATGGTTCTTTTTAGATCAGCAATCATTCGCAAACCATGGTCTTTACTTTTTAAACTCCTCTAAAACTTGGGGTACGATTACGAATTAACAATGGAATTGAATAATATTACTCAAACTAAACTCGCCGTGATTGATTCTGAAGCCGGCTCCGTAAAGCATTTTATTAAAAAATCCGACACAAATTTTGTCGGTTTTGGAGAAGTCTATTTTTCAACTGTGAAAAAAGATTCTATAAAAGCATGGAAACTTCATAAAAGCATGACGCTAAACTTAGTCGTGCCTGTTGGAAAAGTTTTATTTCATTTCATAGATTCCAGACCTAAATCCAAGTTTTACAATCAAGTTCAATCTTTTATACTTTCTCAAGATCCATATATCAGACTCACAGTTCCTCCTATGTTTTGGTTTGGGTTTAAGGGCCTTGTTGATGGCATTAATCTTATCTCAAACCAAGCTGATTTGGAGCATGACCCTGATGAGATTGAGCGAAAAACCATAGATGCTTATGATGTGGATTGGGGGATCCACAAATGAAGGTAGTAATTTTAGCAGGAGGCTTTGGTACAAGATTATCAGAATATACAGAGTCTATTCCAAAACCCATGGTTCCAGTTGGAGGAAAGCCAATTCTTTGGCACATCATGAATCGATACGCTCATTTTGGTCATAATGAATTTATACTTGCCCTGGGTTATAAGGCAGAGGTGGTAAAAAACTACTTTCTATCTATGCGTTCAGTAAATTCTGATTTTACTGTAAATCTGTCTTCAGGAGATATCGAAGTTCATGACGAATCGAAATTAGATTGGAAAATAACATTAGTCGACACTGGTTTAGAAACCTTAACTGGGGGTAGGATAAAGCGTTTACAGGATTTTATAGGCGATGAACCTTTCATGCTTACTTATGGAGATGGTCTGTCTGATGTTAATTTCACTGATCTAATTCATTTTCATAGAAATCATGGCAAGTTGATGACTGTAACTGCAGTCAGACCAATTGCCCGTTTTGGGGAATTATCAATGGACAGTGATTTAGTAACCTCCTTTGAAGAAAAACCTCAGGTTAACAAGGGCTGGATAAATGGTGGATTTTTTGTATGCCAACCTGATCTTTTGGATTACATTTCTGATGATAAAACCGTGTTGGAGAGAGAGCCACTTGAAAATCTTTCTAAAGAACAACAACTAATGGCATTTAAGCATCACGGTTTCTGGCAGTGTATGGACACGAAAAGAGATAAGGACCATCTTGAAGAACTTTGGGCAAGTAAGGAGGCACCTTGGTTAGTTTGAGTAAAGATAAATTAATCAGGCTATCAAAGTCTTGCT
>ERZ807291.8000-NODE-8000-length-11958-cov-7.953037_pt1 | contig 11958 bp, 10 predicted proteins | sample MGYA00521257_ERZ807291 | MGnify/ENA primary metagenome ERZ807291 (study PRJEB31413, sample SAMN03169783) | marine metagenome | biome: Marine; feature: Water; material: Subsurface seawater | place: North Sea | collected 2011-04-28 | depth 1 m m ...
ACCATGCATCTGCAGGGTACTGTGCGGGAACATTTTCAAAATAGCCTCCACGAGCGGAGTCCATTGCATTCGCCACGGATGAGCCTTTGTGTTCTCCCCAGATATCAGGAAAAGCTTCATCCCACCCTAAATCTGTGACTAAATGAAGAACTTCTTCAAGGGTGGCATCCCGGTTGTCGCCCAAACTGCCGCTTTCGAAAATCTCGTCGGCAAAAAGATTTTGGCTCCTGGGAAGAACTTGGATTAATGTTTCCAAGGACTCTCCATATGATTCCTGTTCAGTTTCGGATGCGAAGAGAACCATTGTGGCGATTTCACCTGTCGATTCACCAAGCAATTTGTCTAGGACTTCAGGTTGATCAACCGAACCATTTTCATCATTATCCAGATACTCAGCCAATACATTTGCGGTATGAAGCACTTTGATGTCGGCAACCGAATCGGTGGCAAGTATTCTTAGGCCAAAAACTTCAACTGATTTGGTGAATATGTGGGAAGCACTCTGCAAATCATCAGGCAGGCTGGTTGAGATGGTGAATGGGTTGCCCCGTGCTATTAAAAAGATAAGAGGAAAGGTAATTAAAATGATCTTCATTTCCGTCTTTTTACAGAATTTAGATGATTAGACAATCAACATCGCATCTCCGTATGAAAAAAAGCGATAGTCTTTGGCGATTGCTTCTGCGTAGATTTCTTTGAGCAAGGGAAGTCCGTCCGGTTTGCCGGGAGAAAGAAATGCGGCAACGAGGCAAAGCAGGGTGGATCCAGGTAGGTGGAAATTGGTCAGTAAGTGATCCACTCCCAAAAATGAATAGGGGGGGCGAATAAAAAGTTGGGCTTCGGCACGGGTGGGTGATTTCAGGTCCGTGTCATCGTTCGCCAAGTAGTGTTCCATCGCTCGAACGCATGTGGTGCCGATTGCTAGTTTATTACCCGTAGGGTTTCTCAGAACAGACTTCGTGTGAGGAGGTAAAAAGTATTCTTCGCTGTGCATGGGATGATCTTCCACGTTCTCTGTCTCGATCGGTCGGAAGGTGCCTAAGCCAACCGACAGGGTGAGATCATGGATTTCATGCCCATCCGATTTCAGTTGATTTAAAATTGCAGGGGTGAAATGAAGCCCGGCCGTAGGTGCCGCCACCGCCGTGCATTTTTCCTTTTTGGCATACACCGTTTGATACCTTTCCTCGTCTTCCTTACCTACAGGTCGCCGAACATAAGGGGGTAAGGGCAGGGATCCTAAACGCTGCGCCAAGGCTCCAGGATCCGGGTCGGTAAAAAGTTCAAATTCGATGAGGTACTCTCCCGATGGTAAGCTTTCAATTACCTGTGCCTGGTATTCTCCCTTGATTCCAAAAACTTTAGCTTTGGCTGTCTTGCCTCCAGGCTTGAGGAGGCAACGCCATCGGTTTTCTTTTGTTATATCAGGCCGTAGAAGCAGGCACTCCACTTTACCTCCAGTCGGACGGTATCCTGTCAGCCTGGCTTTGAGGACCGAAACATCGTTGCGGAAAATGGATAGGCTTGGAGGTAAAAGACTCGGGAGTTCATGAAAGAAGTGATGAGAAATACTTCGGCTTTTACGATCAAATACAAACAGGCGTGACTGGTCGCGACTCTCACTGGGTGATTGTGCGATTCGGTCAGGAGGCAGGCTGTATTCTAGTTCTGAAGTTAACATGACAAGGAACTATGAAAAGCGCATCGACAAGCTTTGGGCAATTTCCTAACTTTAAATTTTCGCAAATTTGTTAACTACTATTGTCCTATGTCTGACTCCAACGAAATTATACACCCTCCTTCTTCGATATCATCCAAGGCACATCTTAAAAATATGGATGAATATGATGCCATGTATCAAAAGAGCATTAATGATCCAGAAACTTTTTGGGCAGAAGTTGCCGATGATTTCCACTGGTTTTCCAGGTGGGATAAAGTGCGTGAGTTTAATTACGACCGAAGGCAAGGTCCCATTGCTGTCGAATGGTTTAAGGGAGCCAAGACCAATGTTTGTTATAACTGTGTTGACCGCCATCTCCCTACCCGTGGTGATAAAACAGCTATCATTTGGGAAGGAAATGAACCTGGGGAAGATGCAACCATTACATACACGCAGTTACAGGAGCAGGTTTCCAAGTTTGCCAATGTATTAAAAAGTCGAGGAGTGCAGAAAGGGGATCGGGTATCGATCTATATGCCCATGGTTCCAGAAGCTGCCGTGGCCATGCTTGCCTGTGCCCGTATTGGAGCAGTGCATTCTGTCGTTTTTGGGGGTTTTTCTGCCGAAGCTTTGGCAGACCGTATCGTGGATTCAAAATGCAAAACTCTGATTACGGCCAACGGTACATTTCGGGGGGCCAAGGCAATCCCCATGAAGCCGAATGCTGATCAGGCAATGGAAAATGCCTCGCAGCGAATGGGAGAACCGGTCGAAACTTGTATTGTGGTTCGAAGGGTAGCTGAGGATGCAGGTATCTCCTGTGAGATGGAAGATGGCCGGGATCTTTGGTGGGATGAAGTAATCGCCACCGCTTCACCTGACTGTCCTTGTGAGGAAATGGATGCCGAGGATCCCCTGTTCGTGCTTTACACCTCTGGTTCCACCGGTCAACCCAAGGGGGTGATGCACACTTCTGGCGGATATATGGTCTACACCGCGACCACTCATAAGTATGTTTTTGATTACCACGAGGAAGATGTTTATTTCTGTGCGGCTGATATTGGATGGATCACCGGGCACTCCTACATTGTGTATGGTCCACTTGCAAACGGTGCAACGACCACTATGTTCGAAAGCATTCCTACTTACCCTAATCCTGACCGTTATTGGCAGGTTATTGAAAAGTGGAAGGTCAACCAGTTTTACACCGCCCCAACTGCGATTCGGGCTATTGCCGCGGCCGGGGAAGAGTGGCCCCAAAAATATGATATGCCAAGCCTTCGGGTTTTGGGAAGTGTGGGGGAGCCGATTAATCCTGAGGCCTGGCGTTGGTATCACCGGAATGCCGGTAAGGAAAAATGCCCAATCGTTGACACCTGGTGGCAAACGGAAACGGGCGGAATCTTAATCACCCCTCTTCCAGGAGCTACGCCCTTAAAGCCAGGATCGGCCAGTTTCCCATTTTTTGGAGTTAAACCTGTCATCCTTGAGCCTCAAAGTGGAGAGCTTATTGAAGGCAATGGAGTCAGTGGTGTATTGGCCATGGAGGCCCCCTGGCCCGGCCAGATGCGTACCGTTTATGGAGATCACAAGCGTTTTGAAGAAACCTATTTTGACCAATACAAGGGGTATTATTTCACGGGAGACGGATGTCGTCGCGATGAAGATGGGTATTACTGGATTACCGGTCGTGTCGATGATGTGATCAATGTGTCCGGTCATCGTATGGGGACTGCGGAGGTAGAAAGTGCCCTGGTTGCCCATGAAGCTGTGGCTGAGTCTGCGGTTGTTGGCTTCCCTCATGATGTAAAGGGTGAAGGTATTTATGCCTATGTAACTTTGAATGCAGGGGTTGATTATTCGGAAGACTTGCGGGCCGAGCTGAAGCAAAAAGTACGGGCAGTGATTGGCCCGATTGCCACACCGGATGTTATTCACTGGGCCCCCTCTCTGCCTAAGACAAGATCGGGTAAAATTATGCGAAGAATTCTCAGAAAAATCGCCACCAATGAAACGGATCAGATTGGGGATGTGTCGACTTTGGCCGATCCCTCCGTGGTGGATAGCTTAATTGCGAATAGGTGAATAAAAGTTTTTCTTGGTACTCGCCAAAGGTCATAAATTTGTACATGAGAAGATTATAAGCATGAAAATTTACTTGAATGGGGAACTGGTAGACAAAGAGAATGCGAAAATCTCTGTCTTCGATCATGGTCTGTTGTATGGCGATGGTGTGTTTGAGGGTATCCGCTTGTATGATGGGTGCGTTTACAAATTAAATGAACACCTTGAACGGCTCGAGTATTCCGCCAAAGCCATCCTTTTGGACTTACCTATGGATCGAAAGTCTTTTGCGGAGGCAGTTTGTGAAACATGCCGTAAAAATAACTTACAGAATGGTTATGTCCGCTTGGTGGTTACAAGAGGTGCTGGCCACCTTGGGCTTACGCCCGATGGGTGCGGTCCGCCCAGCGTTATCATTATTGCTGATGATATCCAACTCTATCCGGAAGAACTGTACCAAAACGGTCTGAAGATTATTTCAGTACCTACCCGAAGAATTAATGCATCCGCTTTACCTCCAGCGATTAAAAGCCTGAATTACCTCAATAATATTTTGGCGAAAATTGAAGCGAAGCGTGTGGGCTTCCAGGAAGCTCTCATGTTAAACGATAAGGGGGAAATTGCGGAATGTACTGGAGATAATGTTTTTATTATTAGCAAGGGCACTATCTTTACTCCCCCCTTAGATGCGGGTTCTTTGCGGGGAATTACCCGTGCTGCGGTTATGGATTTGGCGATTGAGTTAGGGCATGAGGTGAAAGAGCAAGCCCTTACCCGTTATGATCTCTGGACGGCTGATGAATGTTTTCTCACAGGTACGGCTGCTGAGGTCATCCCCTGCGTGGAGGTGGATCACCGGGTGATCGGTACGGGTATGCCAGGGGAAGTGACCCAAGCCTTAATTGGTAAGTTTCGGGAAACAGTTAAAAGTGACGGTGTTTTTCTATAGGACTTTGAAAAATCCATCCTTTCGCTTGCCGATTTATCAGTTGGCGCGTCATATGCGTTGAGATTTTATAACTTATACTTTATCTTTGAACTTGATACATGAAATGTCACCAATGCGATAAACAAGCCACCGTCCATTTGACCCAAATTCTAAACGGGCAAATGCACAAAATGGATCTTTGTGAAAGTTGTGCCCAAGCTAAAGGTGTAACCAATCCGGAGAATTTATCGATCGGGAGCTTGATGGAGAATACATCTGATGTCCCGGAAAGTGTTCATTCTCCAATGACTTGCGAAAGTTGCGGCACCACCCACAGTGAATTTAAAAAAGGCGGCAGGCTTGGTTGTGAAGCTTGTTACCATGTATTTCGCCCGGTTTTAGACCCTCTTCTGGATGGGATGCATGCCGGATGTAAGCACCTAGGCAAAATTCCTGCCGGCTCAAAGTCACGGGTCAAGTTTGAGCAGTCGATCAGCCAGTTACAAACTGAATTACAGGCCGCAATTGAGCAGGAAAACTATGAAGATGCTGCCCGTATACGGGATCAGTTAAAAGAACTGGAGAAGAAAGAGCAGGCGAACATTGGAGGGTAGTCAGTATGTTTAATGATATATTGAATGATAACAACGGTTCAGCGAAAGGGCCCAAAGCGATTCCGGTCACCCTTAGCACCCGCATTCGATTAGCCCGTAATCTCCGAGAATTTCCATTTCCAGGTCGTGCCGAAACGTCTCAACGGCGTGCCGTTTTGACCAAGTGCATGGATGCCATGCATGAGATTGAAGAATTAGATAATTCCTATGCAGTTGAAGTTGATGACTTAAGTGAACTGGAACGACAAATTTTGGTGGAGAAACACCTTATAAGCCGTGAGCTTTCTGATGTGGATGAAGCCTCGGGCATTATTTTATCCAAGGATCGTAATTGCTGCATTATGATCAACGAGGAAGACCACTTAAGAATTCAGGTCCTACAGCCTGGATTGAACTTCAGCAAAGTTTGGAAACGGGTCGATGAGCTTGATTCTAATATCGAGTCAGAAGTTTCGTATGCCTATGATGGCGACTTGGGCTTTCTCACGGCATGTCCCACCAACCTTGGAACCGGGATGAGAGCGTCGGTTATGATGCATTTGCCAGGCTTGGTCATGTCCAAGAATATGGATAAGGTGGTGAATGCCGTAAACCAGTTAGGTTTTGCTGTCCGCGGACTTTTCGGGGAAGGCTCAGATGCGAGTGGCAGTATTTTCCAAATATCCAATCAGCAAACCCTGGGAGAGTCAGAGGGTGCAATCATCGAGCGCCTTGACAAGACCCTCCAGAATTTAGTCAGGCAAGAGGAATTTGCCCGCCAGAAGCTTCTCGAGGATGATGGGCGCCGACTGATCGACAAAATTAGTCGTGCGATTGGCTCTCTTAAATCCTGCCATCTGATCCAGAGCGCAGAAGCGATGGATTTGCTGTCCCTTATACGCCTCGCTGCTGATTTTAAAATGTTGCCCGAAACTTATCGTTCGACTGCCGATCGTATGTTTATTGAAATTCAGCCCGGGCATGTGCAGTTGGCTGCGGGTAAACCAGTTGAGCCCGATGACCGCGACTTTTTACGTGCCTCTTTGTTGAGGCAAAAGTTTGCCAAAGCCCCTTTTATTAAAACCGATGGGTAAGTTGACTTTATTTTCTTCAACCACTATATGATTCTATATGTCCGAACCAATGAGTAACTTCACGCCTCGCGCTCAACAGGTTCTTGCCTTGGCGCGAAAAGAGGCAGACCGTTTTCACCACAATTACGTAGGCACTGAACATTTATTGCTTGGTTTGATCAACTTAGGGCAAGGCGTTGCCGTCAATGTCCTTCAGAAAATGGGTCTTGACCTTGATACGGTTCGGCAGGCTGTGGATGAACAGGTAGGGCTTGGGCCTGAAGCAAAGCCATCGGGCAATGTGCCATACACACCTCGTGTGAAAAAAGTCTTGGCTCTTGCAGGGAAGGAAGCAAAAGGCTTAAACCACAGTTATGTCGGAACTGAGCACATTTTGCTTGGCTTACTCAGGGAAGGTGAAGGCGTAGCCGCCCGGGTTCTGAAATCTTTGGATGTGGACGCAGATCGTTGCCGCAATGAAATTTTATCCGAGCTCGACCCAAATTTCTCTTCCTCCGAAGAAACTGAATCCTCTGTTGTTGGCGGTGGTGAGAGTGAAGAAAAATCAAAAGATTTAAAAACCCCCGCACTGAAAGCATTTGGCCGTGACCTTACTGAAATTGCCAAGAATGGGGAAATGGACCCTGTGGTTGGTCGTGAGCAGGAAATCCGCCGCGTTACTCAGGTTCTTTGCCGGAGAACAAAGAATAACCCTGTTTTAATCGGGGAGGCGGGTGTTGGGAAAACCGCAATCGTTGAGGGCTTGGCTCAACAAATTGCAAGCGGCATGGTACCTGAAAATTTAGTGGATAAAAAGGTTGTCACCCTTGATCTTGCTCTCATGGTTGCCGGCACCAAATACCGTGGGCAATTTGAAGAGCGTATCAAAGCGGTGATGGATGAGCTTAAAAAAGCCAAAAACATTATCATTTTTATTGATGAACTTCATACGATTGTCGGGGCAGGGGCTGCCGAGGGTGCGATGGATGCATCGAATATTTTTAAACCTGCCCTCAGCCGTGGCGAACTCCAATGTATTGGTGCCACCACCCTAGCGGAGTACAGGAAGTACATTGAAAAAGATTCCGCCCTGGATCGCAGGTTTCAATCTGTAAAGGTAGAAGCCCCTTCGGTTGATGACACCATTCTTATCCTAAAAGGGATTCGTCCCAAGTATGAAGAACACCACAATGTTCGCTTTACTGATAAGTCTTTGGAAGCGGCCGCCAAGCTAACTGACAGGTATGTCACCGGTAAACACTTACCCGATAAAGCAATTGACGCCATTGATGAGGCGGGGGCCCGCAGTCGTATGGAGGCACTGAAGCGACCGCAGGAAATTGAAGACTTATCGGATGAGATTAAAGAAGTATGCACACTTAAAGAGTCTGCTATCTCTGATCAGAATTTTGAAGAAGCCGCGGAGGCCCGGGACAAAGAGAAAAAACTTCGAGCCAAAAGAGATCGCGTGCTTGAGGAATGGAAAAAGTCACGAGAGGAGACGAAAGCCGAAGTTAATGAAGACGATATGCTTCAAGTTGTTGCAGACTGGACTGGCATCCCTCTGAACCGTATGGAAGCCAAGGAGTCCAAAAAACTCCTTGAGCTTGAAAAAGAGTTGCGTGGGCAAGTAATTGGTCAAGATTTTGCAACGGAAGTGGTGGCGAAAGCTCTTCGTCGTTCTAGAGCTGACCTGAAAGACCCGAAGCGTCCAATTGGATCATTCATGTTTCTTGGCCCTACAGGTGTGGGGAAAACCCACCTCGCGAAAGTTTTAGCCGAACGTATTTTTGGTGATCAGGATTCTCTGATCCAAATCGATATGTCCGAGTACATGGAGAAACATGCGGTTTCCCGGATGATTGGATCGCCCCCTGGGTACGTCGGGTATGAAGAAGGTGGGCAACTCACTGAGGCTATCCGTCGTAAGCCTTACGCGGTCATCCTCTTCGATGAAATTGAAAAAGCTCATCCAGATGTGGCACAGATTTTATTGCAGATTTTAGAAGATGGCCGTCTTACGGACAGTTTGGGTAGAAAAGTTGATTTCAGGAACACCATCCTGATCATGACTTCCAATGTTGGGGCACACATCTTACAGAAAAATACCTCCATGGGTTTTTCGATGCGAGATGCTGACCAGGATTTCGACAACACTAAGGATAAAATTATGGACGAGGCCAAGAAGTCCTTCAAGCCCGAGTTCCTTAATCGTCTTACTGAAATTGTTATCTTTAAACCCTTGGCCAAAGAGAGCATGCATTCAATTGTTGAGCTTGAACTGGATAAGGTATCCACCAGATTGAAGGAGAAAAAGCTCAAGCTTGATGTTACTGATGAAGCCAAAGAGTTCCTTATTGAAAAAGGCTATGATGAAAAATTTGGTGCCCGTCCTTTACGAAGAGCGGTGGAAAAATATTTGGAAGATAACTTAGCCGAAGCTCTCCTTGCCGGTAATCTCCGCAAAAATAAACTGATTAAGGTACTTGTTGATAAGGATGATGATGTTGGGCTTTGCTTTGAACAGACAAAAGGGAAAGACAAGGTAGCGCTTCCATCCTCCCCAAATAAAGACGATTCCAGCAAAGATTAGTTACATTCTATGATCGCCATTTACCTTTCATCGTGTAAGGTAATAGCCCATGGAAAAATCTCTGATTCTACTCAAACCTGATTGTTTGGATAATAAAGTCGCCGGTAAGGTAATTACACGCTTTGAAGAAAGTGGTTACACCCTTGTTGCCAGTAAGATGATCCAGTTGGATGACGATCTCTTGAAGGAGCATTACTCTCATGTAGCCCATCTTCCGTTTTTCCCTGAAATTGCAAGTTTTATGAGTTCCAGACCCGTGCTTGCCCTTATTCTTGAAGGGAAAAATGTTATTCAGGGAGTGCGTGATCTTTTAGGACCAACCGATTCTGCCGCGGCCCCAGCAGGCACAATTCGTGGAGACTTGGGCACTGACCGTATGAGAAATGTCGTTCATGCTTCTGACAGCCCTGAGTCTGCTGCTGCTGAAATCGAACGCTTTTTTGGCAGCGAGTAAGCGATCGTTTTTATTTTAGGTTTTTTCGAGTAAAGATACGGCGAAGCAGGCAATAGCCTTTTCTCGTCCCACAGGCCCAAGGGTTTCATTGGTGGTGGCTTTAATCCCGATGCAGTTCTCAGCTATCCCTAAGGTCGCCCCTAAATTTTCCTTCATCGCAGGGATGTATGGGGCAATCTTCGGCTTCTGTGCCACAATTGTGATATCGATATTGGAAATATGGTAACCGGCAAGACTGCACTCTTTATGGGCTTTGACGAGTATAAGCTTGGAATCTAAATCTTTGTTTGCTGGGTCGGTATCCGGGAAATATTGACCGATGTCAGGAAGGGCCAGGGCCCCGAAGATCGAGTCCGCAAGAGCATGGGTCACACAATCGGCATCCGAATGTCCCAGTAAGCCCATGCTGTGGGGGATATCAATCCCACCCAGAATTAACTTTCGGCCTTCGACTAATCGATGTAAGTCGTATCCATGTCCAATTCGCATTTTCGGGCTTGTCATTTTTGAAGCAGGTATTGAATAAAATCGAGATCGTCCATTTTGGTTATTTTAGGGTTGGGGTAACCCAGTTCCAGGAATGCTGTTTTTTTGGAAATTAATTCCAAGGCGGCAATTTCATCCGTGATGGAAATCTTTTGTTTAGCAGCTTCGTGAAAGCCTTGCATTAACCAGTCTTTTCTAGCGGCTTGCGGGGTCTCCATAAGCCATAGTTTATGCCGTTCCAAAGTCTTTGTGCTTTGTGGATTATTGGGGTCTGTTTCCGTTGCTTCAATTTGCCTGACCGTATCCTGTGCCGGACGGCATGCAACCACTGCCCCTTTTGCCTCCACCTCGCGTGTTATCATGGATACGGTGGATGGACGGATCATAGGCCTGGCACAATCATGAACCTGAACAAATTTACAGGCATCGGGTAAGGCTTGTAAGCCATGAAGCACGGAGTCTTTTCTTTCTTCTCCTCCCTTTGTCATAATTGGGGAAAGAGAACAGTCCGTTTTTTTTCGGACGATTTCATATTCATCATTCAGGGCTTTCTTTTGATCTTCATCGCGGTACACAATAGTGAGAAAAGCAATTGCTTTGCTTTTTACAAAGGCCTCACAACACATTCGAAATGCATTGGATCCCATTATCGGGTGTAGCAATTTATCTTTAACATCGCCTTTCATTCGTAGACCACTGCCCCCTGCGACTAGAATTGCACCGTGCATGAAGGATAATTTAATTTGCTGCTACACTTAATTCCACCTGGATGGCATCCAGTGCCTCGGACGGATTCGGTGCGGCAAGGATGGGGCGACCAATGACTAAGTAGCTGGCACCAGCATCTTTTGCTTGTTTAGGGGTCATAATTCTTTTTTGGTCTCCTTTGGCCGATCCTGTTGGTCTTATACCAGGGGTGACTAAATCGATATCGCTCGATAAACATTTTCTTAACATCGGCAGCTCCAGCGGAGAGCACACCATACCTCCAATGCCAGCACTTTCTGCCATACAGGCTAATCTCTTGACTTGCTCTTCTATTCCCGAGGAGACACCTACAGATTGAAGGTTTTCCCGATTCATCGAAGTTAGAACCGTGACTCCAAGTAGCATGGTTTCGGGCATGGTCTTCTTTGCTGTCTCAGCACAAAGAGCAAGGGCTTCCGGACCTGCACAGGTATGAAGTGTCAGCATTTTTATAGGCAAAACGGAAAGACTTTCAATGGCCTTGGACATGGTGTTGGGTATGTCATGTAATTTGAGATCAAGAAATACATTGACCTCTTTTTGGATGCACTGATCAATGATACCAGGTCCATCTCTGAGGTAGCTTTGCAGACCAATTTTGACCCAACTTAATTGGCTGCCCACTTGATCCAAAATAGTATTGGCCTGCTCGCGGCTATCTACATCTAAGGCTAGAATTACTTCGGTTTTTGTATTACTCACAGTGACCCAATCATGTAGGATCAGGGGAACGAGCCAAATCTATTCTTTCTCGTAGTCCTATGAATTATGTTATTTAATCCAGATTATGGGCTTCAAGAATGCAATTAAACGAGTAAGTATACCAGCTCCAGCAAAAATTAATTTGTTTTTAGCGGTTACAGGGAAGAGGCTGGATGGGTTTCATGAGCTTATCTCTGTGCTGGCTAAGCTCGATCTTGCCGACTTGGTAACCATTGACCGGGTTGGGGAAGAAAATCATCTTTCCTGTACATGTATAGGGGCCGATCAATTAGATGGGATACATAACCTGGCAGAGGAAGCTGTCTTACTGTGGAGGAAACGGACAGGAATCAAGGATGGGCTTCATCTCACCATTGATAAAAAAATACCAGTTGAAGCTGGCCTCGGAGGCGGGAGTTCGGATGCAGTGGCCACACTTTTAGCTCTTAATGCCATGATGGAGAGTCCCCTGAAGCAGAATGATTTAATTGAGTTGGCCGCCCAGATTGGATCAGACTGCCCGAGCTTTTTGATTCCTGGCCTTTGTGTTGCCGAGGGAAGAGGGGAGAGGGTTAGGCCAGTTACTGCTCCTTTGAATAAACATATGAAAGGTAAGTCCGTCCTATTGTTTAAACCATCATTAGGTTTTTCCACGGCT
>ERZ807291.8002-NODE-8002-length-11956-cov-8.243677_pt1 | contig 11956 bp, 13 predicted proteins | sample MGYA00521257_ERZ807291 | MGnify/ENA primary metagenome ERZ807291 (study PRJEB31413, sample SAMN03169783) | marine metagenome | biome: Marine; feature: Water; material: Subsurface seawater | place: North Sea | collected 2011-04-28 | depth 1 m m ...
CCAATAGTCCTGTTAATAGTTCTGCCAATAGTCCTGTCACAAGCCCTGCCAATAGTCCTGTCACAAGCCCTGTCAATAGTCCTGTTAATAGTTCTGCCACAAGCCCTATTAATAGTTCTGCCAATAGTCTTGTTAATAGTTCTGCCACAAGCCCTATTAATAGTTCTGCCAATAGTCCTGCTAATAGTACAAATATTATTAATAATTTAAAAAATATATCACAAAATAAAACTATATATGTAGATCCTTTAGTTGTTAATAATTCACCAAGTGAAAGAGAAAATAATATTTCGAATAGTGATACTACTAGTGATACTAGTCTGGATTCTAATAGTAAACAATATAAAGTAATTAATGGTATTAAATATTCAAATTTAGAAGAATACCAAAGCAGAATTGCTTGTTGGTTTGAAACATGTGGTTTAACTTGGGATCAAACAAAATGGAATAATTAATTTTGTAAATTATATATTTATTAAATAAGTAAATTATTTAATAAATTAAAAATTATATTTTTAAGTTTTTTTTAGCTCATAAAATGTTAAATTAGATTGTCGACAATACGGACATGTTAATTCATTAATACTTCCTGTTTGTTTATCTAAATATATATTCATACACTCTTTACAAAATTGATGATTACAACTTGTTAATAAATCAGACTTATTATCAAAACATAATGGACATTCTTCTATTATATCTAAATGTTTAATTCCTTCATAAATAAATTCTTTGATAATTTTCCATTCTGTTATTTTACCATACTCTATTTTAAGGTTATATTCAGTTGGATTTTTATTTTGTAACCATACAGCTAACTCAACATCTTGATATTCGCATGCTCTAACAAATGCTTCATTTTTATTAGAACCAATATTTATATTTCCAAGTGAATATAACCATTTTACTAACTGAATATGATTCATCATACATGCTAATCTAAAACTAATATCATTGTCAGAATGTATATCAATATTACCTAATGAATACAACCATTTCGCTATATCTATCATACCAATTTGACAAATATATTTAAATAGTCTATCATTATCTGCATGAATATCTACAGTACCTAATGAATATAACCATCTTGCAATATCCATGTAATTTTCAGAACAACTATAAATAAAAGCATAGTTCATTTGTTCATGAATATTAGAATTAGCAAATGAATAAAACCATTGTGCAAGTCTTAAGTTACCTGTACTACAACTAATTCTAAAAAAATAATAGTCATTTGTATTCAAATCTATAATATCTAATGATTTAATCCATTTTAAAATATGCAAATAATCTTTCGTAATACAAATACCTAAACACCAATTATTTGGATATGTAATATCTGCTCCTGCTTCATATAACCATTTTACCATATCTAAATGTCCTTCTTGACATGCTAAACATATTGCTTCATTTGTATTAGATGAAATATCATAATTATAACGAGTTATATATATTTTAGCTAAGTCTATATATCCATATCGACAGAAATAATGAAAAGGATGTTCGTGTGTACATTTATCATCAAATAATGGATCTATTTTAATATTAAAAGTAGTAAAACTAGTTAATAGCATAACAATTTCTATTAAATTTTTTTTACAACAATTTTTAAATAATTCATCATCATTATAATGAAAATTAATTTGGTTAGGTAAATGCGCGGTATATAACCATGATACTAATTGTACATTATTACTATAACAAGCCTTATAAAAAGCTTCATAATTGTTATAAGAAAAATCTACATATCCTAAATTAAATATGTATTGTGAAATATCATAGGACCCTTTTTCACATGCGTATCTAAAAATAAAATTATTATCTTTTTTTAAATTGAGAGATATAGAAAAATTTAATAATAGTTTAAATATCGATACATTATTAGTTTGACAAGCTTTCATCATAATACTAGTTGATTCGTGATCAGTAAAATTTAACTTATATTGTCCAGGATTATTAGCTAAATATAAAGTTAAATTTTTTATATCACTATTAAATAAATATTCATATATTTTGTTTTTAACGTCATTCATTTAATAATTTAACATATTTAAAATAATTATAGGTAGCAAATATTCTAAATATATTTATATATTTATATATTTATAATATTTTTAAACCACTGGATAAGAAGCTTGACCAAGTACACCACATTGACCAGCACCACCATTGAATGGCTTACCTGTAGCAGGATCATTCCCACGTCCTAAATACATATATCCACCATCACCCCATGTACTACCCCAAGAGTTTCTTAGAATATAATAGTCTACGCCATCCATAGTTCCATACCCAACAAGACCAACACCGTGATCAAGTGAGGTACCACATTCACCTACAAATACACCACTGGAATATAATTGGAATGTTTTTTGGTCGGCTTCAATTGCTACTGAAACTGGTTGTAAAGATAATGCAGTCATCATTGCAGTGTCAGAATTAACTTTGATATCAACATGACTAATAACATCTGTATTATCAATATTAGAACACGATTTCATTGTGCAAGTACCTGCTGTTTTAGAAACACCTGAAGTATATGGATAAGAAGTCTCGTCACAAACACCATCACTTTTGCCAATCCAGTTAAAAGCATTATCCATTAAACCACCATTGCAACCATGATCGCGACCACCGTTTGTTCGGGTATCGCAATCAACTAATTCTTGTTCAGATAGTTTGGGAAGAGTTCCATATTTGATAGCAGTTGCACTTTCAACAGCTTGAATAGTTGAGAAAGCCCAACATGAACCACATTGTCCTTGATCTTGGACTGGATTAACAGCACCTTTCTCGCGCCAATCAATAGATGTTGGTAGATCTGAAAGAGATTCTTTTATTTGTTCTTGAACGAGTCCTCCAAGACCGGATGACCTAACACTGTTATAATCAAATCCCATAAGTTCCGAAAATTCTTCAGATGAATAACCTGAAAAAGCATTGTGACCTAACGAATAAGTTAAGTTCATAGCATTGGTTGATTCGATATATTTATCATTTGATAACCAATTGGAATAGATTCTTGTATGTTTAGAAGAATCTGAAATATCAATAGAATGAGTTTGTGCCCATTCTTCGAATCTATCAATAATAGATCCTTGTGTCATTACAGCTGCAATAGCCATAGAAATAAAGCCAAGAAAAGTAGAAGTTTTCATATAATTATATTACTAAAGTTTTGTTTAAAACAAGTTTGTATTAATTCATTTTTAAAGCTTTCTCAATGTCAGAATTAATATTTTTTATATGAAATAATTCATCTGACCAACAATTTGAACATGTTTCATAATCTAAATTCCATATAGGGTCAAGTGCCATATCATAAAAAATTCCTTTAAATATTTTTTCGGCTCGTTTTTTATGAAAGGAAGATGTTGTTATTACAATTTTTGGTTGATCTTCAAAACAAATACTTTTATACCAGTTTTTAAAATTTAAAAAATTTTCAGCAGTGTTAACAGCTTTTATATCAATAATAACATTTGACTCTGATAAAAGTAATTCTTTCATTTGACTTGCCTCATTCGTATCAGATAATATATCATTTTTGATTCCGCCTGTTAAAAACCATATTTGGGAATCAAAGTTTTTACTATAATTAATAGCAGTTTGAATTCGATTATTTTGAATATCTTTAATATGACATCCAAGTACAATCATTATAACAGTTGTCGTTATAATAAACATAATTTATATTATTCTAATATTTTTAATTTATCAATATCAATTTTTATATATCAAAGAGTTTCTACATTCCATTGCTTTGCAAAATAAACGAATAAGTTAATCGCACTATGTGTTTTATTCAACTGTGTGTTTTATATAATTTGAATTCGATTAATTAGATTATTATTTTGGTATAATTCTAATGTTTCAATAACACCAGAACTATATCTTAGTATTTCTGTATTAAGAACATGATCATAATGCACTTGTTTATTTTTAAGTTTTGTAAATATCTTTTCATACTTTATCTTATTATTGACATGTAATATATATAGTAAATGATGTCTCAATTTTGATTGTATATTAAAATATTCACTTTTAGTATCAAATTCACTTGTAAAAATAAATCCTGTATTTAAAAACGTACTATTATCTAATAACTTGTACTTTTCATCCAAAATTATATTATTAAGTTTTATATTGTTTGCCCCTTTATTTTTTAACATATTAAAACTTCTTTTAATTTGAAATAAAGCATCTGGTATATCATCAAAATTATGTTTCATTTCACATATAGCTACTATATAGTTAATACCTTTATCTTCTTTAATTATTACAGCATCTATTTCACCTATTAATAGCCAGTCATTATTTAAATCTTTAAAATATAGTGTAGGATTATGTAAAACACTTAATTTAGATTCTTCCAAGTTTAATATTTTTATTATTATAGATGAAAGTTGGCTAAATACTTTCATTTCAAAATCATCTCCTATTTTTCGATACTCGCGACCTTTATTAGCTAATGTCTCTACTATTAATTGATACTCATTTGTATTTGTTAATTTTTGTTTCTCTAATGATTGTTTCTTTTTTGCCAGTATAACATCTTCGTAATCTTTAGTTTTTTCTATAAAATAATTACAAAATTTTATAAATTTTTTTATTTTTTCACTATCTGACAAATTATTATCATATAATCCTGATTCAGGTAGATTATTATATATATCAAGTATATTATCTAAATTACTAATATTTGCACCACCTTGTTGACTTATATTTTTTAATAATTGCTTATATTTATATTTATATTTATAATAAAGATTTTTATAGTTTAATTCCATTATAAATAACAAGAAATAATTATTAAGAATGATTTAAATAAAAACTTAATAAATAATATATATGCCAGAAGGACCTGAAGTAAAATATATAACTAATTTCTTAAATAGTAATATTAAAGGCAAAAAATTAGAAAAAATAACAATAAATAATGGAAGATATAATAAACACGGCCCCCCAAAAGGATATACTAAATTTATAAAAGATTTACCATTAAAAATAGAATCTATAAATTGTTATGGAAAATTTATTTGGTGGGAATTTGAAAATAGCGAATTAACTTTATGGAATACACTAGGAATGAGTGGATGGTGGAATATAAATGATATAAATAAACATAACAATTTATCTTTTTATTTTAAGAATGATATAGTAAATTTTAATGATGTTAGAAATTTTGGGACATTTATATTTTGTGATAAAGAAAGTCTTAAAAATAAATTAAAAAAATTTGGACCTGATATCTTAGAATTTGATAAAAAAAACAAAGATAGTGGGTTAATATTATTCAAAGAACGAATTAAAAAAAAGAGAGACAATATGTATATAGCAACTGCATTATTAGATCAAACAATTGCGGCTGGATGTGGTAATTATATTAGAGCCGAAGTTTTATATTTAGCAAAAATAAGTCCATTTCGAACATTAAACAACTTGACTGATTTAGAGTTAAATTTAATTTGGAACATATTACAACAAGTTGGATACAATTATTATGATAAGAAATTAGGCAAAAAATTAGGAATTATTAATGGTAAATATAAATTTGCAGAAGATTATGGTAGACGATTTCTAGTTTATAATCAAGAAAAAGATATCAAAGATAATATGGTTAAACGTGACAAAATAAAAGATAGAACAATACACTATGTGCCAAATATTCAGAAATAAATATAAAAGATCTACTTGCTCTTATATTGGTCATAATAAAAGTTATCAAGCTTTTCAAGATTAATAACATATTTTGCAATTTCAGTTTTTGGCTCATAATCATCAGGAAATTCTTCTATCGTATTCCGTCCCCTATTTCTTTTTTCTTTAAACTTAAATTCTTTATTACAAAGTGAATAGATGTATTCATTTGGGTTTGTTACTTCATTCAAAATGTTTATATCAATAACTTGTTTGCAAAATTCCCATTTTATTTTATAAGGAGGGTTCTGTTCAAAATCAAAATTATGATTTTCTTTTCTAAAGTTCGGATAAAACGACATAAAATCAGGAATTTTGTGATAAAACCATGTATTTAAATCCTGATTAAAATTTTGAGCACCGATGTGAAAGACTATTATATTTCCAAATAATAGCCTAATGTCATTATATTTCTTATCAATTAATTTTACGATTTCATTTTTCTGGTTAAGGTCACTATCGGAGTTACTTTCGAATTTACTGTTATCTATTAAATTAATTTTATTTTTATTATTCGACTGAGAGGTGTCGAGTTCGATTTTTTGTTTTTGTTGATCATCTCTAAACCCGACCAACTTATTAGGAACATAATTTATACATGATTTAACGCAAAATGGAAGACAAACATGTATTTTGTTTATATTATTTAAAATACCTTTATAATTATATATTTCACGCAAAGTTTGTTTAAGTTGGGCTCCGCTGTAAGATCCATCATCACATAATAAAATATTATAGACATTTTTATTTTTATCAAAAAATTTATTAATAGAACCGGTAGACATAAATAAAACTACATTAGAAACATCAATATCCATCTCTTTTAATTTTTTAAGATATAATAAAGAAAAATAAAAGTTTGATTTCATTAACATTCCTGCCGGGAAAGAGTTTACAAATGGAATTAGTAGGATTGTTTCAACAGAAGTATCGAGGTTTTTCTTAAGTTTATCACAACTGGCTTGAATATATTTGTTAATCATATCAAATGATACATAATTTGGCGACGGTCCCTTTTCATTACTATTTATTTTTTCATACCAAGAATTTAACTGAGTGTTAATTTCTTTAATTTCAGCTTCTTTGCCAATACCACTATCTATGTTATTCTCTTTTAAAATATCTATAAAAATTTGTGGATCATAGCTGTCTCTATACTTTGGACCTATGTGCTTTTCTACCTGTTTACCATCATTTGATTCCTTTAATTCAACAATAGATTCTTTCATTTCAGTTGATTTCTTCATCCCAATTATTCTTTCAATAGTTCTAATCTGTAATAATTTTAATGTATTTTCATGCCATTCTTCGTGCCATCCACTTGGGGAAATAAACGTAATTAAGTCTGGTTTAGTTGAGTAATCGTCGGTAATATTTTGAACATTTATTACCGCTATCAAATCTTGCTTATTAAATACATTAAGAGTCGAGTTATCAATAATATAACTCTTATATAACTCTTCCTCCATTTTCCACACTACTTCCCAATTTCCACTAGTAATTTTAGGTGAAAATGAATTATAATCGGTTCCGCCAGTTAATTTATTTTTTAAATTAATGTATTTATTTTTATATTTATTATATTTATTATAATATTTATTTTTGATCATTATAATTACAATTAGATTATAATTAATTCAATATAGGTGCTCAAGTGATAGTCTAAAAAATGAATACTTAATGAATTAAGTGAAAAATGAACTATATTATTATATAGAAGGTATGTAGTATTAGTGATGAAACCATTAATAGAGTGATCAACGAAACTGCATCTTGGGATGACATGGGTAAATTTTATGGTTACAATGATAAAGATCTACTACTTCATATGTTGACTCCATCATAAATCATGAAAGTGTAGTATTAAAATAAAATTGATTATTCTATATATTTATCATAAATTATAATAAATTACACGCTAGAATGATATCTTCTAAACAGGACCCAGACAATATAAACCCTCCCGTACCACCATCTAACAGTAGTTTGGAAGGTAATAACGGTACTAAATTAAACAATAATATAATATATGAAGAGTTAACTAATATTTTAAACCAAGAAGATTCTAAGAGCCTTGATAATACTTCACTTGTCAAATATTTTGAAAACAATAAAATACTAGATAATCCGGAATTAATTCAATATATGTGCTCAAATAATGGTATTTTTAATAATATATACAGAGACCATTTTATTATAAATAACAAAACGTTTACTTATATGGATAACATTAACAGTATGTGCCAATGTTGGCTAATGTATCTATATCATTAATTTATATTTCATGCGATTAATTATTCTAATTTTATGTAGTATGTATTTCGATATATTTTATTTAAAAAATTATTTTAAATAAAATACAATAATGTTGAATATAATTAAACAACTATTCCAAACAAATATAGAAAATATAAGTAATATAAGAAAACTATCAGGTGGATTATCTAATGAAATATATCTAATAAATAATAAATATATATGGAAAATTTTTAAAAATAAATACCTATTTGATCATAAATCTGAAAAATGCATACTTGATAAATTGGAAGAATATGAACTATATTATTATGATGATAATAATATTTGTTATAATTATATAGAGGGCTCTATTATATCATATGATTATTTGATTACAAATTTAGAGCAAGTTGTATGTTTAACTAAAAAATATCATAGTACTAAGATTAATTCACTAGATAACTTTTGGTTTGATATACTTCCTATTTGGATTAATTTATTACCACAAGATTTAGATTTTACTAATAAAGATAATCTTATAGATAAATATAATTTATTTAGTAAAAAATTACAAGATAATTGTAACTTAAATGATATAGTATTATGTCATCATGATATACATAGTGGGAATATAATTAAAAATAATAATAAATTATATTTGATAGATTTAGAATTTTCATTTAATAATTATTATTTTGTTGATTTAGGAAATATAATTTGTGAATTATTTACTGATTATAAAAAAGAAGTTTATAATTTTAAACTAATAGATGATAATATTATATTACGCGTGCTTAAATATTATACTAATAATAAAAATATTAATAATGCTGATATTGATAAAATAAAATTAGGAATACAAATGTCACATTTCTATTGGTGTATTTGGGGTATTTTAGTAAATATTAATGGCAAAGAAGCAGATTTTGATTATATTAAGTTTGCAAAAGAACGATTTTCATTTTTAAATTAAAATTATATCGTTATATAAACGTAATATTTAATATTATACATAATATATTATATTATGATTTTAAAAAATAATACTGCAGTTGTATTAATTGCATTACATTTACTCGCAACAATTGGTATATTCAAAATAAATAATATTTCTAAAAAAACAATATTATTACAAGTTGTACTTTTAATTCTATCAATGCTTGGAATAACAGGTGGATATCACAGGTTATGGGCACATACAACATATAAAGCAAATTCAATTCTTGAAATATTTTATTTAATATTTGGTACCATGGCATCACAAAAGGATGTTATTAAGTGGGTTAGAGAACATCGAACACATCATAGAAATGAAGAAAAACCAGGAGATCCATATAACATAAGTAAAGGATTATTTCATGCACATGTAGGATGGTTATTAAAGCCATATGATGCAGTTGAAACTAATGAAATTAGTAAAACAGATATTACTGATTTAGAAAAAAATAAACTATTAGTATTTCAAAGAAAGTATTATAAAATACTTTGGTTTATTTTTAGTTTTGTAATAACATATTATATTATGAAACAATGGAATGAAACTCCTACAAATATATTTTTTTCTAATATATTAAGAATAGTTGCATGTCTAAATTTAACTTGGTGTATTAATTCACTTGCACATTACATTGGTGATAAACCATATAATAAAAATATAGAAGCAAGGAATAATAATATACTAGGAATATTAACTTTAGGTGAAGGATGGCATAATTATCATCATTCATATCCAAAAGATTATAGATCGTCCGAACCTACTAAATTTAATATTACTACCAAGTTTATTAATCTAACACGTAAATTAGGATTATCTAAAACCCATTATTATAATAATAAACAGCAAATACCTATTCAAGAACGTTTTAATAAGAACTTTTATTCATGTCTATAAATAAAAGTATTATTAAAAATGTTATCAATATGTTTAATGATTTTATAAAAACATAATCATTAAATGACCTATAGAAGTTAAACCATGTAGTAAAGCATGATATAGTTGACCTGTTTTTTTACATGGGTCTTTACATAATGTATTTGTTTTTTTACCATAATGGTACAAAAATATTGTTCCTAAAAAGGTTGCTATAATACATATACATATAAATTTGTCTAATATAGTTGTCCATATACAATTTTTACAAAATATATATCCACCATAAAATACTACACTAAATACTGCAACTTGGTCTATATAATATGTATAATTATTTGGGTTACTATGATATATAACAGACGTAATCCACAGTAGAGTAAATAATATTGTATATAAATTATATTTATATTTATAGCCTACAATTATATTAATTAAAAAAAGGCATGCAGAATATACATTTATATTATTTTTTTCTATTTTATCAAGTTGTACTAATTGAAAATTACTTGGTTCTACAGAGTGTGTTGTCAAATATTGTTTTATATTCATTATTTATATATGTTTATATTATTTTATTTTTATTCTTAAAAATAGATAAATTTCACAGAAATCGCGTAGTAACTTGTTATCAGAACCAATCGCACTGCAAGTTTTATAATGGTTAAAAACAAAATTGTTAAATATTACACCTTTGTACATTTAAAACGCCGATTTTAAGACAGGTATTTTTTTAGTTTCCGGGATACGGATACACATGCTTTAGTTGCATCACACACTTTTTATTAGGTACAAATCTCATCGTGCGTCGCAGCGGTGGGGTTCCACCAGATGTTGCATTCTCCCTCCTGGACTTTGCCCAAATGCTGTTTATATAACCCACAAATACTTACTTTATCCAAGCGAGTACGTTGTTTAAGCACTTGTGTAGTCATTAAATAATCAGCAACGGGTTTATAAAATAACCAATATTGGGGTTCTGTTGCGTTAGTACCTACATGTACATAAAAGATATTTCCGGGAAAGGTTGGAGAATCCCGTTCAGTCGATGTGGTTTCTTGTCCGTTTACATATTCAATCATATTTCCAAATTCAAGTACATTATGTCCATACCAGGTACCGGCGTTCAAGTTATTAATAATGCCACGATATTTGTTTGTACGAACACCTTTATTATAGCTTTCAATATAATATGTATGTCCAGTTTCCAAATCGTATGGCGAAATTGAGTTCATTTTTAATAATATAACTATAAAATTATAAATCATTTTTTAATATAGTCAATAGTAAAAACTTTTAGAAAAACGGCGTTTTAAATGTGAAAAGGTGTAAAACAAATTATTTATTTTATAGATAAATATATAAAATAAATGAAAACAATTATTTTCATAGTTATTGTTATTCTAATCATACTATTATGTATACCAACCAAAGAAAAATTTTATGGAAATATTCTATACCCAGGTGTTCACCAATATTATAAAGATAGTTATAAATATGGACTACATGGAAATAAACGAAATTCTAATTTGTTTTTTGGAAGATTTTCTGATTATATTCCATTCATTTCTCATATAATTTTATAATAAAATAATTAAGAAAAATTCATTAATTCAACATGAATAATTAAATTACCAAATGGTGTAGAGTCTAATGCTTCAATAAAATATTCATATTCCTCTGTATTATAGAAATCTACATATGAACTTACTGAATCAGAATATTCTTTAATATTAATATTACCAATTTCACCCCATTCACTAACTAAACTTGATAATTCTCTAACTGTAATATCTCGCGGAAGGTTCGATATTTTAATTACATATTTTTTTTTATTTCTATCAAATCTTTTATAATTATCATTTTTCTTATCATTTTTTTTATAATTATCGGGTTTTCTATTATTATATGCATTTTTAATACTTCCTTCTTTGGAACTATTATTAGAACCTTTTTTTTCTAGACGAGGGCGAGTAACCTTTTTAGTAACTATATCATCTTTAATTGTACTTGGTTTTTCATCACTATCAATAATTCCCAGTTCTGATTTTTTAGTTTGTAGTCTATTAGATGTCCATTTCTTTGCTGGCCGTTCCATTAACTATTATAATTAAATGATTAAATATGATATTATCAATTTTTATT
>ERZ807291.8007-NODE-8007-length-11954-cov-5.388940_pt1 | contig 11954 bp, 24 predicted proteins | sample MGYA00521257_ERZ807291 | MGnify/ENA primary metagenome ERZ807291 (study PRJEB31413, sample SAMN03169783) | marine metagenome | biome: Marine; feature: Water; material: Subsurface seawater | place: North Sea | collected 2011-04-28 | depth 1 m m ...
CCGTAAGCTAAGGCTGCTGCTGTGGGTTCATTTAAAATACGCAAAACATTTAGACCCGCAATTGTACCAGCATCTTTTGTTGCCATCCTTTGAGAATCATTAAAATAAGCAGGTACTGTAACGACAGCTTCTGTTATTGTTTCTTTTAAATAACGACTTGCATCAGATGCCAATTTCTTTAAAATAGAAGCAGAAATTTCTTCAGGACTAAATTCTTTATTTAGCGAAGGTGAAATAATTTTAATATTACCTTTTGAATCATCTTTTATTTTATAAGATATTATATTAGAATCGTCTTTAACTTCATCAAATTTACATCCAATAAAACGTTTAATTGAATAAAAAGTATTTTCTGGATTTACAACAGCTTGACGTTTTGCTAATTGACCTACTAACGTCTCACCATTTTGAGTAAAAGCTACAACAGAAGGTGTTGTTCGACCGCCTTCTGCATTTGTAATTACATATGGACTCCCTCCTTCAAGAACTGAAATAACTGAATTAGTTGTTCCTAAATCAATTCCAACTATTTTTTTACTTTTTGTTATTTTATCCGTCATTTTAAAAGTTAATAATTATAATTTATGTTGATTCTATTATACAGCATTTATTTATTTGTTGCAAGAGTATTTTGTTACTTGTAATATTCATTTATATAGACAAAATAGATAATATTTAATATTATAATTAATAATTAATTAAAAATAATAGTTAACCAAGGAGGGTATTTGTGAATATAGGTATTTTAGGTAATAAAATCGGAATGACGCAAATCTTTGATAAAAACGGAGATGTAATTTCGGTAACAGTAATTAAAACAGGACCGTGTGTTATTACACAAATTAAATCTTTAGAAAATTGTGGTTATAATGCTATTCAAGTAGGCTATACAGAAATTTCAGCGAATTCAAAAAGTTTAACAAAACCGAGGCTAGGACATTTTAATAAAGTTAATTTACCTGCGTATCGTTTTTTAAAAGAATTTAGAATGGAAAATTTAAACGACTATAAGGTTGGAGAAATATTTACCGTTGAAAATTTTAAGATTGGCCAATTTGTAAACATTTCTGGATTATCAATTGGAAAAGGTTTTGCGGGAAATGTAAAACGAAATAATTTTGCGACAGGTCCTAAAACACACGGTTCAAAACATCACCGTCTTCAAGGATCTTTAGGTGCAGGTACAACACCAGGTCGTGTTTTTCCAGGTAAAAAAATGTCAGGTCATTTAGGTAACACGCAAGTTACAATAAAATCGTTACAAATAATTGATATTGATACAAAAGAGAACTTATTAATTGTTAAAGGTGCAATACCAGGTAAATCTGGTAATTTAGTTAGTATTAGATAAATTTAAAAATGATTGAAGAAAAAATATTTTTACAAGATAATGAACGTAAAAACCGAGCTGTTGGATTAATACACCGAATTTATCTAACACAATTAAAAAATCGCCATCAACATACAGCTTCAACAAAAACAAAATCAGAAGTTAGTGGTGGTGGTAGAAAACCTTGGAAACAAAAAGGAACTGGACAAGCTCGTGCAGGCTCTATACGATCACCTTTATGGGTTGGTGGTGGTGTTATTTTTGGTCCAAAACCTCATACAGTATCAAAGAAAGCAAACAAAAAAGAAAGACGTTTAGCAATTCTGTCAGCACTATATCTTAAAAAGAAACAAATTATTTTTATAGACGAAAATATGTTACAAGAATTTAATACTATAAAAACTAAAAATATTTGTGAGCTTCTTTCAAAATTAAACTTTACATTAAATCAAAAAGTTTTACTTATAGTATCAAAACCAAATAAAAACTTTTATTTAGCAGCAAGAAATTTAAAAAATGTTCAAATAACAACAGCAAACTGTTTAAATATTGAACAAATATTACATTCAAATCATATAATTTTATCGAATACTTCGTTAGAATTAATTAATTCTACTTATGGAAAAATTTATGAATAACTTAAACGATCTATTAAATTTAATTAAATATCCTTCAATAACGGAAAAAGCTATTAATTTATATGGAGAACATCAATATACTTTTATTGTCGATAAATCTTTAACAAAAGATCAAATAAAATTTGTTATAGAAAATATTTTTAATGTTACTACAATAAAAGTTAATACTTGTATATTACCGATAAAAACACGAAAAGTAGGTAAATCCATAGGAAAACGTACAAATTATAAAAAAGCTTATATTAAACTTAAAAAAGGAGATAAGATTAATATTCTTTTTAATTAAAAAGTATTGAATAAAAAATTCGAAATAAAAAAATGACAATAAAATTTTATAAACCTTATACGCCTTCAACAAGAAACACATGCAGTTTAGATTTTTCAGAACTGTCAAAGGATAAACCTGAAAAAAAACTAACAATTTCTAACCATAGAGTAAAGGGAAGAAATAATCAAGGGCGTATTACTACGAGACATAAAGGAGGGGGTCATAAAAGACTCTATCGTTTAATTGATTTCAAAAGAAATAAGTACGATATTATAGGAAAAGTTGCCTCTATTGAATATGATCCAAATAGAAATGCAAATATTGCATTAATAAATTATATTGATGGAGAAAAACGTTATATTTTACACCCAGAAAAATTAAAAATTGGTGATGAAATTTGTTCAAGTAAAATTTCTGAAATTAAAGTAGGTAACGCTTTGCCTTTAGTAAATATTCCTTTGGGTACAGATGTACATAATATTGAAATATTACCCGGTAAAGGCGGACAATTTATGAGAGCTGCTGGTGCAAGCGCCCGTGTAATAGCAAAAGAAAATAATTTTGTTGTATTAAGATTGTCATCAAAGGAAATTAGATTATTTAGAGAAGACTGCTTTGCTACAATTGGTAAAATTAGTAATTCTGATATTTATAATATTTCTTTAGGTAAAGCTGGGCGTAATCGTTGGTTAGGTAAACGTCCTACTGTAAGAGGTTCTGCTATGAATCCTATAGATCATCCTCATGGTGGTGGTGAAGGACGTTGTCCAATTGGCCATCCACGCCCCTTAACTCCTTGGGGTAAACCAACACTAGGATTAAAAACACGTAAGCGTAATAAAAAGAGTAATGTTTTTATTATTCGTTCACGTAATAAATAATTAGATATTTTAAAATAAAAAATTAATATGGGAAGATCTGTAAGAAAAGGCCCTTTTATTTCCTATCATTTATTAAATAAAATTAATAAAATGAACGAAGATAAAACTAAAAGTATAATTAAGACGTGGTCGAGATCCTCAACAATTATACCTATAATGATTGGGCATACTATAGGGGTATATAATGGACAAAAACATACAGCAGTTTTTATTACGGATCAATTAATAGGTCATAAACTTGGTGAATTTGCACCAACACGATTATTTCGTTCGCATAAAAAAATGGATCGTAAAATAAAAAAATAAAATTATGAGCATTCAAAAAAAAATTGTATCCGCAACATCAAAATATAACAGAATTTCACCGACTAAAATTGGATTAATTCTTAATAAAATTCGTGGTAAAAATTATAAAGAAGCATTACAAATTTTAAAATATATACCTCAAAAATCAGGATATATTGTATGGAAAACTCTATATTCCGCTATTTCAAACGCTCAAAATAATTTTAAGATAGAAAAAGAAAATTTATGTGTTAGTGAGGCTTTTGTAAATCAAGGTCCTATTCTAAAACGTATGCAACCACGTGCTAAAGGTCGTGGGTTTGCGATTCAGAAAAAAATGTCGCATTTAACAATTAAAGTAAGTACCTTATAAACATATAATATAAATAGAGAATTTCTGTGGGTCAAAAAACACATCCTAAAGGCTTTCGCCTAATAACAACTCAAAAACACTTATCAAATTGGTTCGGGAATAAATTAAACTATCCAAATTTAGTAGAAGAAGATTTTTTAATTAGAAATAAAATAGAAAAAGAATTTAATGATTTTTTATCTATTTCAAAAATAGAAATTAATCGAATAGCACAGGAAAAAGAAAGTAGTGAATACGTAAACATAAAAATTCATGCTTTATACCCGCGAATTAAAACAACCGCTAAAAAAGTTTCCTTATATTTTAAGGAAAATTCTGATTTAAAAAAATCATTAGGTTTAGATGAAACAGACGAGAATTTAAAAGCTCTTACAAGCTTAATTTTAAAACGTATCATCCGAAAAATTGTACGAGAATTGCAAATTCAAACAAATAAAAATTATTATATTTCAATTAATTTTATAAGAAATCCATTTGAAGATGCAGCTTTAACTGCACGTTTTATCGCGGATCAATTAGAAAATCGTACTCCATTCAAACGTGTTATAAAACAAGCGATTAAAAAAATAAAAAACACTCATATCAAAGGAGTAAAAATACAAGTTTCTGGTAGGTTAAATGGTATTGAAATTGCAAGAACAGAGTGGAAAAGAGATGGTAGAGTACCATTACATACATTAAAAGCCAATATTGATTATAATTATCATACAGCTCAAACGATGTATGGTGTAATTGGTATAAAAGTTTGGCTCTTTTCAGGTGATTAAAATCTTATAACAAATTCAAATTAATTGACGTGAAGAAAAAATGTTAAGTCCTAAACGAACAAAATATAGAAAAATGCATCGAGGTCGCATGAAAGGAACTGCTTGTCGAAATAATAAATTAAATTATGGAGATTTCGGACTACAAGCTTTAGAACCTACGTGGTTGACATCAAATCAAATTGAAACTGTACGTAGAACACTATCAAGATACACAAAGCGTACTGGTAAAATTTGGATAAAAGTGTTTCCTGATAAATCAGTAACAGCTCGTGCTGAAGAATCGAGAATGGGGTCTGGTAAAGGTGCTGTTGATTTTTGGGTTGTAGTAGTTAAACCTCAAACGGTTCTATTCGAATTAAAAGATGTACCATCTGATATAGCACTTAAAGCTTTAAAAATAGCACAATATAAATTACCAATAAGAACAAAAATAATTATTAAAGAAGGAATAAAAATATGAGCTTTTCAAAATATAAAGAATTAAAATTAATACTTTCATTAGAAGATCTTGATCAAGAAATTTTTATTTTACAAAAAGAGTTATTTGATTTACGTTTTAAACGTGCGACAAATCAATCAATATCTCCACATCTTTTTAAACACGCTAAATGTAAGTTAGCACAATTGAAATTTAAAAGATCAATTTTATTGAAACCCAAAGCTTAAATAAAATTTATGTCAAAAAAAGAAAAAATAGGAATTGTAAGTAGTAATAAAGCGGATAAAACTATTATAGTATCTGTTCAAACACAGTATCCTCATCCAAAGTATGGAAAAATTTTAATAAAAACTAAGCGTTTTATGGCCCATGATGAAGAAAACTTTTCTAAGATTGGGGACTCTGTTTTAATAGAAGAGTGCAGACCTCTTAGTAAAAATAAAAAATGGAAACTTAAGGCAGTTCTAAAAAACAATTAACCCTAAAAACTGTTATTTAAATTATGATACAACCACAAACACGTTTATCAATTGCGGATAATACCGGTGCAAAAAAAATAATGTGTATTCGAGTATTAGGAAATAATAAAAAGTATGCTGAAGTAGGTGATATAATTATTGGTGCAGTAAAACATGCATTACCTAATATGTCAGTAAAACGTTCGGATGTTGTAAAAGCTGTAGTTGTTCGTACAACAAAGACTATAAAACGTAAAGACGGAATGTCACTTCGTTTTGATGACAATGCAGCAGTTATAATTAATGAAGAAAAAAACCCTAAAGGAACAAGAGTCTTTGGTCCAATAGCACGTGAAATTCGTGAAAAAAAATTCATGAAAATTATATCACTAGCAAATGAAGTTATATGAAAATGAATAAAAAGACACGTATAAAAATAGGAGATCTTATTAAGGTTATTTCTGGAAATCAAAAAGGATTTGTGGGTAAAATTAATAATATTTTACAAAAATCTCAAGCAGTTTTAATAGATGGAATTCCATCTCGTATTAAGTATTCAAAAAAGTCTGTTGATTCTGAAACAAAAAAATTAGAAAAACCAACTTTAATACATATATCGAACGTAATGTTACATGATACTGAAACTAATACGAGCAGTAAAATTGGTTATAAATTAATTGATAATGTTAAAAAACGCTATTTTAAAAAATCAGGAAAGTTAATATAATACTATAGATAGAAATATTGCTAATAACATGAAAAAATTAAAAGAAGAATACGTAGAAAATATTATTCCAAACTTGGTAAATCAATTTAAATATAAAAATACACACGAGATACCAAAAGTGGTTAAAATTTCAGTAAGTTGTGGTTTAGGTTTAAATGCTCAAAATCGTACGATTTTAGCAAAAGCAATTGAAGAAATTCGTTTAATTACCGGTCAACAACCAGTATTAACAAAAGCAAAAAAGTCTATCGCAGGATTTAAAATTCGTGAAAAAATGCCACTCGGTTTATTTGTTACATTAAGACGCAAAAAGATGTATTCTTTTTTAGAAAAAGTAATTAAACTAGTTTTACCTCGTATTCGCGATTTTCGTGGATTAAATCCAAATAATTTTGATAAGCAAGGAAATTATAATTTCGGTATTTCAGAACAATTAGTTTTTCCGGAAATTAACTATGATCAAGTTGACCAACGTCGTGGTTTTAATATTACTATTGTTACATCAGCTAAAACAAAAAAAGAAGCCTATTTTTTATTAAAAGAATGTGGGTTCCCTTTTATAAAAGAAACAAATTAATAAAAAAATTTATAAATTAAAAAAAAGAGGTTTAAAATGACAAATGATCTTGTGTCCGATATGTTGACACGTATACGTAATGCAAGCCAAGCTAAACATACATTTACAAACGTTAGATTTAATAATTTAACATTAGATATTTTAAAAATATTAAAAGCAGAAGCTTATATTAACGGATTTGATGTTGAAGAAGAAAAAGAAAACATTAAAACAATTAAAGTTTATTTAAAATATAAAGGTTGGTGGATAAAAAAACCATTATTTACAATACTAAAACGTATAAGTAAACCTGGATTAAGAGTTTTTTCTGGATATAAAAATTTCCAAAAAATAATAGATGTTTTAAAATATGAACAAGGTATTGCAATTATTTCAACATCAGTTGGGGTTATGAGTCATATCAAAGCGACTAAATTAAAAAAGGGTGGTGAAATTGTTTGTTATATAGAATAATTAAGAGAGGAATTTTATGTCACGTATAGGAAGAAGAATAATAAACATCCCAAAAAATGTAATAGCTACGCTAGAAAATAATAAAATAATTATTAAAGGGGAACAAGGTGTCTTAGAACAAGAATTAAGTAATTTAGTAACTGTAATTATCGAAAACAATACAATCGAGATTAAACGTTGTAATGAAGAAAAAGTAACTAAAGCATATCATGGATTAATTAGAGCTTTAATTCAAAATATGGTGATAGGAGTTAGTGAACTTTTTTCAAAAACATTAATTGCCGAAGGTGTTGGATATAAATTTAATATTGAATCTAAAAAGATAGTATTAAATATAGGTTTTAGTCATCCGGTTGAATTTATAATTCCTACAAATTTAAAGGTAAAACAAGAATCTCCAACAAAAATTATAATCTCAGGAATTGATAAACAAATTGTCGGACTTTTTGCATCTCAAATTCGTGAAAAAAGACCTCCGGAACCCTATAAAGGTAAAGGTATACACTACCTAGGTGAAGTAATTAGACGTAAAGCTGGTAAAACAGGTAAAACTGGACGTTAATTTTTCTTTGAAATAAAAATAACAATTATGAAAAAAAAAGTACAAAAATTATTTTTACAAAATAAAAAAAGATCTTTAAAGAAAATTGTAGGCACGTTTGAAAAACCAAGACTTTCTATTTTTCGTTCGAATAAACATATTTATGCTCAATTAATTGATGATGTTGTAGGTAAAACAATAGTAAGTAGTTCAACATTAGATAAAGATATTAAAGATTCTCTAATATCTAGTGCAACTAAAGAGGCTTCTAAAACAGTAGGCAATCAAATCGCTAAATATGCACTATTAAAAAATATTTCTAAAATTGTTTTTGATAGAGGTAATCATCCATATCACGGACGTGTAGAAGCTTTGGCTATTGGTGCCCGTGAATCAGGACTAGTTTTTTAAAAGATATTAAATAAATTTTCAAAAAATTATGGAAAAACTAGAATTAAAAAAAGACGTAAAAATAAAAAGCATAAAAGACTCTAATAAAATAGATCAATCAAATATTTTGTTAAATTCTACTTATAGTGAAAAAATTGTACAAATTAGACGTGTAACAAAAGTTGTTAAGGGTGGTAAAAAAATGACGTTTCGTGCCATAGTTATTGTTGGAGATAAAAAAACTAGAGTAGGTGTTGGTATTGGAAGAGCCGAAGATGTCAATTTAGCCATAGATAAAGCTATTTTAAATGGAAAGAAAAATTTAATTAAAATTCCTTTAACCTTAAATTATTCAATACCGCATGTTATAAAATCAAAATTTGGTGCTTCTCAAATTATGTTAAGACCAGCTACCGAAGGTACGGGTGTTATTGCTGGTGGTGCAATGAGAACCGTTTTAGAACTTGGGGGAATTCGTAATATATTAGGAAAACAAAGAGGTTCGAATAGTATTTTAAATAATGTAAAAGCTACTATTTTAGCTTTATCTTCTTTAAATGAAAAGATAGATTTAGGTAAATTTCAATCTTCAAAACGTTATAATTTTTATAATAAAATTATGAAAAAAGAAGAGAAAGTATTATTATTTAAATCATAGAGGGATACACAAAAATCTAAAAATTTAAAAGAATTTATGAAAGTACGTCCATCAATAAAAAAAATGTGTGATAAATGTCGTGTAATTAAAAGACATGGAAAAATTATGGTTATTTGTTTAAACCCAAAACATAAACAAAGACAAGGTTAATATTAAAAAACTTATATTATGGTTAGAATATTAGGTACTAATTTATTAAATCGTAAATACATCTATATTGCGCTTACAGATATTTATGGGATTGGAATTAGCCGCTCATTAGAAATTTTAAATAAAACAAGCATAAATCCTAAAACTAAAGTTTCTGATTTAACAGAAGAAAATATTTCTAAAATTCGTGATCTTTTAGAAAATGAAAACTATAAATTAGAAGGGGATTTAAAACGTTTAATTGGGTTAAATATTAAACGTTTAATTGATATTAACTCTGTTCGTGGACGTCGTCATTTAAAAGGATTACCTGTTCGCGGTCAAAGAACTAAAACCAATAGTAGAACATCTCGTAGAATAGGTTTATTTACAAAAAAAATTAAGTAGTAAAATATGGCGGTTATAAAGAAAAAACAAAAAAAATTGATAAAAGTTGGAATAGCGAGTATTAAAACAACTTTTAATAATACAATTGTAACGATTAGTGATACTTTAGGTAATACCCTTTGTTGGGCATCTTCAGGTACTTCGAGTTTTAAAGGGGCTAGAAAAAGTACACCTTTTGCTGCTCAAACAGCAGCAAGAACTGCTGCTCTAAAAGCTTTAACTTTTGGATTAGAAAACATTGACGTAACACTAAAAGGTAGAGGAAGAGGAAGAGAATCTTCACTTAGAGCACTTCAAGCCGCGGGACTTAATATTTTATCAATTGAAGATAAAACGTCAGTGCCACATAATGGTTGTCGACCTCCTAAAAGACGTCGTTTATAATTTATAATAAAAATATATGAATGCTACATTAACTTGTATTGAAACTTTTATTGATAAAAAGGATACACATTACGGGTGTTTTGTAATTGAACCTTTAGAAACAGGACAAGGAATTACCCTAGGAAATAGTTTACGACGAACCTTACTCTCAGATTTAACAAGTTTTTCAATCGTAGGAGCTCGTATAAATAATTTAAAACACGAATTTACAACAATAGAAGGATTAAGAGAAGATGTCTTAGAAATTTTATTAAATTTAAAAGAAATTGTTTTTAAAAATTCATTCATTTTAGATGAAGAGACTACGAATTCAAAATTAAAAGGGTTCTTAAGTGTAAAAGGTCCGTTAGTAATTACTGCTGGAATGTTAAACTTACCAAAAAATCAATTAAAAATAATTAATCCTAATCAATATATTGCAACAATTGTAGATAATTCGGAATTCTATTTAGAAATAGATATTGAAAAAGGTAAGGGTTATAAATTAATTGAAGAAAAAAATCAAAAAGAAAATCAATCGAAATTATCAAGTATACAACCAGCAACAATTTCTCTAGATGCTCTTTTTATGCCTGTAAAAAAAGTAAACTATAAAATTAAACTAATACACGATAGTTTAGGTAATATAAAAGAATCTTTAACCCTTGAAATTTGGACAAATGGTAGTATAACGCCAAAAAGAAGTCTTTATGAGGCTATTAAGATGTTAATGAATTTATTTTACCCTTTATTAATTACACCAAACTTTTTAAATATTTCATCTGAATTTTCAAAAAAATTCTTAGATTTTTAATACTCAAAAAAATAAAATAGTATTTATAACATGAAAACAATTTTCCCCAAAAAAGAATGTCATATTCCTAAGTGGTTTGTAGTAGATGCAGAGAATCTAACTTTAGGTAGATTAGCAACAGAAGTAAGTAAACTTTTAAGAGGAAAAGAAAATTCCTTTTTTACACCTGGAGTAGATCAAGGTAATTTTGTAGTAATTTTAAATGCGAATAAAATTACAATATCAGGATCAAAAGAAAAACAAAAAATGTATTATCGGAATAATCAACGTCCAGGCAGTTTAAAAAGTGAAAGTTTTATAGCCTTAAAAAAGCGTATACCATCACGTATTCTGGAAAAAGCTATATGGGGTATGTTACCAAAAGGTCCTTTAGGGCGTGAATATTATCGACGTCTGTTTATTTATTCAAATAATCAAATTCCGTATAAAAATAATAAAGAACTTAAGCAGATACCTCTGAATTTAGCGGAATCAAACAATTGGATTAAAGTTGAAATTTAAAAAAATTATGAATTCGATATATACAGGTTTAGGTAAACGTAAAACAGCTGTTGCAAGAGTGTTTTTAAAAGAAGGTTCTGGTATAATTACCATAAATGGAAAAAATTTTGAAAACTTTTTTGCTGAAACTGGTGAAGAAAAAAAATTATTAACAAAAGCTTTTATTCTTGTTAAATTAGAAACATTATATGACATTGATGTAAAAGTGAGGGGTGGAGGAGTTTCATCTCAATTTGATGCAATAAAATTAGCCGTATCGAAAGCAGTTTGTACGATAAACCCTACTTATAGAGCAACTTTAAAATTGGAATCTTTATTAACACGTGATTCGCGTATTAAAGAAAGACGTAAATATGGTTTAAAGAAGGCAAGAAAAGCTTCACAATATTCAAAACGTTAATATATTTAATTTTTTAGTAATAATTATGGCAAAAAAAAATTTACATCCTGAATTTTATAACACAAAAATTTTTTGTGATGGAAAAAATATACTAGAAGTAGGAACAACACAAAAAGAATTAATTGTTGAGATTTGGTCTGGTAATCATCCATTTTATACAGGCTCTCAAAAAATTATTGATAGTGAAGGGCGTGTTGATAGGTTTGAAAAAAAATATGGAAAAAACAATAAAAGTATAAACAATTAATTATGCCTACAATTCAACAATTAGTAAGATTAAATAGAAAAAATTTAGAGTTGGAAAGTAAAAGAATAGCTTTAAAATCTTGTCCGCAACGACGAGGTATTTGTACTCGTGTTTATACAACAACTCCAAAAAAACCAAATTCAGCTATTAGAAAAGTTGCGCGTGTTAAATTAACCAGTGGTTTTGAAATAACAGCTTATATACCTGGAGAAGGTCATACTTTACAAGAGCATTCAATTGTTTTAATTAGAGGTGGTCGTGTTAAAGATCTTCCAGGTGTGCGTTATAAAATTATCCGTGGTGCATT
>ERZ807291.8012-NODE-8012-length-11946-cov-5.039694_pt1 | contig 11946 bp, 9 predicted proteins | sample MGYA00521257_ERZ807291 | MGnify/ENA primary metagenome ERZ807291 (study PRJEB31413, sample SAMN03169783) | marine metagenome | biome: Marine; feature: Water; material: Subsurface seawater | place: North Sea | collected 2011-04-28 | depth 1 m m ...
GAAGATTCGCATGGCGTAAGGCATGCCACCCACCATCCACAGCAAGTACATGATCTGCCTCCTCCGTACGCCAGCGAAGCAGCTCTTCAGATGGAGGGGAGCCATTTAAAACCATGAGTATTTTCTCCACCAAATCTATGCTCAAGAACTAAAGAAACCGCGCTGCTTTTCTGAGATAGGCATACCAAGCTTTTCCATCACTAACAAGAGATCATCCCAGACCTTACGCTTACTGGTTTTACTGGGGTTATGTAATAAGTAGGATGGATGATATGTAACCATCGTAGGAATACCCAAAGCTTCACTCCATTGGCCACGACAATCAGATAGCCTTCTCTTGGGATCATGCCCGAGTAAACTATCGGTCGCCACCTTCCCTAAACAAATTAAGACCTGCGGTCTCACAATCTCCACTTGTGCCTTTAGATAAGGTGAACAAAAAGACAACTCTTCTACAGTGGGGGGCCGGTTGCCAAAGGCTTGGGTATGAAGAGGACGCCAATTCATAATATTGGCAAGATACACCGATTCTCTGGATAGACCCATTGCCCCAATGATCCGATTTAATAAATCACCAGCAGGTCCTACAAACGCTTCGCCCTCGTTCTCTTCATCTACTCCGGGGGCTTCACCGCAAAAAAATAAATTAGCGTCGAGATCTCCACTTCCAAAAACAATTTTACCAGCAGGGCTGAGCTCTCGATTACATATCTCACAGGCTGTTACTTTTTCCTTCAACCACTTCCATTGCTCTTCTTTGTCGCCCGCTGGAAGAGTTAATTCGGGAGGGGGCGGAAATTTCAGCTTTGACTCATGAGTTTCAAAGGCGAGAATTTCTTTTTCCTTGGATTGCACGGGAGAAGTTGAGTGGACATGAACTGGCTCAGGTAAAGAAGTTGCCTCTCTCTTTTCTAAAGGTGTGGTTGCGGGAGAAGGGATCGCTGCCTTAATCTTTTTTTCCACCGAAGTGGAAACAGGCCCGAATCGATTGGATAAAGCGGCCAGGCTATCATCTTCAAGGAAAATTTCACGAATCCCTTCGACCCGTTGTCTTTTTAGCTCTTCTAAGAGCGCGGTGGTGGCATCCTCTGGAGTCATTGCTGAAACTTGTTTACCGCTGAACCTGCTAGTTTCTCGACATATTTAGCGAGCATATCAAACTCAAGGTTGAGAGAATCCCCGGTAATAAGCTTCGCCAGATTGGTCTTGGTAAGAGTATGGGGAATAAGCCATACCGCAAAAGAATCCTCTAAAACATCGCAAACAGTCAAGGAGCATCCATTTACGGCAATGGAACCTTTATCGACCAAGTAGCGAGAGGAATCAGGAGGTATACCGACTTGAAGGTAGAGATTTTTTCCCTGTTCTTCAAAAACTTTGATTACACCACAAGTATCCACATGACCCGAAACAAAATGCCCACCCAGTCGACCATCTGCAGGTAAAGCACGCTCGAGGTTAACGATTTTTCCTTCCGTCAACTCACCCAGGTTGGTCTTTCGGAGAGTTTCTTCGAGAAGTTCAAACCTTGCAATATCTGTAGCTTCTTCACAGAGAGTGAGGCAGCAACCGTTTACAGATATACTCGCCCCCGGTTCAATCCCGCTACCATCCTGAAATGGATTAGTAATACGTAATTCCCACGCATTTTCTTTCTCTTTGAGCGATATAACCTGCCCAACATCTTCAACAATGCCAGTGAACATAATGCTTTAGTCTCGCTTAGTGTAAGGATTTATTGTTGGAAAGATAATTTGATTCATGGGTGCTGCAAGTTAACTTGTATAAAATAATATGACAAATTCGATCTACGCCATTGTTTGTGCTTTTCTATTACTAAACGGTTTCTTGGGTATATGCCAAGGTAAACGCGCCCAACTTTCGCCAAGCACCAGTCTGATACCATCAGACTCTTTTCTTGTGATCTCAGTAAACACCCAAAAAATACTCCACAAATCTCATATTCTTACAAGTGAAACCTGGAAACCGATTTTGGATCAATGGCGAGCCCAAAACCCTGAAATTCAGGAATTATTAGATAACCCAAAAGAAAGCGGTTTAAATTTAAAATCCCCCCTTCAGTTCTTTGTGCGATTACAGGGTCACCCCTTCCCTACACCGGTCTGGGGAATACTGGCATCTGTACAAAATAATCAAAAGGTAGATTCACTGCTTTCTCGTTTTGCCGAAAAATTCAAACTGAAAGAAAAAGGTGGAAAAAATCTCAGACTTGGCAGCGATATGCTTCCTTTTGAAGTGGGGAGAAATGGGAAATCGGTCTATGCCCTTGGCTTATTACCAAATCCCAGAAATCCCCCAACTCAAAATTTTGAATTGCAAATCGATCAGGTAGTTCAAGATGTATTCAGCAAGCGAAAAAAAATTCCGCTCACACTCTCCTTGGAAAAACATTTTACCCACACAGCAGATGCTTCGGTCTTTTGGGAAGGAGTGGGTATATCAAAACTTGTGGAGGATTTCTTTATACAAGATTCCTTCAAAAGCCTCCTTCCTGCCTTTGATTTCCTTGCCCACCGTCCCATGGGGATACACATGAATTCCCGGCAAGGGAAACTGCATGCCTCATTATTGGATTACTCAGACGCAATCGTTGAGGAAAAGCCGGTCATTGATTCCAATAGCAGCAGGCAACCCTTGGATATTTTAGAAAAAGTTCCAGGGGATGCTCCGGTCGTTGCCAAAATTGATTTCCCCAGGCAGATTTTTAAAAACTCGGTATCAACCACCCTAAACTCTTCTTTACAATTTCTAAGTGGTGGAAATTTCGGGGCCAACAAGCCCATCCCCGGCTTTGACGCCCCTTTTTCTGAATTACTTGAAGCTTTTAGCGGGAAATTTGTTTTAGCCGGAGGTGACCTCAAATTTAAGACCAAACCTGCCCAGTCCATCCATGGTTCTTTACGGGAAAGGTTCAAAACCTCTTTTCTTCTCGGGTGCCAAATTAATGATTCATTTTCTGCCAAGCAATTACTTGCGGGTATTCGTTCCTCCACCGCCTTGGTTTCCATCATAAAAGCCAACCGCTTAAAGATCATTGAATCTACCGATATGCTCTGGCTTTGTACCGAAGATTACCAAAAGGAAATCAAAGCGAATAAACCAATCTATCCATTAACAGATGAACGCAAGACACGACTCAAGCCCTCCCCTTTTTCTTTGGATTTTAACATCTCCGCCTTCACGCAGAGTGTAAGAGAAGAGGATGACTTATATTTTGGAGAAAATAAAACGCTTCGCGTCTTTGACCATTTCACCAGCCTGAATCTTCAGAAAAAACCAAATGAAATCGAGTGTCAGGTTGACCTTCACCAGCCTACTGCTCAAGGGCTTCAAGTCATCTTAGATCTTTGGGGACAAGAGATCATTGAGAATCGTAATGATGCTTTGTACAGAGCCATTACTCAAAATGACATCAATGCGTTAGCTCTATCGATCGAACAAGGCGCATTAATTAATGCGAATGACCGATTTGGACACACACCTCTCCATTATTGTGCGTTCAAAGGGAATGCTCGTTTCGTCGATTACCTCTTACGTAATGGAGGAAACCCGAATGTAAAAGGCAGACATTATTCCACCCCATTGCATTCCGCAGCCTGGGGAAGAAATATCGAGGTGTTTGAATTACTTCTGGAAGATGGTGCAGAAGTTGATGCCCGAACCAATGAGGGGGAAACCCCAGGCATGACCGCTGCCTTACGAGGCGAAAAAGAGATGCTTGAAATCCTTTTTGCGCTCTCGGCCGATCCACATGCCAGAGATGATCATGGTTCCAATATGCTCGATCTCGCGGCTGCGGGCGGGCATGAAGAAATCGTCCATTTACTTACGCAAATGAAAGTGGCTAGAAATCACCCCATGCATGTAGCCGCTGGATTAGGAAAACTAGAACTGATGAAAGAAATGTTAAAGAATGGACGGAATGTAAATGAAACCGATTCCTTTGGTGCAACGCCATTAATGATAGCGGTTGTTTCCCGTAAAATGGAAATGGTTCAATTTTTACTGTCCCAAAAGGCGGACCCCAAAATTACTGCAAAAGATGGGTATACCTTAATGCACGGGGCCGCTTTCTCTGGAAGTAAGGATATGGTGAAGTTAGCTTTGTCTTACGGATTGGATGTAAACCCCCGCTATGGTCAGGACGGGATCACTCCGGTGGATGTGGCAGAAGATGATAAAGAAGCCCTGCCATACCTGCGCTCTTTGGGCGGCAAGACCTCGTGGGAATTGGCCCCAGTACCGCAGTAAAAACCTAGGTTGGCCATGAACTTGCCTGCCCAAGTGAGATAATCCTCTTTCCTCTTATCATAAGCTCTTTATCCACTTCTTTTGCACCTGGAACAAGTACATCAAGGTAGTCCCAAAAACGACTCGAATGGTTCATGTGTTCAAGGTGAGCGAGTTCATGATAAATGATATACTCCCCCAAGTGGAAGGGTAGTAAAAGGATACGCCAATTGAGAGAGACCGTCCCCTTTACCGAGCAGGAACCCCATCTGGATCTTTGATTTCCTACTCTACACTTGAGGGGTCTTTTTTTCACCTGCTGCTCACACAAAGATAATCGCAGTGGAAGATATATTTGAGCCAAACGAATACACTCCTTTAACACTTCAGCTTCCAGATCAATAACAGGGGGAAAAGAAAAGGAAATATACTCGGGCTCAATTTTTTTTGTGGTTCGCTTTCGATCCTCTTCAACTGACCATTTTACTTTTCTTGCGGCTTCATCAAGCCAAATAGACTGACCCTCGCGAAAGTATTCTGATAATGGTTTCGGCTTCGGTAATTGGAGGGATTTCTCCCGAACCCAATCTTTTTGCTGGGCGAGAAATTTTTTCCCACCGGCAACCGACGACCAGCGGGGAATGGTCAGAATTACTTTTTGCGGCTCCGAAACCTTAAGGTTTATTCTTTTGGATCGAGTCGAACGCTTGATTAAACATTCAAAATCAAAGACCTCATCTCCAAAATTCCAGGAAATGTGCTCAACTTTTTCGGTCATCAAGATTTATATTTTCAAGCTTCTTGGCTTGTTGAGAGGAAAACCTACGCAAGGCTGATTCAGGATCAATGCCAGCTTTTCTGCAGGCCCCTACCCACTCAAAAAACATACGTCCTGCTTTTTCCTCACTTAATTGCTCAGCATGGTCACAAACGGTTACCTCATCCCATTCACCATGATCAGCCAATTTCGCCTTGGAGGCCCTTTTGTAGATATCAAGGGCATACATCAATGCGGGCAATTGAGGAGGGAGATTTTTAAAGACTTCGGACTCATTGATCTTAATACCGCGCGCTTTTTTTTCTTCCGCCTTAATTCTTTCCCATCGCTGAAGAACTTCATCCGCTGTCTTCATATGATCATCCTCATCGCCGAAAACATGAGGGTGCCTGCGGATTAATTTTTCATTTATACCACGAGCAACATCCTCAAGATCAAATTTTTCTTTTTCCTCCGCCAGCAAGGCATGAAAAACAACTTGGAGAAGCAGGTCCCCAAGCTCTTCCTCCATCAACGGATAATCTTCGAGGTCGATGGCTTCCAGTGTCTCCGATGCCTCTTCTATCAGGCATTTAGCTAACGATTGATGGGTCTGTTCTTGATCCCAAGGGCAGCCATCAGGCGCACGTAGTTTTGCCACAATTTCTCTTAGTCGTTGTATTTCGCTCACTCTCGCGCATTGTGAAGGAAGGTAGATTAGTAGGCAACCCATTCTCCAACATCTTAGAGTTAGTAAATAAATCCATGGATAAATTAGCGGAAATTATGAACTGGAAACGCCAAGAAGTATCTTTGCGTGAACGCCCCGTGAGCGAACAAGAACTTCACAAACTTGCGGAACGTCTTGACTTTGGAGTTTCTTTTCATGATGCCCTCGCCAAGCCCGATGAGTTATCCATCATTGCGGAAATAAAAAGAAAGTCTCCATCTGCCGGCATGATCGCAGAAGGGGCATCCGCCCTTGAACAATCCAGAACCTATTACAATGCCGGTGCCGACGCCCTATCAGTTTTGACTGATGAAAAATATTTTGGAGGACGATTGGAGGACCTCTGGGAGGTCAATGATTTCCTTCGCGAACACCAAAGGTTTGTTCCTACCCTACGCAAGGATTTTATGGTACACCCCATTCAGATTCTGGAAGCATTAGAGGCAGGTGCCCGGGCCATCCTCCTCATCGTCCGAGCCCTCAATGACGAAGAGCTTAAAATGTTACGAGGCTATGCTGATGCCGCAGGGATGGATTGTCTTTATGAAGTGCATGAGCTCCATGAACTAGAAAAAGCACTCAGGCATGAGCCCAAAATCCTTGGGGTCAACAACCGGGACCTTACTCGTTTTGTTACTGATCTTGGCACCACCGAGCAACTCTTCCCCCAAATTCCTGATGGCATAATCAAGGTGAGTGAAAGTGGAATCACCCAACCGGAGGATGCCTGGCGTGTCAGAGATGCAGGGGCCGATGCGGTTCTATGTGGCGAAGCACTAATGAAAGCTGAAGACCCCGAAGCCTTCATTGATGAAATGAAAGATAGCTAGAGGCCAGCTTAGCATGGTCCCACTTCCTTTGTATTTTTATGCCCCTTTCTCCATCTGATACTCACAAAGTCCTTGAATCAATTGGGCATAAACCCAAAAAAAAGCTTGGGCAGAATTTTTTGATTGATGGCAATATTGTAAAAAAGTCTCTGACCATGGCCGCACCTTCCCCTTCCGACGCGATTGTAGAAATTGGACCGGGATTGGGTACCTTGACCGAAGAATTATTAAGCCGGGGCTATCAAGTACACGCAGTGGAGCTCGACCCTAACCTCGCTGCTTATTTAAGAAAAAAATTTAGTAAAGAACTGAAAAATAACTCCTTGGTTCTTACCGAAGGCGACGCGGTTAAAGAACCAACAGGTTCGCTCACATTAAAAGATGACACCTTTCGCATTGTAGCCAACTTGCCGTATGCAATTTCATCGCCTTGGCTGGAATCTATTTTAGGCGGTAAAAAAATACCCCAAAGTATGACCCTGATGCTCCAAAAAGAGGCGGCAGACAGAATGTGGGCAAAACCGTCGACCAAGAACTATAATGCCCTAAGTATCTTTCTTCATGGCGCTTACAAATTAGAGAAGAGCCACGCAGTATCAAAGCAATGCTTTTACCCGGTACCGGCAGTTGACTCCGTACTCATTCATATGAAAAGACTTCCGGAGCCTTTTTTATATCAAAAGGAATCCCGCAATCTGATCCGGAAAGTTTTCACAAAAAGAAGAAAACAAATGGGAGCAGTTATTAAACAGGAAAGCACACGGTCTCAAGAAATCTTGGAAGATTGGCTAAAGCAGACAGGCTTACCCCGTACCCTACGGGCTGAACAAATCTCGCCAACCGATTGGCAACATTTGTCTCAAATAATTTCCGATTAAGCTGCAACCCCGGAACCGCAACACCTTTTAAACTTCTTTCCGCTTCCACATGGACAGGGATCATTTCGTCCAACTTTAGGCGCATCACGGACCACGGGCATTGCAATTTTGGAAATTTCTGGGGCATCACTTTCTTCCACTTGCTTTGCTCCTCCCTGCGGACCAGCAAAACGATCAAACCCTCGGGCACCTGATTGATCAGGTCCAGAAGTTCTGGCGACATCTGATAAAGAAGACAGCATATTTTCAAAAGCCGCCAAGTTGGTGGATGAACGAAACATGCCGGTACAAATATCCGATCTCATTGCCTGCATCATTTCCTCAAAGGCCCGAAAAGCTTCATTTTTATATTCACTTAATGGATCTTTTTGACCGTACCCACGTAAACCAACACTTCGACGAAGTTCCTCCATCTCAGTTAAGTGGTCCTGCCAGTGTAAGTCTGCCGCATTAACCACAACATATCGCTCTAAACTTTGAATCTGCTCAGGGTCTTCCAGTTTGCGCTTTGCTTGATATGCATTGGTAATTTTTTCCAAGATTAATTCCTTGGCGGATTCTTCATCCTTGCCCATTAATTCTTCAGCTTTAAAGGACACAGGAAAAGTCACATTCACCCAAGTGGCGACCAAGGCTTCCAACTCTGGCATGTTCTCCAGTTGATTTGCCTTAAACTCAGTTTCTGGGATGGCCCCCAATCGGGACTCCAGTTCTTCTTCGACGAGTTCAAGGAGGATTTTACTGGGATCGTCCTCAAGAAGGGTATCATTACGAATGGAGTAAACAATCTCCCGTTGCCGGTTTAATACATCATCATACTGTAACAACCTTTTACGAATAGAATAATTTTGCTGCTCTACTTTTTTCTGCGCATTTTGGATCGACCAATCCAAGCTGCCGTGCTCCAAAACCTCATTGTCGTCAAATGACTTTTCAAGCATTTTGGACATCACACCTTGGTTAGCGAATAAACGCATTAAGTCATCTTCCATCGAGACATAAAACCGGGAAACACCAGGATCTCCCTGTCTGGCGCAACGACCACGAAGTTGACGGTCGATTCTTCTGGACTCATGCCTTTCGGTACCTAACACGAGCAGACCACCCAGTTCCTTGACTCCATCTCCCAATTTAATATCTGTACCGCGACCCGCCATATTGGTAGCAATGGTAACCGCTCCCTTCTGTCCGGCCTCGGCAACAATTTCGGCTTCTCTTTCGTGGAATTTAGCATTGAGCACCGTATGCCTAATATTGGCCCGCTTCAACATACGACTGAATACTTCCGATGACTCAACTGATGCAGTTCCGACCAGCACGGGTTGCCCTGTTTTATTTGCTTCTGTCAAGTCCTCCATCACCTTGTTAAACTTTTGCCTGCGACCTTTAAACATAAGGTCATTCCAATCTTTTCGAACACAGGCCCGGTGAGTGGGAATAACCATAACTCCGAGACGGTAAATATCATGAAATTCCCCGGCTTCGGTCTCAGCCGTACCCGTCATACCCGCGAGTTTTTCATACATCCGAAAGTAATTTTGAATAGTGATTGTCGCATAGGTTTTGGTTTCTTTTTCAATATTCACCCCTTCCTTTGCTTCCACCGCTTGATGCAAACCATTACTCCATCGACGCCCTGGCATTAATCGGCCGGTATTCTCGTCTACGATCATCACTTTTCCGGACTGGACAACATACTGTTTGTCTTTTTCGTACAACCCATAAGCTCGAAGTAATTGGGAAACGGTATGAATCCGTTCACTTCTTACCTGGAAATCTTTTTCTGCCGCTTCACGGTCTCTCCTCTTATCATCTTCTGACAGATCAGTTTTACGGTCTATCTCAACATACATCGTGGCAAGATCTGGGATCACAAAGCCCTCAGGATCATTGGGGCTGACCAGAGTTCTGCCCTTTTCTGTTAGGTCCGCTTGTTGATTTTTTTCATCAATAACAAAATGCAAATCCTCTTTTAATTCGTGAGCCCGCTCTTTGTTATAATCGGAATTCATTTCCAAATCGAATTTTTCAAAACGCTTCCGAATTTGAGCATCTTCCATCATCCGTAAAAACTGGCGATGGGTTGGCATTCCTCTTTTTACTTGGAAAATTTTAGCGGTCGCTTCATCAGCCCCATCATCGTCCAACTCTTCGGATGCAAATGCACGCTTAGCTTCTTCAGCCAGCTTATTACAATGCTTGAGCTGGGCATCAAACAACTTCATCACCACAGGTTTCATCTCTTTAAAAGGCAGAGGATGATCTTCCCGCATCGGACCCGAAATAATCAGAGGAGTCCTGGCTTCATCAACCAAAATGGAGTCCGCTTCATCAATGATACAAAAATAATGATCTCGCTGAACCTGATCATCCACACAGGTGGCCATTCCGTTATCTCTCAGGTAATCAAAGCCAAATTCCGAAGCGGTTCCGTAAGTGATATTTTTTTGGTACATTTCTCGCCTTTCAGCGGACGGCATATTGTTTTGGATGCAACCAACCGTTAAACCAAGGTATTCAAAAAGGGAACCCATCCAGTGTGAATCTCGGCGGGCAAGATAATCATTCACCGTAACGAGTTGGCAGTTTTTACCACTCAAAGCGTTCAAGTAAAGCGGGCAAGTTGAAACCAAGGTTTTGCCTTCCCCGGTTGCCATTTCCGCAATATGTCTTTCATGCAGGGCCATCCCTCCAATTAATTGGACATCGTAGTGAATCATTTCCCAACCGATCGGATGGTCACAGACAGAAATAGAACGCCCACACATCCTCCGGGCCGCATTTTTGACCACCGCAAAAGCCTCAGGAAGCATGGACTCCAAGCTTTCCCCCTTTTGAAATCGTTCAATAAATTCCGGAGTTTTCGCCTTTAATTGCTCTTCACTTAGGTTCTGAAATTCTTCTTCCAATTCATTAATCTTACGAACAATAGGTGCACACTTCTTTAAGTACTTCCGGTGGTGTCGTCCCTTAAAGGACTGAAAAATAGATTTTATGGGGGCAATGGGATTCATGAATTTAAAATTAAGTGTTACGCACCTATACGCTCTTTAAAATAGGGAATAGTTTGGTCAAGGCCCTCACTCAGCTCGACTTTGGGTTCCCAATTCAAGATTTTTTTGGCAAGGGATATGTCTGGCTTACGCTGAGTGGGATCATCGGACGGCAAAGGCATTTCAACAATTTTGGAAGCAGACTTAATTTTCCCAAGTACAGCATCGGCAAGCTCACGGATTGTAAATTCTACCGGGTTCCCAATGTTCACTGGCCCCACGGTGTCATCCTGTTCCATGGTTCGTATCATGGCTTCGATCAAATCATCCACAAAGCAAAAAGATCGAGTCTGAGAGCCATCACCGTACAATGTAATATCTTCACCTTTAAGGGCTTGTACGATAAAATTAGAAACCACTCGACCGTCATCAGGTAACATTCGCGGACCGTAGGTGTTGAAAATTCTAACCACTCTTATATCGACATTATTCTCACGATGATAATCAAAAAATAAAGTTTCGGCACACCGTTTTCCTTCATCATAGCAAGCACGCAACCCGATTGGGTTCACATTCCCTCGGTAACTCTCTGGTTGAGGGTGTACTTCGGGATCCCCATAAACCTCGGAAGTAGAAGCCTGTAAAATTCGAGCCCCTACTCTTTTGGCTAACCCCAGACAATTGATCGCCCCCATCACCGATGTTTTCACGGTCTTGATCGGGTTGTATTGATAGTGTACTGGAGAGGCTGGGCAGGCTAAATTATAAATTCGGTCCACTTCTGCCTTCAACGGATCAACAACATCATGTCGGATGAGTTCAAAATTTGGGTTTTCAAGCAAATGGGAAACATTTCTTCTTCTTCCGGTAAAGAAATTATCCATACATAAGACTTCGTGATCCTGTTCAAGTAATCGCTCGCATAGATGACTTCCTAGAAAACCTGCTCCTCCTGTGATTAATGTGGCCATAATGAAATTATCCTATCATGAAACAAAAATTTGGAAACCTTCTTTTCTCTCTCCAATATTAGCTTTTATTTAAAGCCCGCAAGACCTGAAAAAGAGCTTGGGTTCCTTTTTCTTCAAAGTTCATTGCCTTGGCCTCGTTATAAAATTGACCGGCTAATTCCAGGCCCTTCAACTGCAATCCCATACGAGACGCATCTTCCAGGGCAATCCCTATATCTTTAATAAAGTGCTTGATAAAAAAACCAGGCTCCCAGTCTTCTTTCACCATCCGGGGCCCAAGCTGAGATAAGGACCAACTACTTGCGGCCCCATTACCAAGAAGTGTAATCACTTTTTGTAAATCCAAGTTTGCACGCTCTGCATAGAGCAGACTTTCCACTGTGCCAATCATAGTGGAAGCGATCAAAATTTGGTTCGACATCTTCGTTCTTTGTCCTGCTCCAGCAGAGCCAAACCATTCCACATCACTTCCCAAAACACCAAGTATCGGAAGAATTTGATCATATCCTTCTTTAGCACCTCCACACATCACAGCA
>ERZ807291.8018-NODE-8018-length-11934-cov-9.232764_pt1 | contig 11934 bp, 6 predicted proteins | sample MGYA00521257_ERZ807291 | MGnify/ENA primary metagenome ERZ807291 (study PRJEB31413, sample SAMN03169783) | marine metagenome | biome: Marine; feature: Water; material: Subsurface seawater | place: North Sea | collected 2011-04-28 | depth 1 m m ...
TCCGCAGGTAGGCACTTGTGCGTTAATGTGAAAACACAGGTATCCCGCGCACACGAGGTCTGATGAAGCGTATTATAACTAATTTGTTAGAACAAAGCAAGAATATTTGTCAAAAAATTAACGATAGAGGAGATCTCTATTCACATATTGTAAATATCAAATAAAAGGTCAGGGTTCCGTCCCTCGCCTTCAAGTTCTAGCAAAATATCTTCAAGTATATTTGCGTAGCGCTTATAGGCTTGTTCCATCTTAAAATTTGAGTGCCGCCTCGAGGTAAGGTCCTGAATTGTATTTTCTACGCATTTGCCAAAATTGCTCGCAATTTTATCTTCACCGATAACCAGCGCATTAGGCTCAATAATCCGCCACCTTAAAAGTCCAACTAAAAGAAACGGAGCGTAATTAAAGGTGGTGTATGTTCCACCTACGGCGTTGCGGAATTCTAAAATTACACGTTTTGAAATAATTTCAATACTGGCTTGGTTTAAAAGAGTCGGAGCGGTTTCAGAACGAGAGAGCAAAAATGCTAAACATGCGGTTTCAATTCTCCATTGCCAATCTTCAATGGGTTTTTGTAAGATTAGCTTTAAGATCTCTTTCTCCATTTCTTTGGATGTGGATGTGCGCCCCAAGCCTTGATATATCAAGACATCGTTCATCTTTTTGGTAGAAAACGGATGGGATTGACCAAAACTTTTTTTCTTAGCGCAATCAAAAAGCCATTCCGTAACTTCTTGTGGGCACTTCTTGAATTGCCAAGTCAGGAATTTTAACGAATGATTGTTCGCTATGATTTCTCCGTCTATTCTCATTTGTAGTTCCTCGATGGCGCGTTCGGTTAGACGCTCAAGTCGCTTTATCGCATCTAGAGGTATATTTTCGGGAAGCTCGCCTTCACTTGAAATAGCGTATTTTTTGAAAGGCCTTGCAGAAAGTTGATTTGCAAGCGTTTCCCAGTCCGGAATTTTACGATCAACATTTTGCTCTAATATGTTAAATAGGCCATCAGACCGACTAGACTCTTCCCAAGCAAACAGACCATGAGGGAGTACAAGCTTGCCTGGGATACTCGGGGGTAAGCCACCAAGTTGCTCAATCAGAGATTTCCAATCTTGTTTAACTTCTTCTGCTTTGTCCCAATCAATAGAGAAATGTCTACCCAAGGCAGTAGATTTCATCTGCAATTTGGCCCTTCCGGATGCGGGGCGTTGCTCGATAGAAAGATCAATAGGCGTCGGTTCTTGTACTTCCGAGCCAAGCGATATAGCGGCTTTCCTCGGCCATTTTTCATTTTCTTTAAAAAGATATACAGTCAAAGAGTCCTGCTGCGAATGAATTCCAAAGGTTGCGGGATTTCTACTCTCGTACAATTGACCTGCAGCGACTGTTTCTCCTGCATTAATCAAGTCAAAGTTTTCGGCACCATCTTTACCTTGTATGATTGTAGAGATTTGGGGTAAAAAATCGAAATAGACCGGACATCCGTTTGAAAACCTTTTAGCTGCATAAAGAGCACCTTTCGCAATCGATCCTTCATCGAGTTGGACTATTTTTCCAGGAAAAAATGAAGAAAATTTTTCCATTAACAATTTTTTGACGTGTCCGATCGATAAAGTTTCGAATAATATAATGTCACAATTTTCAATATTATTAAAAGAACTTAACGATAGGTCTAAAGTATCTATATCTATAGGTTCTGGCGGACTTAACTTTATCCAATCTCCGTTTTTTCTTTTAAAAAGTTGAGTTTCACATTCAAATCCAAATGCTAGTCTCGGGGTGAACTTTATCAAATTAGGATTAAGAAACCTTATGCTTCCTAATTTATCCGAGACTACTGATCGGGCTTTATTCCATAACCCATTATACCCTAGTTTAGATTTAATCAGTGAGCCTGAATTACGACGCTCAGGAGCCAACATATCTTGACCTTGGTGTTCGGTTTTCCGTATGAGCAATTTTTGAACAGAAAATCCCTCTTCCGAGTGACAGATAATACCTACAGATATATTTTCATGCAAATAATCTTGCTCTATGTAGTGTAGTGCGGCCAAAACAGGGCGCCAAACTAAGAGTTTTGATCGTACTCCAGCAACACTAAGAGCATTCAGGAGTTTTTCTTGAAAAAGCTCGGTTGTAGTGTCTAAATCCTCAATTCCAACTACACCGAAATCAGCGTTCTCTGATAATCCCGCTAAAGATGCTCCAAGTAAATCTCTAGCGGCATTATGTTTCTGTCTTAAAATATCAAGCACTGTTTGTCTGTGATCCGCTTTACCTATCTCACCCCAGCCATCACCAAGGCCGTGGGGCGCAATATAGGCTTGAGGCCCTCCAATCCACTTACCTGATTTTGCATCGCCACTAAGAACTACTACTGGATTTAGACCGCTGTCAGAGTTGAAATCACCAAATTCTATGTCCTCGCCCGGCAGGACGTTCCAGTTACGGCGTGCCGTATCTCGCCATCCATTTAAATCATATCCGCAGAGCTTTTTCATAACTTAGCCTAATAAATATCGCTCCGCACAAATCGTGCTATCGCGTTTAATCCAAAATTCAACGAATTACCGCTACCGCCCATGGAAATACCATTCACCCTAATTCCATTACTTTCAAAAGAGTGGTCCTCTGGATCTTCGTGGTTTGGGGTTAGAATAAGTCCGTGTTTAATACTTTCTGCAGATTGCAAGCGTTGTAGAACACTAAGGAAATCGCTAGCTTCGTGAACAGATTTTTTAAGATTTATTTTGTCAATCGAATGCACTGCCCATACGACAATTCGTTTTGAAAAATTTTCGTTATCTGGTTCATAAACCTTCAGTGAAACATGCGCCCGTGAAAGCTGTTGCAAATTACTTGGGTTTTGGGGGCGTGATTGCACTTCTACAACGCGCTCCGTTTCTTTGAGCCAAAATACGGCAAGTGGGCGATCTTGTTGTATGAATTTACCAGTTGTGGGCTCCGAAAGCCAAACTAAAGGTGACTGAGCAATGAGTTCAGATTCATTCAGATCATTAAGAGCTAGTATGATCGCTAGGACTACAAAATCTGTCCAGGTCTCTGCTTGCCAAGCCCATAAATCATCCTGTGCTTTCTTTCGTGCAAGTAAATTTTTCCATGCATTATAAATAGTGCGATAGGATTTTTCCTCCATTAGGACGTAGTTGGGGCCAATACCTGCTGGCGCGATAGATACTTGTAATTCCTTAAGCAGAGTTGAAAAATGACGGCACTTGTCACGAAAATTTTTAACCAAAAGGTATCTATTTGTTGTTCCCGCTTGAGTATTTTCTCTCAACCATTCCCGAGCTACATCAGCCGCCAATATGCAATAAGCAAATAAAACTTGGTTTTCGAGCGTATCAAAATTTTCTTCTCTGGCTACAGCCAAAATACGTTGATTGGCTCCTGCCTGTTCTGCCACCGTTCTGCCCGGTTGTCTGACAAGCCAACGCATAGAGGCTCGATCCATTTCTTGGACACGATCTAAAGGCGTCAATTTTCGAACCCGCCGCAACACCCGCCTTATAGTTTTCTCGAGCTTTGTCAGAGGTCCTCCTAAGCTTCTCGCTTGAAGTACTATCTCACTCATTTGCGGGTCGGTGTCATCCTGAGCCTGCTCCCAAGCCAACCTTAAGCGTGACCAGACGTTCACAGGATCGTCTAATGCTTCCTTAAGTTCTTGGACCCGTGCCACAACCTGCTTCATTCTGGTCAAAGTTTTTTGAGATTTAATCTCCAAATCAGTTTTTGGTATTTGACCTTCTGTTGGTCGTTTCGGAAAGTGTTCCCTCAACGGTCCTTTTGCGAAGTGATTTCTAGGATACGGGTGTAAGATTAGTGAACGAGCCTTCCCATTAACACTTCCCTTCATCAAAAGGCTGTGATCGATCCCTTTCAAATTTTCATTGCTTGCTTCACTTAAAAGGCAGTCCTTTGGAGAAAAGGCTGTGTCTCCTAAGTCATCAAGTGCCCATGGCCTAGATATACTTTTCATCCACGGGTAATCCCATTCCAAACGAATTGACCCGTACCGGATTGCTGTGCGACTTCTAGTGACTGATTTATTGCATTAGCTAACCCATCGTCTGCTAATTCAGTGGAAACAAATTCAGATAGCTTTTCGAATATATGTTCCGTTTTTTCTACCTCTATGCCTCGAAGTTTTGGCAACAAACGCATTTCAACCTGATCAGCAAGAGGCGTAAGTATCAGATCCTCTCCATCAATTTCAGGATAATTAGCAACATAAGCTAAAATTGCGCGCCCTAACCTATGCCCAAAGGGCTTGTTAAAGTCCGCCATGAGAGAACGCATTTTTTCTAGTTTACGTAAAATATTCTGATCGGATTCCACCAACGAAGTTGATCGTTGCCAATTTTCCCAACGTTTGCGTTTTAAGAACCTTGGCGCTCCCACATCTGCTTGCTCTGTCCCGCTGAATAGTTTTTTTGGAGCGGCAAACCTTAAGACATTCGCCCTATCAATGACTTTATCCGATAGCGCTTGAGTGCTTTCGTCCTCATTCATGGTCCCTGCAAAAAGTAGATTAAATCCTGGAAAAATTCGCTGAGCATCTATTCCTCGGGGCATAGGAATTTCAAGTTCGATTTCAGCATCTTTGCGTAAATCAAGATCGTTAACCCGACTTGGGGATGGCCGACTTTCAAGTCTGCTCAAGAAATCTGAAAAATAATATTCAACTCTTGCTAAGTTCATTTCATCCAGCAAAACCATCATCATTTGATCAGAAAATTCACTTTCACGATTATTAATTGTATCCAGATGATATAGTGCCTTTGCCATGTCTGTCGGCCTAAAGCGCTTTTCAATATAGTTATAAAAACCCATCAAATCTTGGGGACTATCCCATCTTGGCTGCACTGGAACTTGTAAAAAGCCTATCCCCATTCCCAACGCATACTGTCTTGGTAATTGGCTTTTACCAGTTCCTGAGATGCCGGCCAAAACCGCCATTTGGCTCGTTTCGTTTACTTTCATAGAAGTATGGAAAGCATGAACGACTCTTGGGTGATATTCTAAACCAAACTTGCTCAAGCGGTCGAATACACCTTTGATAGCGGCTCGTTCATCTTCTGCTTCACTGGCAGGCCAATTTTTCATATCTGTTAAAACTGGCGGTAGAACTTTGAGTTCCTTCAGTCTTTCTGCAACTATTTCAGTTGAATCTTGCGGCTCACCACCAATTCCTGAACCCATTTCATTTTCTAGTCTTGCATTTCTAGCTTCTAATGAGGCTCTTTTTTGATCTAACTCATCAACTGCCTCGCGCCTACTCGCAAGTGATGTCAACGTTTCGGTCATATCAATTTCAGTATCGACCAGTTTTGCTCTTTTAGCTTCTTCTTGTGCACTGATTAGTTTGGAACGGGCCTCTGCCTCTTCGCTTTTTGCAGTAAAATCGATAATGTTATTCTGTAATTCATTAGCTTGCTTCTCCAAGGCTGCCACACGCTCTTTGGCCTCCTTGAGTTCTTGTTCCTCGGCTTTGAGCTCTTTTATTTTAGTTTCTAGGTCTTCTTTTAATTTTGTTTTTTCTTCTAGTTCTTGAAATAGTCTCTCTGCCTTTAGTATCTTTTCCTGCTTTTCTTCATACTCGGTTCTTACTTGAACCAAATCATTTTCTGCATTTAATTTTTCGTTCAATGCATCTTCCATCAATTTACGGACTTCAAAAACTTCGTTTCTTCTATCTTCTAATTGGCCCCATTCGACCTCAAGTTCATCATGTTTTTTCTGCAAAATGTCCACTTCTTGACGTTTGTCAGCAATCACACCTATAGCTTCTCGTCTTTTGTCTAATTCAGCCTCTAGGTCGCTTTTTACATCGCTCTTAAGTTGAATTTCTTCATCAAGAACATCGAGGGTTCTATATCGAGGCGCAGCCGCTATCTCATGGTCATGCCGTACAGCAAGAATAAAATGAATTAAGGCGAGAATTACAACAACACCCATTATTGCGATAACAATTAGTAGGTTATCTGTAAGCATTATTGATCCTCCAACTTAAGGGGTGCTAAGTTTGCGTCGGGACGTTCTCCGTCGATGATCGTCCTTTGTTTTTTTGCTTCACTCAAATTGGTTATTTCTTGTTGCAACGCTCCCAAACGCCCTTTGCTTTGGTATAGCTTTTCTAAAATACTCTGACGTTTTACAGCCGCAGCTTCGGCCTCACCCATAGTTTTGTTTAGGTTGGCTTGGGCCGCTCTTAGTTGCGTTTTTAAATCTTGTTGTGAAGCATACAGAATTTTATTATCGTTCGTAGCTGAATCCTGCGTAGATTTCAGTTTTTCCACAATAATACCTAATTTTTGTTTGGTTTTTTCAAAATTGGTTATGTCTGCGTCTAAAGCCGCTTGTTTTATAAACAAGGTTGCAATGGTAGCTTCATGCTCAGTCATTTTTTGACGCATATTATTAATATCAGAATCTAATTCATCTCTTGCCTTAACACCTTTCGACAAGTCAATTTGCAGATTTGTTATCTCACTTTGCAGTTTTGTTATCGAATCTTTTTTACCCTGAATCTCACCATCTAGCTCTGCTTCACGTATTATTAGTTTACCAACTTCTTTTTCCAGATCATCTTTGCTTTCTTGCAAACGATCTTTGGTTGTTTCCCAGCCAGATATCGTTGCAGCTAGTTGACTTTTTTTCTCGGCTAAATCCCTTACTTCAGATGATAATTTATTTCTCATAGGCCGATCACGGTTTATTGCGTCAACGATTCCTTGATGATTATTGGATTGAACTGCTTTGTCAGCTTTAAGTTCAGCTATTTGTTTTTTAAACGTAGTGATTTCTTTTTGTAGCGACGCTTGTGTATCCTCAAGATCTTTAACTGCATCATTCAGCCTAGTATTTTCATTTTTATTTGCCTGAAGTTTAGCAGTTTCGTCTTGGAGATCTGTTACCGTTAGCATTAGTGACTTTACTCTGCCATCAGCAGTTTTTTCTCTTCTTTGCAAATTATCAAGTTTTGGTTCTAGCGATTCAATTGACTTTTCAAGGTCAAATTTTGTGACATTGCCCTTAGCAATTTGTTTTTCTAATAAACGGTTTTCGTCAGATAATTTTTTATGCAAAGTTTCTATCGTTTTAAATTCTGAAAGAATTATCTCTGCGTCTTGCTTTTGTAGCTTTAATTTATCAATTTTTTTGCTTTCTTCTTGAAATGCATCCGTCGCATTCTGTAGTTTACCTTTAAATAATCTCAGCTCATTTTTAGCCTTTTCTACTTTCTTTTCGGCTTCATCAAAAGTGAATTTTGCTTCTAGCGTCTGTTCTCCCAAGTTGGAAACTTGCAATTTATAAGTATCTATCTGAGATTCAAACATTGCCATATTTTTTTGGATTTCCGCGTTGCGTTCTGTCACGTCTGCTATCTGAAAATACAAAAATCCAATTCCACCAATAGTTCCTGCAGCCAGAACCGCTGCTATATACGTGTGGAGCCGCGATCTACGATAAGTCTTGTTCGATGAGGTCAAGGCAACTCTCCATGTCTTTTGCTAATTCATCCACCCAAAAACGGCGTACTTTCCAACCCATAGACTTGAGCTGATGATCGCGCCAATGATCAGACAACTTTCTGTTTCCATCTGCGTCTAAGTGCCAGCGACGACCGTCGACTTCTAAATCTAATTTGATCCCATTTTTTCCAAAAAGTGCGAAGTCTAAACGGCGACCAGCAATTTCATGTTGCGGCTTTGGATCCAGATTACGAGTCTCTAAAGCGTGAAACATTCGCCGCTCCCAGTGACTATCAAAAGTACCCTCACCAGTTTTATGCCGAGGTTCTGTGGCAACAGCTGCTAAGCGCGCCAAGGATCTTACTTTATTTGACCGCGCAAACTTCAGATCACCAAAAACATGGGCTACAGCTCTGGCTCGCGATATTGCAACGTTTAGGCGCCTAAGATCTCTTTGCAAAAATGTGATTGCAGTTGAGGCACTAGTCGCTGTCAAACACGGCGAGAAGATTATGATGTCGCGTTCTTGTCCTTGAAATCCGTCAACAGTAGCAACACGAAACTCTGCAGCATCTAATTTTGATTGCGGAATTTTCGATCTAATTTTTTTTTCGATCTCGTGAACTTGGGCCCTAAACGGGGAAATAACACCAACTGATCCGACGTAACCTTCATCGACAAGTAAAGATGAAAGATGCTCAGCAATAGCGGAGCTTTCTTTGCTGTTTATATTGCCATTTTCAGCCACTGAAGGCCCTGGTACATCTGCCCATGCAATCCCTGGCTTTTGAGATTTTGGTAATTTAAGTCCATTTGGATCATAAGCGGTGGCAAGCCTGCCCTCGTAAAATTCTGCACTTATGTAATCAACGATTGGTCCCGAGGATCTGTATTGTTGTCTTAATAATACTTTAGGAACGTCTTTAATTCTTAGCGCAAAATCAAATAGGGATCTTTTACTTTGGGCATATCTGCCCATCCTCGAAACTGGTAAGCCTTGCGTTTGCATTAAGTTGCGATCTTGCGATTGGCCTATTTGGGCAATGAAAGATAACTGTCTGTTGTCGCCAACTATAACAGCGCGTTTAGCTCTAGCGAGAAGAGGAAGAGCCGAAGCTATATCACACTGACTCGATTCATCGAAAATAACCAAATCAAATAGTCCGTCGTCTAAAGGAATTCGCTTGGGTGTGCCGAGTACAGAAGCCAACCACAGTGGGCGGTGATCGATGACCAACCTAGTTAAATCGCCAGGAATTGAAGCTTTCTTTCCAGCAAATTCTATGTCGTCATTTATATTTGCTAGTTTAACTCTTTCTTCTTCGGAAAGGCTGGTACGCCGCGCAAGAATTTTAGGTAAAAGCTCTTTGGTAAGTTTAACAATCTCTTCACTAAGTTTGACCGGGTCATCGGGTTCACGGATTTTGGCTCGTTGTTCTCTGAGTTTGGCACGATTAGATTTTAGCAATTTTAGTGGTAATCCTAGCCCCTCTTTATCACTTATATTGTTAATGGAATACTGCTTGAAGCTACGGTCACTGAAAATTATCATGAACCACTTTAACAGCTTCCTGAAAAATCCAATTCCCTTCACGGGGTCGCTGATCGTACTAGGCTTTGGTGAGTTTGAATTTTTCTCTCTGAGTTCAATTCGTTCTTGTAGGTCAGCAAGATTGCACTCTATTCTAGCAATTTTATTTATATCGCTTAAAACTGCAGCTCGGTTCCCTGAAAGCTCTTTGAGCTCATGCACTGCAAACTCGTCAACTTCTTTAGGCACTCCAGGAGGGATACCTATCAAGCTTCTCAGAACTTCGTTGATTGACTTGTCGATATTCCTGTTTGGATCCAGAGTTCGAACGAGAAAGGGACATTCTGGTGCTAAGCTACCCAGACGATCCTCAACAGCGTCTAGTGCTTGGTGATTTTTAGAAGCTACTAAAACACTTCCTCCATCTGCAATGATTGATGCTGCCATAGACACAATCGCCTGACTTTTCCCTGTGCCTGGGGGGCCTGTCACGACTGATATTGGTGACAAACATGCGTTCCTTACCGCCTGTATTTGTTCTCCGTTTACAATCACTGGATTGATGTCTGAGCAAGTTTCTTTTTCAGATTTGTATTCAAGTCCCAGCAAGCTCGCCAAGGAGGTACGAGCTAGGCGTTCTGTAGGCCAAGAGGCTATAGCGTCTAGATCACGTATGGCTCCAGCGGTAAACGTAGTATCTGTTGGCAGGAAGATACCAATTGTATCATAAATGCCTGGAGATGCGGGGTCTATCTGTGTAAGAAAGTTTTCACCAGTCAATTCACCTTTAATATGCCCCGCAGCCGCCTCTCGCAGCCGAATTATAAAATCTTGCGAATTCAAACCAACGGTTTCTTCGGAGGCAAAGATTTCCTTCAAACCGCTCGCACTCCAACCCGTAGATCGCGCAGCGCCTTTCAGCCAATCTGGATTGATCAAAACATCATCATTTTCTATTTTTATTTCTAGATGAGTGGTTGTTTTTTTCCATTCCGCTGTCAGTAGCCCTACCGGCCAAATAGATGGTACGCCCGATTTTCGTCCAACTGCTATAGGCCATCCGATGGCAAGGGTATTTTCATTTGCCTGTCTACGTAATAGGGCCTGGCGAAATTCAGGTTGTAAGTCATTGAGAGAAATTCTTAATATTCGAGAGCTTTGTGGTTTGGGTGTAATTGGTCCAATACCGGTTACCAAATGCCAAGTTGCACCGTGCCTATCGTCTACTTGAGTGATTGCACCCCGTGGATCTGCCCTTAGCGCTGAGCGCCAATATCGTAGTAAGGCATTTGGATCTGGCATTTTAGCGTTATTGTCCTCCTCCTCCTCTTCAATAGTCTCCGTATTGTGGTTTTGAAAATTTGCATGCGCTGCCAAGAGTGCCGTGTTTGCCATCGATGGCTCATTTGGGCCTTTTGGAGAGTGACCTGGTGTTGTGTCGTCTGGTATGCGAACTGCGTTGATAATAGGCCGCCATTTTCCATCTCGCCCTTTAAAGACGCTTCTTTTTTTTATCAGCTCATTTAGTTCAATTTGTATAGATTTTTTTTCCACGTCATCAAACGCACAATCCAATAAAATAAATAGCTCTTCGAGGCTACTGCCGGTCGGAAAGGACCTAATTGTCTTGAGAAGTAGCGACAAAGTTATTTAATCCTCAAAGTTACATGAAGGCCTCAAAATTTTCTATAACGTATCTTATTTTGAGACTATAATAAATGCATTTAATAGTTTCCAGATTATGCTTTCAACTATATTTTTTTAACGGGACTGAATGATCCTAACTTTTTCTAAGCAGCCTCCATTTACAACAAGGATCGCGCTGTCTGTACTATCATATGGCAATGATACAACGCGCATTGTTGCTTATAACTCTACTGGGCTTTGTCAGATTAAACTTGCTTGAAGTGGGCAGGGCTAATTTGCAACCATGCCGAGTGATAAAACACTCCCCATTTCGCTACTTCGAAACTAGCTCTGGAGACATCCGACTTGCCATAATGATGTACGTTCGATTTCCACCAACGCCTTCAAGAGAGCCTTGGACAAACTAACCGGCGTCTACCAGTCCCGTACTTCTAGTGGGATGCAGTGGAGCGGTATCCAGCCTGTTATGCAGTTTTAGGCCCAGATCAGTGTAGGTTGTGTAGGCTGTGTAGGCATTTTGGGAAACTTTCTACTGGGAGATCTCTGGGGACTTTTGCGATTTGCCTACACTGCCTACACTGCCTACACTATTATCTGTCTTCTTTAACGAGAGGGAGATAATAATAAGGGGCACCCCCCTCGGAGGTAGTATCTACAAGCCGCTCCCGCACTCCGGACAGTACTAACTGTAAACACAGCCCTTCACAGCTGCATACAGCTGGTTGACGATACCCAGAACCCAATCGCAGGTCAGGCTCATATACGGCATCGCTAGGGGGTGGGGGTGGCACTTGCCCGGAGTTCTGATCGTAGACCAAACCGTAGACCATTTTACGCCTGTTGCAGGGATCAGAATGAGACAGTAACCTTGTTTTGTAAGGTTAATGCTAAGCGTTGGTGCCTACTGGCGGAGCCATCCCCGTGTGGGGGCACCACAATCCATCACAAAGCATTGTAATACCTTACTAAAGATTATTTTTTAGTGAGCCGTAGACCATGCTGGCAACCAAATCTAATAGTTATACGTTCCAAAAGGATGGAATCTGGTATTTCTCCCGTAGAGTTCCCGCTGATTTGCGCAGGCATTATCGTACGGGTAGGATTGCTTACTCTCTCAGGACTAAATCCCTCAGGGATGCTCGTATTAGGGCTATGAATGATGCTGCTAAGTTAGACAGGCATTGGCATATCCTACGAATCTCTTGTGATGATTTACCAGGAAAGCATTTACTCGCTGATGCTGTTCAGGAGCCAGCTGCT
>ERZ807291.8025-NODE-8025-length-11927-cov-6.760192_pt1 | contig 11927 bp, 14 predicted proteins | sample MGYA00521257_ERZ807291 | MGnify/ENA primary metagenome ERZ807291 (study PRJEB31413, sample SAMN03169783) | marine metagenome | biome: Marine; feature: Water; material: Subsurface seawater | place: North Sea | collected 2011-04-28 | depth 1 m m ...
GAGTAGAATCAAGGTTTGTCAACTCATAAATACTATTTTTACAAAATATAATTAAGCTGTTTCTAAATACTTTAATACCTGTTACTATATCACCTACATCAATAAACCCTGCAGAAGAATCTTCAAAGTCATAAGGTTTTAATCTACCACTATAATAGACAACACTAGGATTAGATGTTTGTCCAGATACTATAATTCTTTCAGCATATCGTTCTATTAAAGAACAACCTACTGGAGCAGACCTTTCTATTTCTTCAAAATGATAAGTATTATCACTATGTATATAAAATTCACCTATTTTATTTTGTCCATCAACAAAGTAAAGAGTACCATTTGGACCTCCTGTAGATTCAAAATTTACAAATTGAACATTGCTTTGATTGGTTCTAGGGATTACAGTTGCACTAGATAAATCTCCTACTGGTATACCACCTATATAATAACTTAAACCATTTTGTGTATTTGAAGTATTTGCATTTCTATCTAATGTTAAGACAGTATTACTTGTAATAGATAATACTTTATAAAAATCAGTAAGTATTTTAATATCATCACCAACAGTAAAGTCAGTAGTAAAAGTAGTAGATATTCCAGTTACTGTAGGTGAACCTGCAGATATAGAAACTGTTCCTGTACCTACTGTAAATGTATCTACATTAATTGGTACATAAGAAGTACCTGTAGTACTAAAATATAAATTAGCTCCTTGAGCAACAACAACACCATTAGCATAACCTTTAATGCCATGCATTTCATCAGTTACAACTCCAGAAGGAATAACTGCACTTGTAGTTCCTAATTTTTCAAAACCACTTATTCTTCTATAACCACCAGTAGTAGATGATTCAAAATTTTGTAGGACAGTTGCAGCTCCAGGTGTTCTAAATAAAGCATGACTACTTGAAACTAAATCCAAGCCACCCTGTACTGTAATGGAAGCTCCTTGAGTTGGCATTCTTATCCTTTATTAAATAAATACTCTTCTATCGTCTTCGATATATTTTGGTTGAGGAGCATTTAATTGTTCAATCATTTTATCTAAACCTTTTTTATATTCATCTAAAGCTAATTGTGTTTGTGCAATATTATCTTTGAATTGATAAATAAAATATCTAGCTCTTGCTAATAAAACTGGTTTATATTGTGCTGGAAATAAAACAACATCTGTATCATTAGTTAATTCTGAAGGTCTGTTGTAAGCATAAAAATAAATTCTATAAACTCCATTAGGTACTGGAGATAATCCAAAGTGTCTATTATCTTCACTTCTAATTATTCTTTCAGGTACACCATATGTAGGAGTTGCTTGTGAACTATCTCTTTCTTCACCTTCAGCATAAAAATCTCTCCAAGTTTCTAAAGAAACAAAAGGTAAATTTCTAATTGTATAAGGTTCTGTTTTACCAGACACACCTTGTTCTGTTAATGAAAAACCATCCCAGTCTACATTAGAAAAATCTGTATCAACACTTGATGAACCTTGTTTTAAAAGATACCATCTTTGTCCTGCAACAGTTTCAACATAAGTATTACCATTGTAATTACCTTGTGTTGCTGATGATGATAACCAAGACCATGTATCTTGAGCATCTACTATATCAAAGTAAGCTCTATTAACACAGTTAGCTACAAATTTTTGTATACCTAATGCTCCTGATATTGTTGTTACTTCTGGTTCATTAATTTCAACCAGTAGTTCGTTAGTCATTGATAAATAAGTTTTAGACATATGTTAACAGTTCCATGCTCTTAGTGATTTATTAATTCTTGAATTAGGGTCTCTTGCAGTTTTAGCTGAAGTTAATTTCTTTTTCATGCCTTTCATTCTAGCACAAAAACTTTTTCTTCTTTTGTTTCCTACAACTTTACTTGGTGCTTTTAAATTTCTTTTCTTACCAGTTTTAGTTTTACCTTTATTGTAAGAAGCTCTACCTTTAGCATTAAGTCCACCCTCAGGATTTTTTCCTTCTTTACGAGTCCATGCAGGTGAAGACATTATACCCATAATTACTTTTTCTTATTCTTATCTTTTTTAATTATAATAGTCATCATTCCACCATGACCTTTTTTATTTCTTTCTACTTTACCACCGTATTTATATTTGCCTTTGTTTACTATTTTTCCACCAGGCATTGCTTTTTTCATTGGCATAATCTATATTCCTTTTTAATTAAATTAAATGATTGGGGATATTTCTACCCCCAACCAAAGTGTATTAAAGATTAATCTATTGTGTAGATAATCTTACCAGTAATTTCTGGTCTTAATACTTTTCTACCCCATACCATTAGACCTCTAACGATGTCAGAGAAAGTTCCAGTATCTCTTACTGTTTCTACTTTATTCATAGAAGACGCAGCAGAAGTTCCTGAAATGTGTCCGAATAATGCTTCAGGTGCAGTTGCTGTTCCAGCAGGATTAGCACCAGTTAAGTCATTAGTTGGTAAGTTGTTTGATTTGTACATTTGGAATCCTCTTAGTAATCCAGATGCAACTAAACCATTTCTAATTGAACCTTGACCAGCATTGAAATCAACTGATAAAAGTTTAGAAGAAGTGTTAGCTAGTTGGTTGTACCACTCAGGGGCAGCAACGAACCATCTTCCATCTTCAGGTGCATTAGCTTCATCTAATTCTTTAGCAGCTAATGACATTTGGTTTAGAGGGTCTACTTCACCAGAACCGAATCCAATATCAATCGGAACTGAAGTTGTTCCCATTCCAGTAGTAACAGTCGCACCTGCAGAAATTGCAGCTAGAATGTTGCTATCCATAGCATCTCTCAAAGCGTAAGCAGCATTGTCTGCAGCTACAGCTTGAAAGTTAACATGAGAGAATCTCTTCTCTAAGTCATCTATTTTGAATGAAAAAGACTTCGCTTGGTCGATTGTAAGAACCAATTCTTGGTCAGTTAAATCAGTAGAAGTTACAGCTAGACCTCTAGTGTAATCAGCTACTGCGATTTGAGGCTCTTTGATAATGTTAACAGTATCACCGAAAGATGAAATTTCACCCATGTAATCTGTGTTACAGATTGCTTCTGCTACTGCTGCTTTTCTTAGAGCTATTTGTACTTTCTTTGAATAGATTTCAGGAATAAAGAAACCATTAGTTTGACCTGAAACGCCTAATCCAAAGTTATATGTTGAACCACCTGCAAATTTTGCCATAGTAGTATCTCCTTTGTTAGTTATTGATTAATAAAAAATAAAGATAAACTTAATCTATAAGTCTACCTTCCCTTTGAGCTTTTACAATTTCTTTTTCGTATTGCATAAACTCAGCATCTGACATTTTAGCAATATCAGAACGCTTGAAGAAAACTTCTTTACCATCAGGTATTTGAGCTTGTTCATTAGTTTTAACTAACAAGTCAGCACCTTCTGATTTAGACTTTTTCTTCGTTTCGGTTTTTTTATCTAATCCAAGTCCTCGGTCCTTCTTATACAAGTCAATTGCTCTTGAAGCAAGTTTACCATCAGAGTTGTTTTCATATATCCATTTTTTAATTTCCATTGGTTGAGCATCAGCCCAATCATGAAAATCATCAGACTCTTTTATTTGTTCAAAGTCAGGATGATATTTTGAAAGTTCTAAAGCAGCTTCTCTTTGTTGTAAAGTAGTATTAGCTTTTTTTAAACCTTCTAACTCTTCTTGTAATGTCTTAACTTCATTTTGCGATTGTAAGTGTGATACAGTTTCCACTACGCCATAAATATCAGGGTAATCGTTTTTAAAAGCTTCAAGCTCTTCTTTCGATTTAGGGGGTTGGTATTTAGGTCTGTTCTCTTGAAGTTGTACTTTAAGTTCACTTTCCTTATTATTCCATTCTCCTAGTTTCCTGTCATAATAACGCTTAAGGTCATCATATCTTTTCTTATAATCAACTTTTGTATAAGGGTTAGATTCTGTATTTAACGCAGAGTCTTGAACCTTATCCATAGTGGCTGCAGTATTATCAGTTGTATCGTCAGGGTTGCCATCGGCAGTAGCTTCGGATGCATTAATATTACCAGCAGGGTTTGGCACAAACAAACCTGTATCAGCAGAAGTTCTATCAGTAGGCATTATATTATCTGTATGCCAAGATTTTTTTCTGTTGTAAGGGTTTGCTGCGACTTCTTTTAGTCCTTCTTCGTTTTGATTACTCATTGTGTTGTCCTCCTTAGGGCTTCATAACTGAAGGTAGCTATGGTAGGTTTTTGTTTAAAACGAAACTACAAGGGCTTACAATAAATAAATTTTATTATAAGGTAGCTTGTCTATTCATAGAGTACCTTTCTCTATAAATTCTTTTATACTTCTTCTACTTGAGAAGATATTCCAGCATCATAAGATTCTTCTGCTTGTTTCATCATCTTTCTTAATTTGTCTACACCAATGTTCTTAACTGCTTTTGCTGTAAATACAAATTCACCATCTGATAAAAGTGCTGGGATAGAGTCTGAAGTTCCTGTTCCTGGTCCTTCTACTTCTCCATCATCTGTAAATTCTGTTGCAACTAGTTTAGGAATAATTCCTTCTAGTTCTGGATGCATTTCTACTGCATCATCTAAAACTTTTTCTTCTTCTTCTGATAAAGCTGAAGTATCAATTATAGCATCCATGTCACCATAATCTTCTTCATCTTCCATATCTTCATCCATAGGCATTTCATCTTCCATACCCATAGGTTGTAATAAAGATTCTTCTTCTACTTCTAGTTCTTCCATAGGAGGCATATCTTCATCAGGCATATCTTCATCTAACATTTCATCTTCAACTTCACCACCTTCAGCATATGCTTGATAGTCTGGTCTTTGTGTAGAATACTTTTCAGTAACTACTCCACCAATAGCCATTTCTACTTTTCTATCTTGTGCTATATAAGATTGTAATTCTTGTTCTTGTTTATCTGTTAATGGTAAACCTGAATCTTTCATAGCTTTAAGCTGTTCAAATTTTCTCTCTTCAATTTTATCTTTAACAGAATCACCTACATCAAACTTTAATCTTTTATTTAATAAACCACCATTCATCATTCTAGTTCTAGAAGAAGACATAGCTCTTGAAGGTAAACCTTGTCTAGCAGACGCAGGAGTATTAACATCATAAGGTGTAATACCTTGAGTGTCTTTGTCTTGCTTTGCAATATATGGTGGTTGTGACATAAGTCCACCTGTTGCCATTTTAATTGCTTTTATTTTTTTCATATATATTATCTCCTAGTAATTGTATAGTATAACAATCGAATACCATGTAGTCAACTGTTATTTTGCTAAATCTCTAACCTGTGATTGGAGGTTCTTCAACTTGTCCAGTAAATTCCATCTCCCCTGGCATTGGTGTATTACCTGGTCCGATTGAGCCTTCGCCATTTCCTGGGCTGTTAGCTCCTGGAGCTTGTTCAGGTATTCCTGCATTACCAGCCATTGCTCCGAGTTGACCATTGACATCATCTTGAGAGCCATTTCCTTGTTTAACATTTTGCATTCCTATAATTTTAGCATAGATTTCTGCTTCATCTTTAGTGTTCATTACTTCTGCAGGGTCTAAATCAAGAGAGTATGCTAACTCTTTAATCACCTCTGACATTCTAACAAATGGAGCAATTGATGGGTTCTGTACAGTTTGTAAGAACATAGTTAGTCTTTGACTTCTAACTTCTTTTTTCATCAAACTAGAAGAACCTGTTGCCTTAATTTCTAAATCACCTTGAATAGGTAAGTCACCTTCATAGAATTGCATATTCCATTGGAACATTGCTTCACCTAAAGGTTTAATTAATTGGTCGTCAATATTTTTAATTACTGTTTTAATATTTAATGATGCTGCACCCATTAACATTGACATACCAGATGCTGTTCTTGTCATAGACTGAACACCTGTTTGACCATGTGAATAAGATGGTAAGCCAGTAGATTCATCTGCTAGTTGTCTGAACTTATCAAACATCTGCATATTTTCTACAGCAGTATTTGGAAACTTAATTCCATAAATAGATTGTCCTGGTACACCAGATTGTCTTTTAAATATTTTACCTGGATATACTTCCATGTTTTGATTAGATGATAAAGCTGATTCATCAACATCAAATACTAAGTTACCAGCTAATGCTAAGTTATCAATTGCCATTCTTGCATGACCATTCATAATCTGTTGTGCATCATCCATGTTTTCTGGAACACCAATACCAAAAAATGTATAAGGATTCTTTTCATATACAAATGCTTGATAAGGAGTTCTAAAAGGTTTAAAAGGATTCTCAACTACTCTGATTACTTTACCTCTATGCATCCAGATATTAACTTGTATTTCTTCTGAATCATCTACATCTTCTCCAACTTCAAGACCTTCTTCTCTTGCAGCCATTGCAGTTATAGTTCCCCAGTATTCTAATACTTCAAATCTATTATGAGTAATATCTGCATAATGACTTTTTTCTAAATCAATATCAGTTTCCCATTCTTTCTTAGTATAGTTAGCACCCATCTTTAAACATTCCATGATAGCTGCTTTATTAAAGAAAGGTCTGTTAGCTAAATCTAAAAATTGATTTCTATTTAATCTATGTCTTTGGATAACGTATTCTGCTTCATCCATACTTCTAGCATTAGGGTCTGGATAAAAATCCCATATGCTAACAAATTCTACTTTAGGAACTTTAACTTGTTCAGGTGTATATTCTCTACCATTACCTGTATCAGTATATCTGTGTAATGTTTTGTTATAAGTAAAAGGTCCTTTAACAATTCCTGTACCTAATAAACAAGATTCAAATATAGCATTTCTTAAAGCTATACTTCCATTTGATTCTTCTATCTGGTCATGAATTAATTTCTCTAATCTTCTAGCTGCAATCTGTGCAGGTTTAATCTGTGGCATCTCAGGACTTGGAGCTGGTCCAGGTGATAAGTCAGCTTCTTCATATTCTTCTTGAAGACTTCCTAATTCTAAATCTTTTAATGTGTTGAATGTTGCACCCTTTGGTAACTCTCTACCATCACCAGGAAAACCTAGACCACCATTTTGTAATGGCATATCCATTTCTTCTCCAGGCATATAATCCATATTTCCTTCAACACCAGGAGTAGGATTTAAATTCTCATCACCTTGCATTTCCTTTAAAGGATTAAGGTGTGCGTACTCTGCAATTCCTTCAGGTACTCTTGTTTCTTGAATTGATAATGGAAATTTATTTGTACCGAATAGTACATCAATTAGTTGTCCATAAGCTGCAAGTACTTTTGTCTTAGTTACTTTAACAAAGACTCTAGACTTTTCATTCTCTCTGAACTTAACATCTTTAAGGTATCTACCTCTGTAGTTGTGATAAGATTGTAACCATCTTAATTCATCATCTCTTCTAGTAGTTTCACATTGCTGAAACTTAGATTGAACAATACCTACTAAAGCAGATTGTTGTTTATTATCTTCCATTTCACCGTCTTCAGGCATAGAAGTTCCTAAATCTTTTTCTTCGTACTCAGCCATAAAATATTCAACCTTTTAGTTTTGTGTATAATACGTATAATAATACACTTTTTTTAGTATGTTGTCAACTTAACTTATAATATTTTCTTAATATTTTTAATTACTGCTGTAGGTATTATAGTTGTATTACCTATATCTTCAAAGGTAGGTTTATCTTTGCTTTTAATATAATCAGTAAATATTCTAGTTACACCATTCTTTTGACTAAGTAAATAACCTTTAGATACACAAGTTGGAAGTTGTTCTAAGTTTAATTGTTTAGTTGAACTCCAACCAGCGTCACCTTCAATATCAAGCCACTCTATTTCAACATAAGGATATTTAGTTATATCATTACCTAAAGTCTTTGTATCAAGTGGAATTATCTTTCTTTGTTTCTTTGGTTTCTTTTTCTTTTTCATTTATCTCCCTTTTGTTTCATTCCTTTAGCAGCCTTACCATAAGGTTTAAAATCTCCTTTACCATTTACAGAACTCTCTTTACACCAGTCTGTAAATTGGTCTTTCATTCCACCACCATCAGAGTATCTAAACATATTGAATTTAAATACTTGTTGTATGTTATCTTGTTTTAAATATTCTTGTAGTTTTTCATATGACATTACTTCATCATATTCTTCATTTGTTTCTAAGTTTTTAAAAGTATATAGGGGCATATTAATATCCAAAGATTGGGTCTGCAGGAGTAAATCGTTTTGCTTCACGCATATCCTCCCAGGCTGTTCTTGCTTTAGGTCTAGACATAATTAAATATCTCAAAGCATCATAAGCATGGTCTGATGCTTTTGTATCTACATCCTCAGGTTTGTTAGGGTCTAGAGGAATAGATTGTATTTCTCTAATTAGATTAGGACATGATTTAAAGATTTGCATTTTAGGTCTACCTTTATCTGTTATCTTTAATCTCTCATGTATTTGTATCTTACCTTGGATTCTGTTCTTGTCAGCTCTTCTAAGCTTGTGTCCTGCTCTGGATAGTACTTCGCCTACAGTTGGACCAGTAGAGCCAGTCCTAGCCCACGCAGCCCAGTCTAACACACCATTTACAGACAACCTATCCTCTTTCTCAAACTCAAAGATTCTAGTAGCTAAGTCTTCACCAGTTAATCCTTTTTGATATAGTTCTCTGTATATAATTAATGTTTCATCACTAGGGTCTATTGCACCCCATATTACTGCAGACTCTGCTGCATAACCATAGTCAATTCCTTTTACTCTTTCCCAATGCTTAGGTAATTCAAATGGGTCAATGCAATGAGTATCATAATCAAACTCTGTAAAGGCTGCACCTTCAGCAACATCCCAGTTACCTTCTAGTAATTGTTTTCTTTGAACAGCAGGTAAGGACATAAGCATCTGCTCATACTTACCATCAGCAGATAGGAAAGGGTTATCTTCTAATCTTGCTGGTATAAATCTTCTTGTTATTTTATCTTGTCCTTGAAAGGATTCATTAGGAGGACTTGGGTCAAGGTATCTTTTCTTAACCCAATGTCCACCAACCCCACCAGGGTTTGCTGTACACCGAATGTAGCATTGTATTGCATTATTAGTTGTTCTCAATCGTGACTGCAAGTACTGGAGAGGAAATTCTGTAGGGTATTGTGTTAATTCATCTATACCAATCCAAGTATATGATTGTCCTTGGTATCTATAAACATCTGCATCCCTATCTAAATATCCAAACTCTAATGAAGCTCCACTAGGAAACCTCCAAATTTTTTCTACCTCTCTAAACTTTGCACCAGCAAAAGCTTTAGGATATAGTTCTCTAGACTTATCTATTAATTCTCTTAACTCAGGCATAGACTTTCTAAGTAGTAATGCTCTGTGTTCTTTAATGTGCATATATCTTAATGGGTCAACTAGCATGGCATATGATTTACCACCCCCTGCTGACCCACCATATAGCACATCTTGTTCTCCTGCAGCTAAGAAATCTGTTTGAGGTCCTTCATTTGGCTTGAAGACGATTCTTTCCTGCTCTTCTTTTAGGAGAGTCTTAACACTTTCTGGTAGTGCTTTGTATTCTTTCTCATCCATAACAGTACCTTTTTTATCGGACTGCTTCTGTTGTTCACCTTGTTGAACTTTAGCTATACCATCTTTCTTAACTTTAAGCTTTTGAGTTCTATTGTCTAGCTTCTTACGAAGTTTCTCAATCTCTTTTTCTTTTTCTTTAACAGCTTTCCTAGCTGCTAACTTAGCTTTATGTTCATAACCATAGTTATATTGTCTAGCCATTTTTACTTAATAAACCTATTGTTGGTTTTTCTTCTGTTGTATCTTTGTCTATAATCTTTTTTAAACCCATAGCAGATAATTTTCTACCTGTTTGGCTTTCCATTATTTCAACAGCACCTCTTAATGAGAATGCTCCAGCTTTAACTCCTTCTTTAGCATCAGCTAATGCTTTAATTTCTTTTTCAACTGGTTCTAATACTTTATCTTCTTTGAGTTTATACCCATAAGGTATAGTTGAACTTCTTCTTCTATTCATCATCTGGTGTTACATCCTCTGCATTAACATCTATTACATCTCTTTTCTCAGGTAAAAGAAATATACCACCTGCTGCAGTATGAGTTACATCTAGTTTTTCTCTCTTAGCAATACCTACTCTGTCTAACAATGTCTGTGCTGCTTGTAGTTTAGCACCTACTTGTGGGATAGGGTCTTCACTCTCTAGAATCTCTACTAGTTTCTCTGCTGCTCTTGGAGCTGATGTAGCCAATATCTTATTAGCAACATCTATTATCTCATTCTTCAGAGAGTCCACAACTGCTGATTGGGATGTTGTCGCATATCCTGCTATAACTAATGCTTCTTTTACATTGCCTTTAGTCTTAGTTGATAGTGCATCTAAGAAAGACTGTTGTTGCTCTGTTAGTTTTCTCTTAGTTTCTGTTCCTGGTAAAAAGTTATTATTCATACAACTCATTATAGCATAATTAAATCTAGTTGACAACTAAAATATTTTTTATTTTTATGTTGACATTTGTAAATATAGGGTGTATAATCTCTATAGCTACTCTCCAGGGGGTGCAACATATACATAGATTATAATATATCTTCTCTGGGGCAGTCCAGCAATATAACAACCCCCACATAATCTATTAAGCAGGGCGACCTTCATCTAGTTTACAATCTAAATCTACTTAAATTGTATAAGCAGTATATATACTACCACCACCACCCCCCATGGCACTCATGTACCCCCTTGCGAATTAGAATCATTCCAAACTATATAATAAGTCAACAGCTATGACCTATATATTTCTCTCAATCTCTCACAATCTCTCAAGCTAGTTTACAGCTTTAAAAGAAATAAAAGTATTCATAAAAGATATATTAAAAACCTTCACACAATCTCAAAAAACCTAAGGCAATAAATAACAATCCAACCAATTCACACCCTTTAAAAGCTTCACCAATTCTAAGAATATTTTAAAGAATTTTTTCAACAGCCCGAAGCCCTTTAAAGCTTTGGGTTTTTTTATGCTCTAATTATTTTTAATTATTTTAATAATATCGCTTGACTATTTCAAATCCCTTGACCTAGATTTTAGGGTATTTATACAAATTATATTAAATATTTAAGCATTATTTATTTCTAAAAACTTTTATATTTTTATATTTGATTTGCTTTGATTTGCCCAAAATCACCTAAAATGACCTAATAATTAAATTGTACATATTGGTCGCACCCCAAATAGTCTATTATTCTTATATATCAACACTTATTTAAGCATCAACTAAAAGTTGTATTTGCAATTAAATTTATCTATGAAATAAGGAGGTATGTTCAAAAATTTAAAAAATTTAAATAGAAAACAAAATAGAGCATTTAGAAAATGGTCAACAGCTATTAATCTAAATCAATCTAATGAGTTTATATTTAAGTCTTTTATTAATTATTATAGAGATTTAACTAACAACCCTGGTTTTATGAAAAAAGAAAACTACGCTGTAAGTTGTATTTATAATGATTGGAACATGAGTTTAAATAAGCTAAGAAATAACAATTTTTAAATAAATTTATTTCTTTTTCATTAATCAAGTCTTAGATTGTAATTACAGTCTATACAACTTATAGGATATAATATGACTACAAGCGTTCAAGCAAAAATAAAAACTTTTAAACACGTTGCTCAATCTAAAAGATATTTAGCTAAGTTTTCAAAAATAGCTAAAAAGCTAAATAAAAAAATTGATGTTAAAATCTCATATGATTGTAAATCAATGTTAATCGGTGTAATTAGAAGCTAGTAATACTGTTGCAAAAATACAACACTAAAACCAACACAACCAAGGATAGAAAATGACTAGATTATTGAGAACAACAAAAAACCTATATAGTGAAATTGTAGGTGATAAAGAAATATTTTATAGCTACAATACAACCGTTGCTGTAAAGACACCAATTGAAACTTATGTATCAGAGAACGTATGGAGTA
>ERZ807291.8026-NODE-8026-length-11926-cov-5.463061_pt1 | contig 11926 bp, 10 predicted proteins | sample MGYA00521257_ERZ807291 | MGnify/ENA primary metagenome ERZ807291 (study PRJEB31413, sample SAMN03169783) | marine metagenome | biome: Marine; feature: Water; material: Subsurface seawater | place: North Sea | collected 2011-04-28 | depth 1 m m ...
CAATACTCACAACGATTCACATATACAACAACACGACGAATTTTTCGATATTTAATTAAGGGAACCTACGGTTCCCTTAAAATCCCTCCCTTCTATTAGAAAACGGTCTATTATATTACAAAAACACCATCATTTTGCAATCGCATCAACGTATAATAAACACCCGTATATCGTATATCCGAAAAATCAACGTGAACATCCGATTGTTTTTTCCCGAGTAACTTAAAAATAACATCTAAAATAGCCTTGCATCCGTCATTATCTTGGACTTGTGGTGTATTGTTTATCTGAATAGCATTACCGTCCAATAATACGAGTCGATTGTCTATTATATAAACAAAATCGGTAGAAATGTTTCGAAGTGTAAAACCATTGTCGTGTAAATAGCAAAATTGTGCGTGTAAATCATCTATAATACGTTCAATCATATCGTACGTGATAGTCGTATTTCGAAATGAAAACAAAGACACCTCTGTTGTAACTTGCTCATTTTTCCATTCGTCAAACGATTGTGTATTATTCGTATCAAACATAATTTTCATATCATCCATAAACTTGCCTTCTGTATTTTCATCAACTACACGTTTGGACGAGAAAAATGGCGTAATGTATTCGGACACGGTTTCAATGATCCCACCGCCTGTTTGTGTGAGAGGTAATTCGGTGTATCCATTTGGGAGATTTTCCTCCCCTAAAACGCGATCGCTCAACTTTTGTTCTGAATTTTCTAAATCTTGGACAATCACATTCGGATTTTCGGCGAGACCATTGTTTTTTGATTGTGTTTCTTCGACTTGCTTATATTTATGAGAAATATGAAAATGCTTAAATCCGATTACATTAAAATAGTCGCGTGAAAAAACGAGAGACAAATCAATGTCTTTTCGTCCTTCAATTGTAAATGCTGTTTTATGATTTGTTTTATGTAACGTAGTCATTATATACAATAGTCGATTATTTTCCCCTCAATTGACCGACTCATTTGTTTTAGAATAATATACCGAGTGTAATTGCTAAACGTTGGTAGGTGGGAACAGCGTTTGTTGTGCAAAATGAATTAAATATCCTGCAACCCAAATCCACATATTACGTATTTGAATACCCGTGTTATATACCACCCATCGCAATCCTTCACAATATGGAGACATTACCATAAACGGTGACATAATGAATCCGGAAATAGTCAATCGACAGCACATATATGGATACAAATGAGACGAAATATAATGTATAACAATAAATAGGAGATAGATATACACCCCCCTCAATGCAATGTTGGTAAACGAATTCACTATGTGGTCATAATATTGTTTAAACATCTTAGTTAAATATATGACTGGAATATCTAGTCATATAAAATCAATTTTGTTACTTTTTAATTGCTTTTACGCGTGCCTTCTTCGGTTTTACAGCCCAATCCTTTTCCCATATTTGAAGCACGTCCAATGGTATTGTAGGTAAAACTGCGTGTGCTTCCCAAAAGTATCTGCAAAATGCCCATTGAAATGGGAATTCATCTACATTATATTTGGACCATTTCGTCAATAAATCATCACGAACGGCGGGTGCGAGAAGGTCAAAGGATTGTTTTGGTAAAACATAAGCTAATTGGACATTCGACGAAAAGGGTTCGGAATGAACATTTGTAAAGAAATCGTAGTCCGACCGAGGATTATGCTTCGTTAAATCAGATAAAAGAGGGGGATAGTGATAATTGTATTTCCATTTCCAATCAATACACCCCTCAGTATAATAAGAAAATACCCATTGTAGTCCTTCCAAATAATTCAAAGACACGTCCTTTGGACTAACATTTTCGTGAAACAAAGTGTTATAATAGCGCTGCTCCCATAACTTTTCTTGTGGACATATGTATAATTCTTCGGCGCGAATAGCAACCGGAACACTTTGAAGTGTAAAATCACGGTCTTTTTCCGTTTCAACTAACCATTTTCGTTTTGACCATTTATTTCGTAAATCATATTCCGAAAGGAAGCGTGAATGTTCATATTTCGCTAGATGTGCAACAAATAAAGACACCCATTTCCACTGAATTTTCATATCTCGCGAAATAAAGAACCGTTCTGGAAATTTGCCCAAATGTTGTCTATACGCATCTAACAATGTATCGATTCCAGTAGTGCGAATATTCAATGATGGAAAATGCGGTAAAAAATCATTTCCAAGGAAAAAACAGAGAAATACGTAATCGTATATTCGATGTGAATCGGACACGCCGCATTGCATTTCAGAAAGAATCGCGCGCGTAAGAACGGATATATCCATAAACAAACACAATTTATCTCCACCACCCGATTCTAAATTATTGGGTAAAAACTGTTGTCCAAACTCAGGAGTTTCTCGAAAAATAAAAATATTGCGAAATAATTTGCAATGAAATACAGACAACATAATTAAATCTGAGTCTAGACCATACACTGCACAATTTTCATCAGGTTTCACATTACTATGTCGCATAGTATGAAACATTTTGTGTTCACCTTCACCACATTCATTCGACGTAGATATTACGATAGATTTGACTGCATAATGGCTTTCTAGACCTTTAAATGCCGAAGTCACGCGGTCACCCAGGTTTTTCATAAACTTAGTTCCAGGTGTAATATTTGACGTGCTCCACCCCTTTTTCTTTCCCTCGGTTTGTTTTATATGCATATCCATTTTATGTAAAATGCTTCCCTTGTATCTTCGATTTCGCTGTTGATCCATTTTAGCAAAAGGTGCAACACCGTCAAACGCTATATAGGCTGTTACGGTTGGAGATATATATCGAATATATTCAGAAATTTTTTGTATTACATCTTGAATGATGCGCGATTCCAATTCATCGTGATCGTGCAGTAGTTCCGGATGATCTTTTTCAATTGTTCTGAAAGCATCATAAATAATCGAATTACAATCCATAAATAAATGATGAAAGTGATTATTATCTCCTTTCACATTCGCCAAACTACGTATAATATTAGAATAATTTTTAATAATATACGAGAAATAACTCGGAATTCCCATTGGTCTCATAAATAATGATGTTCAATGTTTAAATCATTTCGCAATTATATTTAGAACATATTCACATGAATGATTTTATTGTAAAATTAAAAATATATCACTACACTATACGTAATATAAAAGTATGCCCAAAACAACCACAACAAAATCTTCTCTGTCGAAAACGCAGCATGTTGGAGTGCATAACATCCCAACCAAATCAGCCGACGATTTTAAGCGTTTTATGTCTTTAAAAATCACCCAAGTAATTGATATTATTCAGAGAACATTTACATCAATTGACTATTGTAAGAAATTTGATATATTCAGTAACAGCACAATCAATCAATGTTTAGACCATTTATACACAATCTACGAAAAGGCGAACAGCATCACTGCATTACTTGATGACAAAGATAATATGGATAAAGCCATTCAAGAAATGCAACAAATATTTGATAAACTATCTATTTTTTTTACAAACTATGGAACACATTCCATAAACGATATACACTATGTTGTCTTTGGAGCTCGTTACAACAATATTAAAACAATTGAGGAAACAGAAACAATGAAGTTGTCCAAAGTGAAATTGATTGAAAAATACACCATTCCCATTGGATATAAAAATGTGCCTTGGTGTGAAGTAAAGGAACCTGAAAATAGCAACAAGCTTATAGACAAAGTGATTAAGCCTGAAAATTATCCACACTCGGAATGTTTCGACCCGGTTACACTTTATAGTTCTTTACATCAGTCGGTTTACGGAGTTCGCATATTATCGCGTAATCCGGAAGACAAGAAGTCAATTGTAGTGAATGCTATTATTCGCGATATTCCGTTACAATACATCAAAGAGCACGAATATGTAAGCACCCGATTAAGTGAGGTTTCAACATACTTTAAAGACCTTAACAAACTTCAAGGAAGCTCTATTGAATTATCGTGTTCTTCCGAAGAAAATACTTCTCACGAAGAAATTCTGTCGGATATTTCATCTAGATGGATAGAAACAATTACATTAAAAGACATTTTGATTTATACGAATGCCGATTTATACAAGAAGTTTCACATGATGATAAGTGATGTTAAATACATCAAGACTCGTAAATTAGATGCAATCATCAAGCATTTTTTCGATATGGATCTAATATCACGTCGTAAAATGCTTATGAATTTGTTTATTTATGACGTTGACCATGAAATCCAATATATAGCATACATGTTGTATGATTTAATCGGGTCTGTCGACAATACAGATGGAAGTGATAATTACGAGCAACGTATGATTTACGAAAGTTTGCCTTGGAAATTAAAGGATTATTTCAAGGATACAATGATTAATACGATTCAATATACTCAAGATGCGATTTCACAATGTGATGCATCCAAGGTGTCTTTAGAACAGCAAGTGTTATTATTACGTGCAGATGATAAAGTAAAGGAGCGCGCCATTGCGAAACTCAAGGATATTAAAGGAAAACCTGAAGACCAGGCTAGTAAATCCAAACAATATTTAGAAGGTTTATTAAAGATTCCATTTGGTGTATATCGTAAAGAGCCAATTTTATGCAAAATGGAACTATTGAATGAAGCCTATAGAACATTTACATCAAAACTCTCCGGCGAAAAAGAAAAATACACTTTGTTTGAAATTACGAGTGAATTGGATACGTTAATTCAAGAATGTGTAGGAGAATTTGTCTCAGAATGCAAAGAGCGCATTCAGAAGGGGCAAAAAGACATTATCATTCATGCTGTGAAGAAGTTAGATATGAATATGGTTCCTGCAAAAACGAAGCCTGGTTTGATTAAAATGTCGACGCAGCAATTAGACAAGGCCGTTGTTTCCGGTAATTATAAGAATATTACGGATGTATTGGAATTATTTGTCCCTGTGCATCCGGGTATAGCGATATATAATAAATTAGTCGCTTTTCATAAAGATACTAAAAGTGTAGAGGAAGAACTTACATTAATCGAAGGACGACTAGACGAATCTATTTATGGACATAAAGACGCCAAGTCTCAAATTATGAAAATAGTTGGTCAATGGATCAATGGTGAACAAAGTGGATACTGTTTTGGATTTGAAGGGTCACCTGGTGTAGGTAAAACATCTTTGGCCAAACGTGGCTTAGCTCAGTGTTTGCAAGATGATAATGGTAAGCCCCGTCCCTTTTCTTTCATCGCATTGGGAGGTTCATCCAATGGTTCTACGTTAGAAGGTCATAATTATACTTATGTAAATTCTACGTGGGGTAAAATAGCAGACGTTCTCATGGAGAGCAAGTGTATGAATCCGATTATATATATCGATGAGTTGGATAAAGTGAGTAAGACAGAGCAAGGTCGTGAAATTATCGGCATTCTTACCCATTTAATTGATACTACACAAAATGACGAGTTCGAGGACAGATACTTTAGTGGAATTCCAATTGATTTATCCAAGGTGCTTTTCATTTTCTCTTACAATGATCCAGAACAAATCGATCGTATTTTATTGGATCGTATTCATCGTATTCGTTTTGATAATTTAACTTGGACAGACAAGTTAGTAATTGTCGATAAATACATTATGCCCGAATTGAATAAGAAGATGGGATTTGAGAATACTGTAAAATTATCAGATGATGTTGTGCGACATTTGGTTGAAACGTACACAATGGAACCCGGTGTTCGTAAATTAAAAGAAGTGTTATTCGATTTATTCGGTGAAATCAATCTTCAATTGTTGAATTACGAAAAAGTCCAATCAGATACTCCAATTTCATTACCAATCGAAGTGAAGGTCGAAGATTTAGGCACATTATACTTAAAGAAACATAGAAAAGTGAATAACATGAATATTCACAATGAACCATTAGTCGGAACTATCAATGGTATGTGGGCAAATGCGCTAGGAAAGGGTGGAATTATACCAATCGAAGCCCGGTTATTCCCATCTTCTACATTCTTGGAGCTAAAACTCACTGGTATGCAAGGAGATGTGATGAAAGAGAGTATGAATGTTGCGAAAACCAACGCTTGGGCCTTAACTCCCGCAAAGCAACAGGCCAAATTACTCAAGCAATTCGAGAAAACAAAGGTTCAGGGATTGCATATTCATTGTCCCGAGGGAGCTGTTCCTAAGGATGGGCCTTCTGCTGGAGGTGCAATCACACTTGCCTTATACAGTTTATTAAATGATAAAAAGATCAATAATACGGTTTCAATGACTGGTGAGAGTAATCTACAAGGAAAGATCACGGCCATTGGTGGTTTAGATTCTAAAATAATGGGAAGTATGCGCGCAGGTGTGAAAACTATTTTGTATCCCAAAGACAATCAACGCGAATTCGACGAATTTATGAAGAAATACAGTTCCGCACTGGACTTATCTGAAATGTCATTTCATAGCGTTGAAACAATTCAGGACGCGATAAAATTAGCCATTGTTTAGGGGAGTCCATTAGAAACATAATATAATAGTTTTTCTACCATTATATTAAATAGTATGAAATTAAACATAATCAGTATTGTTTATTTGTTTTTTAGGTTCGCACCATTTATAATTGTCTCATATTTTGCATTACAATCCATATTTAACCAGGATATAAAAGGCGTAATTTATTTGGTTGGATTATTAATAGCCGCGACCGTTACTATATTACTTGGTAATATGATCCCGAATACGAATGATGGTGCAAATGGTATTCCAGTTGAATCCGCGTTTGCAAAGATGAAATGCAATCAACTTACATTAGGTGCCGATGGACCCATATCCAAATTACCCCTTAGTCAAACTGTATTCGGATACACAATTGCTTATTTATCCTATTTTATTAGTATTAACAATTTACAGGCACAAAATATACCTACATTCATAGTATTTCCCATTTTAATCATTGCTGATATGTTTTGGAATACATCGAACGGATGTTCGACCACTATATTGTTGATTAGTGGATTAATTGTGGGCTTAATATTCGGAACATTATGGGGTATGATAATTGACTCGACTGGTGCAGTAAATCTATCCTATTTTAGTGGAATAAGCAACAAAGATGTGTGTTCTCGTCCAACCAAAAGTCTATATAAGTGTAGGCCAGTGGGTAAATAAAATTGATTTTACATATTATACCAATTTCAATGAATTATACAACCATGTCCAAAACCGAAATTACCCAAACAAAAGGGTTACGTCGTAATACGATTGATAAATATTATACAGCTGAATTTGCGGTCGATTTATGTTTATCCCATATTCAAACCTACATACAAACTAGCGAAACTGACCTAATTATTGAACCAAGTGCAGGAAATGGAGCGTTTATCCCGGGTATTAAGGCAATTACAAATCACTATGAATTTTACGATTTAGAACCTGAAAATGAGGAAATCATAAAACAAGATTATTTGTGTTATGATTATGTGCGTGTCCGAAACAAGTACGAAAAAATCCATATCATTGGAAATCCTCCATTTGGACGACAATCATCATTTGCGATTAAATTCATAAAAAAATCGTGTGAATTTTGCAATAGTATTTCATTCATTTTACCGAAAAGTTTCAAAAAAGAGAGTTTGAGAAAAACGTTCCCCGCCAATTTTCATCTTCTGTTTGAGACAGATTTACCGGACAAATCATTTCTGGTCCAAGGTATAGAACACAATGTTCCCTGTATTTTCCAGATATGGGAAAAAAAAGACTATAATCGAGAAGTAACTGAGAAATTAGTTCCGTTGAACTTCTCGTTTGTTTCGAATACAGAATCCCCCCATATTTCGTTTCGTCGCGTCGGGGTCAATGCAGGAAATATAGATACAAATATTGACGAAAAAAGTGTACAATCGCACTATTTTATAAAATTCGATAAAACACCTACAAAAGTGTTGTATGAAAACATCCAAAATCTACAATATTCCAATAAGGACCATACAATAGGGCCAAAATCCATAAGTAAACAAGAACTCATTCGAGAATTTAATACGCTATTCGAATAATATAGAGCATTATGGGTCGAAATAATGAATATTTGATTGCATCCACGTTTTGAATGCACTTACCATACGTGTTCTATGAAACCCATCTGTGCCGGCGCGCATACTATACCCGCGCTTATCGTAATGTTGTAAAAAATTACGAATAATATTGGCTGTATTGGCTCGTTTATATTTAGAACTCACATCGTTCAATGGAAAAATATCATAATGTTTCCGATGATTCACTACATTATGAAATCTCCATAACATTTCTTGTAAATCCCGCTTCGTTTGTATTGACGAAAAATTAATGCCTTGCAAATACCTCGTTGCGTGATTTGTGCAGTCCGGACAAGGTAAATTATTGCAAATACGATAAATCATAGATAAAAGTTCGTTTTTTATTTTAGGAAAAGTATCTTGACGAACCTTTTCGGCTAGAGTGTGGAATAAATACCAAGTCGGTTCTCCCCATAACATAGTTTTTGGTGTTGGTTCGGGAACATGAATAGGAATACTTGGTTGTGTTCGAGAGATCACTGGACGATACCTCATAGGTTGTAATATGTTCATAGACAAGGAAGAATTTGCCCCATTAGTTGACGTATGTTGTCGTGAATTTTGAAAAATCATTCCCCTGTTATATATTACAAAGTAAATAATAAAGAGAATACATATAAATATATTTTAGGACGTTAATTATATTAACATGGAAACAAAAGAACAATTGGTCCAATCTATTCGCGAATGGGTGAAAATCGACAATGAGATGCGAACATTGAAACAAGAACTAAACAATCGAAAAAAGGCAAAAGAGGCGATTTCGAACAATCTTTTAACGGTTATGAAAGAAAACGAAATTGACGGTTTTGATATTAACGATGGTCGAATTGAATATACAAAACGTAATGTGAAGAAGCCTATTACCAAAAAAATGTTGCTAAATATATTGTCACAGTATTACGAAGGCGATGACGAGAAAGCCACCGATATGAACAATTATATTTTACAAAATCGAGAAGAGACGTCAAAAGAGGTCATTGTTCGTAAAGTGGATAAAAAACGCGACTAATACACAAAATATCAAATTTAACTATACAATCAATATTTTTATACCAAACCAAACTCTGGGATTGTATATGTAATACCCTGTAATACATATTTGGCTACAGTGCGCGGATTTTCCTTACCCATCATCACATCTTCGGTATTATATACATTATTGAATTTATCCAAATAATAGACAATGCCCTTGATCTCCTGTGCAAATACCTCCATTTGTTGGTTTTGGGTCAGCAATGATGGAGTATCTTGAACTAATCCGTGAGGCGTTCCTTTTGAATGTGTTCCACAAAATTCACACTCTTCTTTGCGGCGTCGAGTGCATTGTTCTCCGTTTGCTCGTTTTGCTACACATCGATTGAGTTCGGGTATGGAATTTTTAACACGTTTTCGCTTTGCAAAATCCTCCTTCTCCAACGTTAAGCGATCATAATCATAAATATATTCCATTAACATGGATGCCTTTTTCGCATCACCAACATCCAACTCTGTGAGTTTGTTACGAATCCCATTTTTGAAATGGGTAATATAGTCTTCGACTTTGGAGTTCAAACGTTTTTCCATTATAATAAATCGTGCCTTTGTAATTACTATGCGGAAGAGCATATCATCAATCAATTTTATGGTAAATCAAAATTTTACCATAAAATATTATAATGCTAGAATCTATAACATGCTTTTGGAAGTAGTGAGTATTATTGGCATCGGGGTTTCCGGATATATATTTCATTATTTGCTTGAAATGGAAAGACATCACTGAAATTCGGTTTTTTTACCACCATCGTATTCAATGGCGTAATGATTATCTAATAGCCACTGATTTACGTGAAGTTGCCCTATATATATGTCCGCCAGAATACGCCCGTATTTTTCCAGAGACACATTTTGGAGGGTCACCATCTTATCGAAAATCAATTCGTGCAATTTGTCTCGCGACAGGATAGCGGCCACCTTTTCGGTCGGATTATGTGTTCTCAATTCGGGACTATCAATTCCGCTTAACCGAACAGAAAATCGCGAAATGGGTGCATTTATATACGGCAATCTGGCTGCAATGGTAATCGTATCACCATCATATACTTTGATTACCTTTCCCGTTATAAGTTGAGGAACAAAAGGTTTTGTATTCACATAAGAAGCCTCTTGTAATTGACGATCATTTCCACAACATAAAAATCGCCACATTATCTAGTGTATCTTAATAATATAAAGTTTACTTTTTATATTATTTTTCATATTGAGTAATCAAATTACCAATCATTTAAATTTTCTCTACGTAAGTATTCCGATTGTCTTTGCGAAAATACGTTATTTTGTAACCTACTATAGAAATTCGTTTGAAACCAATTTCGGAAATCATCCATTGGTTTTTCACATTGTTTCAAATCACGAACGCGATGATTTTTCGTTGTAAAATAGGCGGCTTCGTCTGAAAAATTAATATAAGTGTAAATCGTTCCAATCATGCTCTGAATTGCATTTTTTACAGAGGAACCTTTTCCCCAACCTGGCATGATTACCATATCGATTTCTCCAACATCGCGAACGACAAACATAATATATACGTGTGCATCCTCTGTATATCGAATACAGCCAAACGTCGGGGTCGCATAGGTAAAAGTGGGTAAAAGCCCACTTTCTTGTATCCGAAACTTGGTCGTAAAGGAATATTTTGTTGTGACCAAGCTGTTCGGAATAGGTTCGATATGCACACCATGTATATAAGGAGCGTGGTTTATATCTAGCAAATGTTCTGTATAATCAACCAGATGACCGCCAACTTTATGTGTGAAATGACCATATTTACTTACATACGATTGTTGCAAACCATTTTGTATAAACAAATTGGATACACCTATAGGAGGTTTATTTTCGACCAATTCACCAATCCAAATAAAAACTAGATTGTTTGTTTCTTCTACAAATATAGGTTGTTTTGGGGTAGATTTTACTCGCATACAATGCATTGGACATACGATGCATTGTTTTTCGACATATCCATACGATAAATCCACACCCATATGGGGACAATTTTTATGTGTAGCACGTATTGTTCCATATTCATCGCGATAAAATATGAATTCCATTCCGGCAATCTTATGTTTTTGCATTTCCTTGTTTTGTATTGAAGTTCCCATACAAACCGGGTACCACGTATTCGGAAAAGGTGGTAGAGGATAATCAAGAGCACTCAGTGTGGGTATTTTGTATGTTTTCGGTGTAAAAAATTTACGAACCATTCGGAAAACGTGCAAAACATCGAGTTTATATAAAAGGAAAGCCGCCATTGCAGACGTCAATGAAACAGCAATATATGCCATTATTAACAAATAACATAAGAATAATCTTTATGTTATTTTATTCATTGATCCCCTGTTATGCTTATGGTATGTAATTAATTGCACTCTGCCCTCCTCTATACTTGCGAGCAGTTTTTCTCTTGCAACTCTTTTTGCATTTGCAATCACCTCTGCACTTGCAACTCTTTTTGCATTTGCAAGCTCCCCTACATCTGCAAGTCTTTCCCCTGGTTGAGCGTTTTCCTCTAGTAGAGCGTTTTCGCTGAGTAGCCATTATAGAATATAATAAGAAAAATATGCTAAATGAAGGTTCCAATGGTATAATTATTCAATTGTCTATGATTTAAACATAGCATAAACATCCTTAAATACTTGTTGTGCTTCTACACATGCTTCGCGCAAATATTTCACAACCTCCGTTTTGTCGTGCTTTTTTTGAAACGCAATGCGAACAGTTGCGTCGGTATTGTGCGGATGAAACTTTTTAAATCCACAAAAGCTAAGGGTTTTATCGCCCAAATAATGTTTTTCATATAAGATAAATTCGATGACCTTGCCCATGGTATAATCCTCACCTTCAATCAATATAT
>ERZ807291.8029-NODE-8029-length-11925-cov-4.276243_pt1 | contig 11925 bp, 11 predicted proteins | sample MGYA00521257_ERZ807291 | MGnify/ENA primary metagenome ERZ807291 (study PRJEB31413, sample SAMN03169783) | marine metagenome | biome: Marine; feature: Water; material: Subsurface seawater | place: North Sea | collected 2011-04-28 | depth 1 m m ...
CTCAAAAAATAATTCGTTGAGCTCATAATCATAATTTTGACCTGTGTGAACAATAACATGGTTAGTATACTTGTCGAGCTCCTTCATAACTTCACTCAACTTTATAATTTCAGGTCGCGTACCTACTATTGTCATTACTTTTATTTTCCTCATAATACTATTTATTTTAGAATATTCGCTAGAATATTTAAACACATTACTAATTTTATTGAATGCATAATTCGAAAATGCCAAAAGTATTTTAAACCTTTGACAAAGCCTCAATACTCGTTATATATCTCCCAGATATTTGGGTAATATTTAGTGATTCACTGAATAGTTCAAATTTAATTTACGTAAGACTTCCTTCCGGATCTAAACAATTATCGATAACCTAAATTCAATGTCTACCGTTACAAAAACGGCGGTAAACCCAAGTTGCTCAATTTATTAAACCTACCATATTCTTGTACATCTACATTATTAGTATAAACGCCACCAACAAATAACACATGAAGCCATATCAGTTATTTACTTTTTATTACAATAGGCAATTCATTTAATAAAACCTTAATGCCTTCAACATCAAGCCTCAATGTGTTATGAGAATTATAATCTTCCATAACCTCTATGGTATTGTTACCTTCAACAAAATATTTATTATAATTTAAATCTCTGTTATCTGATGGTATTCTGTAAAACTCTCCCATGTCTTCGGCCTTCGTCATTTCTTCTCTAGTGCAGAGTGTTTCATATAATTTCTCGCCGTGACGAGTACCAATAATAGTAACTGCGTTGTCGGCATTAAGAATTTCCTTTAAAGCTTTAGCCAAATCTCCTACAGTTCCTGCAGGTGCCTTGTTTACAAATAAATCTCCTGGATTTCCGTTTTCGAATGCAAATAAGACTAGGTCTACAGCATTATCCAATGACATTAAAAACCTAGTCATAGTAGAATCTGTAATAGTTAATTCCTGATCGTTTTTTATTTGATTTATAAACAACGGTATTACCGAACCTCTAGACGCCATAACATTGCCGTATCTAGTTAAACACACAGTTGTGTTTTTATAGTTTCTCGAGGCTGCTATTGCCACCTTCTCCATTAAGGCTTTTGAAATTCCCATAGCATTGATAGGGTATGCCGCTTTGTCGGTGCTTAAGCAGATTATTTTTTTCACATTATTTGCAGCAGCAGCCTCAATTGTGTTTTGTGTTCCAAAAACATTTGTTTTCGTTGCTTCTAGCGGAAAAAACTCACAAGATGGTACTTGTTTTAACGCTGCCGCGTGAAATACATAATCGACTCCTTTCATTGCTTTTTCAATACTCGAATAGTCCCTTACATCTCCAATATAAAATTTGACTTTTTCATTTTTATATAAATTCCTCATGTCATCTTGCTTTTTCTCATCGCGTGAAAATATTCTGATTTCAGAAAAATGATCAGTATTTATAAATTTTTTCAAAACTGCGTTACCAAAAGAACCTGTTCCTCCGGTAATTAATAGGGTATTATTCTTTAGCATGTCTGATGATTTAAAGATTGTATTCAATTTCCTTCGTCGTATTTAGGAAAATCCTAAATAATGAATTTAATTTTGCCTTATGATTAAGAATTGTATAAACATAGTAAATACCAAATAGTCTAGCTATGGAGCTTGGATTAAACAGGTAGTTTGATTTAACTGAAAAGATCAATAAAAGAATGAAAAACAAAACAGAATAGTAGTATTCTTTTCGCCGCGCAAGTCTAATAAACATATATATTAAGAAGACAATAACACTCATCATCATACACCAACCACCGAACCATAATAAATAATAATATCCATTATCCACTCTATCGATACCCGGCCCAAAATGTCCAGTTCCAAGTAACCAATCAAATCTACTTACTGGTAAAAATTTTTCATCTACTAATAACGTTTTACCTACAAACGACGAGTTATCCCCTTGTATTACTTCCGTTGCCTCTAAAAATCCAACAGAAATCCAATCAAATGTTTTTTCATAATTCGAAAAAAATGCGAAAGATGAAAAATCTACATTATATATAAGCAGTACAGTCGCTAAAATAGAAATTGTCAATCGTCTGTTAGACCTGAGTCTGGAAAGAAGAATAACTATACTAACCGGAAATGCTATCAATCCCGTCCTAGCGTTAAATGCTATTGAAATTAAAAGCAACAACGCAACAACGATATACGACCATTTTTCTTTAACAAGATTCAAACAAATCCCTAGAATTATTCCTTGAGCCATGCCATAGGCACCCCGTAATGCCTCAGCAAACCCAAATCCTCTAATACTCTCATAACGATCATGTTTTTCACCAGAAGACGCAATTAATTTATACCTAACATATTCGTTAAGCTCAGGGTAGACAATTAAAATCAATGATAATACACCTGCAATTAACCCTATCCATAAAATTAACTTATCCCACCCGTATTTTTTAAATTGGTCATTAAACACTACTACCAAACCTATTGGGACATATATACTCTCCACAAACCACATAAAAAAAAGGTAGGCCTGATGGAAAGCAAATTCGTTTATTCTTACAGATGTAATTATGGAATACATCACTAACAGCGATGTGAGAAACAACTCGATTTTAAAAAAACCTATATAATGAAGTATTTTAGTTTTAACAATAGAATATAGAAATACGTACAACAACACAACTTTAACTGACCCTATTCCTATGGCGATAAACACTGGATTATACACATAAAAATATAGTATTATAACTAACCAACCCAATTTAATGTTAAACCTTATCTTCTCAAGATTCACAATACGAATTTACTTAATCATTAACTTATCAATGGCGTCAACATAAAACTTTGCGGCATCTGAGGCAGAATATTTTGAAATTTCGTGGTGTTTTATTTGTTTTTTCATGTTCTTTTTAAACAACTCTTTGTTTTCAAGAATTGTGAAAAGAACTGATTTTGCCTCTTCTATATTCGATAACACTAAACCTATTCCTGTTTTTTCAACCAGCTTCGCCAGTTCACTGGTCTCAGGTCCGAATACAAGAACTGGTTTAGCTAGCTCTATATAATCAAATATTTTACCCGTTGTTACCGAATCACCAAAAGCACCTTTAAATCCAAAGACAAGTAATATGTCTGATTGCGCAAGGTCAGTTATAAGATCTTTTTTCTCTAAGTAACCATGATTGACAATAATAGTATCACCTAGGTCAAACATATTTCGCTTTTCTTGAACTTTATCAAAATAATTGCCATAATAATTTACAACAACATTATCAGTAGAAACTGTTTTACTCATTTCACTAAGTGATTGAAAAAATATTTCCCAACAATGTTTATCATGAACAGAACCCGCGAATGAAAAACTAATGTTATCATTGGCACTGAACGGGGTTGATACGATTTTCTGTTCTTCAGGATCGAAAACATTTGGAATAATCACAATTTTCTCTTCGTCAACACAGATGGAACCTGCAAGTGTATCGCTTATGGTAACTACACTTAGTGCTGAGCTTAAATAATATCTTTCCACTTGCTGCAACATTTTAAATAAGAAACTACCTTTTTTGTACTCCCCAAAATAATAACTACTCCATCCGTCTCTCATATCTGCGATCCAAGGTGTATTTGTTTTTTTAGATATGTTATGAGCAGAAGATATTGAGACAGAAAAAGGAAATGTTGCTATTATTACATCAATTTGTTCAGAATTCACTATTTCAACACCTTTCTCAATTAACTCTTTCGTACTCCACCAATAAATACCAGGAAACCTTAAATATTTACCAATAAAGTTGATGAATTTACTATAGGTACCTGAAGATGTTATTTCATTATTGAGCGAACCATCTTGTCTTCTTTGCTCCGCTGGCCAGCTTTTTTTTATTTCTCGTAAATATGATAGAAATCGATCAAGACGGCTATTTCGATAATCCACTCTAAATAGCTTAGTTGATCTCGTTGATATAATTGTGTCAGATATAATATTGGACGCAATAACATGCACTTCGTGACCATCTCTTAACAGGTATTTTGACAACCGATTCCATCTTGATGCACCAATATGTTCATCAGGGGAAAAATGAGGAGCTATTAATAAAATTTTCATCTATTTCGTTTTTTTGTAAAACTCCTTGATAATGTTTGCAACATAAAGAATCTGATCATCAGTTAATTCAGGGTAAATTGGAATTGACAATATCTCATTCGAATCATTATAAGCATTTGGAAAATCTTCTTGACAATGATTTAAATACGAATATGCTGGAAAGAAAGGTAACGCCTTAGGATAATTCAACATTGTACTTACTCCATTATCCTTTAAAAACATCATCAATTCATTTCTCCTAGTAACCTTTATGACATATAAATGAAAGACATGTTTTCTATTTATAAATCTTTGAGGTGTTTGTAATCCTTCGACGTTTGATAGTAACGAATCATATTTAAAAGCAATTTCCTGCCTTTTGGAGGTCCACCCATTTAGATACGGTAGTTTTTCTGATAAAATAGCTGCTTGTAACCCATCCATTCTACTGTTAATTCCCTCAATAAAATGTCTTCCCTTTCCTCCATGATTTGCAAACAAAGTACACCAATTTGACAACTCATTGTCATTTGTGATAATGCAACCTGCATCTCCCATTGCTCCCAAGTTTTTTCCTGGATAAAATGAAAATGTAGCAGCATTACCGAAAGTCCCTACCTTTCTGCCTTTGTATTCCGCAAGGTGCGCTTGAGCACAATCCTCTATAACCCAGAGACTATTTTTTCTGGCAATATCCATTATCGGGTCCATATCGGCAGCCTGTCCATAAAGATGAACAGGAATAATTCCAACAGTTTTGGGTGTTATTTTCTCCCTTATTTGTTCAGGATCTATTGTGAACGAGCCCTTTGCTGTGTCACAAAATATCACTTTGCCACCTGCCTGAGTAATTGTCTCTGAAGTCGAGATCCAGGAATGAGCAGTTGTGATAACTTCGTCTCCAGGTTTTATTTTAAGACCCTTAATTGCTATATATAGGGCGTCAGTTCCGTTTCCACATGATATACAATGATTCACATCCATAAGTGACGCGAATTCTCTTTCAAAAGCAGCTACATATTTACCTCGTGTAAAAGCAGAATCAGAGATTACATTTTCAATAGCAATATCTATTCCATTTTTGATAGATAAATACTGTGCATTTAAATTAGCAAATGGTACTTTCATTTCTATTTTAGTTTTGTGAAATCCTTGTGATTATTCAGTTTTCTATAAAACAACCTAATATATTTATACGTTTTCTTTATTTTATAATAAATTGGGCGCTCATTTCCTCCTTTTAATATCGCATAAAAAAGAGATTTTTCCGACGGATAATCTGAATGAGATTTTCTTGGACGACTTATATATGTGTCCAAATCCTTACTGGTCCACCCTATTTTTTTTAGAAAATATTCCTTATCATCTTCAAAAGCTCTATCCGAAGGGTACGGTATACCGTTAAGATCGTTGATTGCATCGTTACTATTCAATTGCCCAGCAGCAACAAGCGTTCCCAAATGCACTCTTCGTTTGTCTACATTAAATTTCTTAGGAAGAATATAAGCCTGATAAAATCTGGTAAATACCGATTCATAGTGTTTATATGGATAAGGCTTATAATCAAATTCTGATTGGAGAATCTTCATAACATCTACCTTATTAAATTGGAAATAATCTGGAAATGGAACCCATTGTATTCCTTTGAAAAATTTTGAATATATATAGTAAGCAGTTCCAATTGCAGGGAACGTTCTCAGCTTAACATTTTTAAATTTTTTACCGATTTGAACAATATTTCTTTTGTCATACTTATGCCAATTCCATGATTTTGGGATTACCATTCCTTCAGAAGTAGTATTCATACCACTTAATATATATTTAATACCATATTTATTGGCTTGCTTGTAATTGAGACCAAACATAGCATTATCATACAATAATTCAACATCAATAACATCCGCCTCTAAAAACGATAACATTAAATTCTTATACTCACCCCAATCTATTACATGAGTGTAAAGATCAACATTAAGTTTGCGTACCAGATTAGCAATATTGTTTTGAGCTAACTCTGAATTCCATCCATTGTCCATGTGGACAGCGAGCGGACGTAACCCATGTTTTACAGCTTGAACGAGGGCCCAAGAACTATCAACACCACCAGATACACCAACTATACAATCATACCTTTTCCCTTTTCCCGATTTTTTAACTTCTTCTATTAATAATTTAAGTTTTGCGTTTTGTTCGGATGGATTAATATCCAAAACATTACTAGAATTTAGTAAGAAATCGCTACAATAGTTACAAATTCCTTTGTTATCAAATTTTATATCCTCAACAGAAGTATCCATAACACACCGTTGACAAATTTTATATTCAAGTTTTTTCATGATTAATGTTTAAACAATTCTTGTAAATCCTTATATTCTGGATAGGTTATTAAAACAGCCTTGTGAGGCCCGTGAAAAACGAAAAAAGAACCAACTGCAATCGCACTAGCTCCATTGAGTTCAGCTAGTTTAAGGTCCTGCAAACTTCCTACTCCTCCAGCAACTATAATTGGAATGTCTACTAAATCGGTTGCATTATTTATTAAGTCCAAGTCCATGCCATTCATAGTACCATCATTGTCAACGGAGTTAAGCAAAATCTCACCCGCTCCAGCAGAAGCTATATCTTGTAAATACTGTTTCCAATCTCTCTTGATTTTACGACCGCTAGATGCACCATAAAGCTCATGTTTGCCTAGCCAATTTTTTTTAATATCTACAGAAACAACTAAGCTCTGACTCCCAAACTTGCTCGCTATATCCTCAATTATGTTAAAGTCATTAAGCACAGTGGTTTGCAATGAAACTTTCTCTATTCCCATTCCAAATAATTTTTTTACCTGGTCAGAATTTTTAATACCGCCTCCGTAACATAAAGGCATGAAACATTCGCTCGTAATTTGCTTAATCAATGAGTAATTCGGTCCACGATTTTCTCTACTAGCAAATATGTCCAAAAGCAATAATTCATCTACCTCTTTCTCATTAAATATTTTTATAGCATTTATTGGATCACCAACATATGTTGAACGAGAAAATTTAACTGTTTTCACTAAGCCCTCATTTTTAATAAGCAGACTTGGAATAATTCGAGTTTTTAACATTTATAATGAGATGAATTTTTTAAACAACTCTTTTCCAAAGCGATGACTTTTCTCAGGATGAAATTGAACTCCATATACATTCTTATTTTGAAATGATGCGGTTACATCAAATCCGTAATTAGTTGTCGAGGAAATATTTGCTTTATCGTTGCAAACAACATGATAGGAATGCACAAAATAAAACCGGTCATTTTGTTCTGGCGAAAACAAGTCTGATGTTTTTAACACATCCACAGTATTCCATCCCATATGTGGAACTCTTTTATCATCATGGGTTTGAAAGCTGAATTTCTCCACTTTAGCATCTATCCATCCAAGTCCAGGTAATAATCCTTCCTCACTAGATTTACACATTAATTGCATTCCAAGACAGATACCTAATATCTTAATAGACTCAGTATCGACCATTTCCTGAAGTAATTCAACCCATTTGCCATCATGAAGCCCCTGCATGCCGTGATCAAAAGATCCTACTCCAGGGATAATGAGTTTTTCAATTCCTTCAATATCCGCATGACTAGAAACAATTCGACTTTCACCGCCCACATGTCTGATAATATTACTTATCGAACTTATATTGCCAAGACCGTAATTCAGAATACCTATCATTTTATTTATATTTTTTTGCCGGATTCCCTAAATACGTTCCTGCAGAGGTGATAGATTTAGTGACAACGGAACCCGCTCCAATTACAACATTATCACAGATAGAAACTGGCAAAAGCGTTGAATTACTACCTATACTAACATTGTTGCCAATATTAGTTGCCTTATATAATGTTGAATCTCCGCATGCAGGAGATCCCTTTGCAAATAAATCATTTATGAAAACAACTCCATGTCCGATAAAACAATCATTGCCTATTGTGACTAAACTACAAATAAAAGAATGTGACTGAATTTTTGTCCGATCTCCAATTTTAACTTCACCCTGAACTTCTACAAATGGTCCCACAAAAGAATTGTCTCCTATTTCACAATCATACAGATTCGTAGGCTTAATAACCTTAACATTCTTTCCAAAGACCACATTCCGAATCCCACTTTCTTTAAGTTCAACGGACATTACATATTAATTTTAGCTGAACCATAAATTCGTTCAATTAATTCAACTGTTTTAAATCCTTCAAATACATTAGTTGCTATTGGTTTTCCTTCATTAAGAACTTCAACAACATTTTTATATATTTTGTCATGATTACTCATAGATCCAAAATAGGTGCCGTAATTATTAGGTTGACTTCCCTCAGGCAAATTTTCTATTTTATAGTCAAAAATATTTTGATATTCCAGCTCATTGAGATATTGGCCACCCACCTTAACCGTGCCTTTTTCTCCAAATATAGTTAACGATCCTTCCATGTTTTTTCCATAACTATTAACAGTATAATTTATAGTACCGATAGAACCGCTTTCAAACTCTAATGCCACAACACCACAATCTTCAAACTCGATGATATCCTTGTGTCCATGGTTTTTAGTAACAGCAAATACCTTCTTCACATCCCCAACAATCCAATATAATAAATCAATAAAATGACTAAACTGAGTAAATAAGGTTCCCCCATCCAATTTGCTTGTGCCCTTCCATGAATTGCTGTAATACTCTTCATTTCTATTCCAAAAACAATTAAGTTGAACACTATATATCTTTCCGATTCGACCTTCGTCAATTAGCTTTTTTATCGCAGCAACCGGTGGATTAAATCTATTTTGTTTAATCACAAATATTCTTCTATTAGCTTTTTCCGCTTCGAAAATCATTCTACCACAGTCATCACTTGTTATCGCCATAGGTTTCTCGCAAAGTACGTGATAACCCGCTCTTACAGCATCGATAGAGTGTTCGGCATGCAATCCATTTGGACTACAAATAGAAATGACATCAAAATCTAAACCTGACTTAAACATTTCTCCTACACTATAATAGGATTTACACGAAAACTTTTTTGAAAAAATATCTGACGACTCTGGGATAATGTCACACACTGCGACTAATTCTCCATAATTTTGAATATGTACAGCATGACGCTGAGCTATCCTACCACAACCAATTATCCCAAACTTTATTTTTTTTGCCATTTTAGTCAATTCTTCGTTAAAAATTCAAGTTTTCTTTTCTAAAAGTAGTAAATCTTGTTGCTTTAATATATCCATTATATTCAAAATCACTTTTAAATGGAACACATAATTTATGGTCCATTTCCTTAATAATTTTAGCCGGGTTCCCAGCAATTACAACGTATCCTTTATCAAAACTTTTAGTGACGATTGATCCCGCGCCAACGACAGTAAAATCTCCTAAGACCACACCGGGTAAAATTACCGCTCCCATTCCTATCCAACAATACTTTCCTATTGTAATCTCCTCTATCCTGTGTTCACGTGAATCTTCTAATGCATGGTTCGAACTTATCAAACCAACATTCGCTGAGATTTGCGTATAATCACCTATTTCTATCTTACCTTTTGCCTGAATGTAGTAGCCCGGCATATACCCAGGAGATGTTTCAACACCCGCGATTATATTTTCAACACCTCCAATGACGCTAGTATGATGCACGGGCCAAAAAGCTTTATAATTATATCCTAAAACTTTTTGATGAAACCATAAAGAAAAAGTAATTGGGGTCTGAGTGTTCTTTGTTTCGATGAAAAACGAATAACTTGAAAAGTGAGACAACACCTTTTCTAATAATCTGGGTACATAGTAAAATATTTTCATTCCTATATTTTTATAAGTGTAAATCTGTAGGACCTAATCCATTGGTAAATATAAACCATCGAATAATTCATGGCAAACCAAAAAATACCACTTTCTAAGTGGCCTTTTGTATAAAAAAAACTTAGAATAAACCACGAAGATATTAGCATATAAATGTGAATTATAAAGTCTTCTTTTAACTTTTTATAGATATAAAAAACATATGACACTGGACTGGCTATCAACTTGAAAAAAATCATAGGTATTAAGAGTTGTGCATAAACACCCGCAGACATCCATTCGGATCCGAAAACAAATAAAAAGATTTCCGGAGCAAACAAACCTATTAACACCACCGGGCACGCCGAAACTGAGAATAGAATTAAACTCGTTTTCAAAAACACCCTTTTGCAAGTTCCCAATTCAACGTAATCTTGAGATGCTCGTTGCCTAAATACATTACCTATGGCGTTACCAATAAATCGCAATGGAATTTCTAGCATTTTGATCGCTAAACTATACAATCCTACTGCACCAACACCAAAGAACTTGCTTATTAAGAATATCGGTAATTGGTTAACAACTCTGTTGATTATTTCAGTCGGCATCAAAAATAACGGGAATTTTTTATTTTCTATCGCCATAATCTTTATAGTCCCGAAGTTTATCTTTTCAAAACCAAACTTATATATTCTTTTTAATTTAAATGTTAGAACTAGAAGCGATACAATTTGACCTAGTATTAGACCTAGAAATAAGCCCGTTTCGTCGCTCAAGATATAAGCTAACGAGATAGACACTAATGGGGTTACTACTGCAAGAATAATTCCATTTACAACTAAAACATTATACTCTTTACATCTGTTAGCCCAAACACAAAAAATCTCGTTCTGACTCTTAAGAAATATAGTTAATGGCAATAGCAAGAGCCATTTAGCAAATAATTCATTCGTGATCCAATTTTCAATAAACACTGAGAACAATAATATTGCAAATAATACAAACAACGAAAAAACAATGTTAATTAATCTACATAGCCATAATGCATTAAATGCATAATCATTTTTTCTTTCTAATAAAACTAATTGCAAGTACTGAAATGTTGAGAACGTTCCTAGAACCGATGATACAGCAACAAATAAGGCGAAAACACCAAAACTTTCTGGCTCATACAACCTATATAATACCGGAGCCAAAGCGATACCTATTAACTGTGCTATCGAAGTTCCTGTGAAAAGTTTAAAAACATTAACAGAAAACTCAGATTTATAAAATTTTTTAACTAAACTAGTTACGACTTCTTTCACCAATTAGGTTTCACTTAATATAGTTCTTTATAATATGACTTGCGATGGCCAATGATGCCGTTGCACCTGGTGATGGCGCATTCAAAACATGTATTTGATTATCTATTTTTTCAACTCTAAAATCCATTAATAATTGTCCTTCAGGATTTAATGCTTGGGCTCTTACTCCCGCTCCACCCTTTTTTAACATAATGCTGTCTATCTCTGGCATCATTTGCTTTGCCTTTTTGATGAATGATTTTTCTGATAAAGAACTTGCGAATTCTCCTAAAGCGAATCTAAAATTACTTTTAACGAAATTATGAAGACCGACATAGGACAAACTATCTATAGTATCTGTTAATGAAAAATCAGTATTCTTATACCCTTCTCTTTCAAGGGCTAACACGGCATTCGGACCAACTTCTCTATCCCCATTTATCATTCTAGTAAAATGAACACCCAAAAAAGGAAATTTTGGATTAGGGACGGGATAAACTAAATGATTAACCATGTCTTTGTATTCGTCTTTAAAACTCATGTATTCTCCTCTAAAAGGAATTATTCTAACAGGTCTTTTGAGTTTTGTTAGGTTTTTAAAAACTCGATCTGATTGCAATCCTGCACAATTAACTACTAAATCAAATGTGCTTTCGTTTCCCTTATAATTAATGACAATTTCTTTCTTTTTTGATATGACACTTTTGATTTTAGTATTAAAAAGAACATTGCCTCCGTTTTGTTTTATAAGGTCTACAAGTTTC
>ERZ807291.8036-NODE-8036-length-11913-cov-11.499494_pt1 | contig 11913 bp, 12 predicted proteins | sample MGYA00521257_ERZ807291 | MGnify/ENA primary metagenome ERZ807291 (study PRJEB31413, sample SAMN03169783) | marine metagenome | biome: Marine; feature: Water; material: Subsurface seawater | place: North Sea | collected 2011-04-28 | depth 1 m m ...
GAGGTTCGTAAAAATGAACTTTATTGCCGATTAATCAAAAGAGGAAAGGATAAAACCAAGCTTTATCACCGAAAAGCAGGTCAAATTCCAAAACTTTCCGCAAAAGATCCACTTTTGAAGTTGAACGAAATCATTCGAGTCCTAAAACTAATTATCCATGGGAACAAAAACTAAAAGAACATCCTTTAAAATTCTGGGAATCTTTGTCACGGGGCTCTTTTGGCAAGCTCAACTCTACAGTGCGGAATTAGTCGAGTTAAACCGGGTAGTTGCAAAGGTTAATGAGAGAGTCGTAACCTGGGGGGAAATTGAGAACGCAATGACTATGCTCAACTTCACAGACCAGGAAAAAAAAGTGAGAGCCAACGAATTTGTTGATGGGAAAATTGATCGCCTACTTTCAATTATTGCATTTCGGGAAAAGGGGATGCAAATCCCTGAAGCATACATTGAACAACAGTACAACAAGAAGCTTATAAGCGAATTTAACGGAGACCGAAAGTTATTCCGTGACTACCTGAAGACTAATGGCAGGTCGCAATTAGAGTACAGAAAAGATTTAGAGGAGGAAATTATCTACAGTCATATGTTAGCCACCCGGCGACGGCTGAAAGAGGAAATCAGTCCGGAAAAGGTTGAATTGTACTACCGCAAAAACACCAATTTATTTAAGACTGAAAAAAAAGTTCAGCTTGCTGAAATCGCTTTTTCACAAATTGCCGGTGAACCTGAAACCGTATTACTCCAACAGGCGAATAAAATTTTAAAGGATATCCGGGAAGACAAGACATTTGAAGATTTGGCGAAAACCAATGGACAAAGTCCGTTTCGGGATGATTCCGGAAATTGGGGGGTTATGGTTGCTGAGAATGAAATTAGAAGTGAAGAAATTAGAAAACAGGCCTTTGCTTTGGAAGAAGGAGAAATTTCTGAACCTTTTATTGTTAAAATCCTTGAGAGAAAACCAGATGGTACGGTTGGTGAATCTGGAAAAGTTGCCGTCTACATTCTCAAAGTTCTTAAAAAAACCAAAGCTGGACGAAAAACCCTTGATGAGGTGAGACCACAAATTGAACGCAGTTTGGCTTCCCAAATTGAAGCAAAAAGTCACGGACAATGGCTAAGCAAACTAAAAAGAGATGCTTATGTCCGCATTACACTACCTGAATAATACAAATCTTCCCCGCTTTATCTAATTGCTCTTTGGTGGGCAGGAAAAAAGATGAAAACTCACCAATCGATCAAGGATTTAAAAAAGGAGGATCGGCCCCAGGAAAGACTTGAGAAACATGGCCCCGGTCCACTGACTGACAGGGAACTATTGGCAATGCTTATTCGTTCCGGTACGGCAAATTACGATGTGCTCGCAATTGCTGATGAAATTATTAAACAGGCAGGTTCGCTTGCGGGTCTCCTAAGGTGGCATGCATCGGACTTTCAACGAATAAAAGGCATTGGTAAAGTCAAGGCTCTCCAACTTTCAACTCAGGTTGAAATTGCCAAAAGGATGACCCGAGGCCAGCGAACTGAAGAAATCATTTTTAATGAACCTCAAAAAGTTTGGGAATACCTCTATCCTGAAACCCGATCTGATGATGTGGAAAAAGTATGGGTTCTTTGCCTTGATCGTAAAAACCGTTTAATTCGAGCGGAACCTGTTACCTCAGGAACCGCGACTGGCAGCTTGGTTCACCCAAGAGAAATATTTCGACCTGCCATTCGAAGCGGAGCAACAGCTATTATATTGGCCCATAACCACCCCAGTGGTGACCCCACACCCAGTTCTGCTGATCTGCGGGTAACCAAAAAGATATACTCCGCATCTAAAACGGTTGATCTGGAAATGCACGATCATGTCGTTTTAGGAGAACTGGAGAACTGCCCAAACAAACTAGGTTATTTTAGTTTCTCAGATAATGGCTTACTTGGCTAAACTTTTTCACTCAAAATCCCCTGCAAAAACATCGCATTTCGTTATGTTTCAACCTGGGTAATTATATCTTTTGGTAAAGTTGACAATTTACTCTTTTATCCTGTATTATAAATTTATGCTTACTAGGAGTATAAAGACTCTCCCAATATTACTACTTGTTCTTTCGCTTGTAGAGGCTAAGAAAAAAGATAAGGATAACTTTGATCTTAGGCCTGCCATTGGTGGAGAGCAAAGCGGTTGGTTTGATGCAGAAGGCCTTCCCACTGCAATAAAAATTAATAATGAGTGGGTTTTACCACGAAGTGGTACAATGGAATGGCTTATGAGTAAGGGATATGTACCAGACTCAAAAGATAAAGGTATAATGAAACCAAACCCTTTTGATAAACGATATAAGAAACCAGGTCCCAGGTATCTACCGTCATTAGCTACTACCCCATTAGACTATATTTATGTCCCCAAGCCCAAAAAATCGAATGATCCTTTTGCTGGATTAGCCGAACCGATGAAAAGGAAATTCTCTAAAGTTCAGGCCAATGAAGTTAACAATAATGTGGATATTAACAATCAGCCTCCTGGTCCTGTTCTTGAACCGGATCTTCCAGATCTTAAAGACTCCCCCTTTGCAGAACCGGGATTACCTGTTGAGGAAAATCAAAAACATGACCCTTTTCAACCCGATTCGAAACCGGGTCTTCCCCCCAATGATCCTTTCGTAGATTCTGTCGAAAATCCGGTAAACAATCCAGATTTCGATAGGAACAAACTTCCCGGAAAAAGTGTAATTATTCCTAAGTCTGACCCATTGTAGAAATTTATTTTTTCGAAATTGGATCAAAAGTTATTCTCCTCAAAGGAGTCAATATTTCATTACCCTTCGCAGTTTTTCCTTTATTTACTTTAATTTGAAGTCAAAGGTAGTGTCCTTATGAAATCTTGCATTACACTTTCCTTAGTACCCTCATTAAAAGGTGGTCCTTGGGTATTATGGGACGACCTCGAAAATGGAATAAAACAAGCCGCCAGCCTCGGGTTCGACGCAATCGAGTTATTTACCAATGGACCTAATATTGGCCCCCCTGGCCAATTGAATGAACTTTTAAGTGAAAATAATATTAGCTTAGGTGCAGTTGGTACAGGAGCTGGCAAAGTAATCCATGGACTTACTCTTACGCATCCGGATGAAGGCATTCGCCAAAAGGCAATATCCTTCATCGAAGAAATGATTGATTTTGGGGCTGAAAATAATGCTCCTGCGATCATAGGCTCAATGCAAGGTGGTTATGAGGGAGAAACAACTCGTGAACAGGCACTACATTGGCTTGCGGAAGGCCTTGAGGCACTTGGGAGTCACGCACAGAGCAAAGGAGTCAAACTGATTTATGAACCATTAAACAGATATGAAACCAATTTATTCAATCTATTCCTAGATGCTTGCGATTTCCTAGATCAATTATCGACCGATGGTGTGACTCTTCTGGCGGATCTGTTTCATATGAATATCGAAGAAGAAGATATAGCCGACGTAATCAAAAAAGGATTTCGTCACTTGGGACATGTTCACTTTGCCGACAGTAACCGCAGACCTATCGGCTGTGGGCATACAAACATTGCTCCTATTGCGTACGCACTTAAGCAAGTCGGATATGACGGATGTATATCAGCTGAAGCTTTTGCCTGGCCTGACCCAACCACCGCAGCAAAGACCACAATCGAATCATATAGAAAGTTTTTCAGCTAAAAGAGAATTTCTATCCATTACAAATCATTGTATAATCTCAAACTCCTTAATCTCCTCATAAATTTGAAAAATGCCCAAATCAGAGAAAACTACTGAAGCCCCAACTTCATTAAAGGGTATTGTATCTAACATAGGCCCTGGAATGATATTGGCTGGTTCTATTGTTGGATCAGGTGAGTTAATCGCAACCACTAGAACTGGTGCAGAAGCACATTTTGATTTTCTATGGCTTATTATTATTGGGTGCATTGTCAAAGTATTTGCACAGATTGAATTGGGGAGGCACGCCATTACAAATGGTAAAACTTCGTTGGCAGCATTAAACGAAATTCCAGGCCCACGCTTTCGTCTCCCTATTGGGCGAAGAATTTTTGATGCCAATTGGTTTTTACTATTTTGGTCAATCATGTTTACCGCTGTACTTGCCCAACAAGGCGGAATAGTGGGTGGAGTTGGTCAGGCCCTCGCCATCAGTTTGCCATTGACTGAAGAAGGTGCTGAGCGAAACCATTATATTTCAAAAAAAATTGCGATGGAAATTGCGATCGAAGAAAATGATATCGAGAAAATATCACTGATAAAAAGAGAAATGAACCAATTAGGAGCACCGCCACATTCAAAGGACGATGTTTACTGGGCCTTAATCGTAACTGTTCTCACAATTCTCCTCTTAGTTGTAGGTAAGTTTTCACTTATCGAAAGATTCTCAATTATTCTTGTCGCAAGTTTCACACTCGTAACAATTATTAATTTGTTCGCCCTACAAAGCTATGAAGCATGGGCAGTTAAACCGGAAGAAATTATTCGTGGTCTGTCTTTTAGTTTCCCGGAGGTGCAAAATGGAAATAATCCATTAATTACAGCAATTTCTACTTTTGGAATTATTGGTGTGGGAGCAGCGGAACTCTTAGCCTACCCGTATTGGTGTATAGAAAAAGGGTATGGAAAACATGTAGGACCCCGTGAAAACAGCGATGATTGGCTTAGGCGTGCTAAAGGTTGGATGAAAGTGATGCACTGGGATGCCTGGGGAGCGATGCTCGTATATACCTTTTGCACAATAGCGTTTTATTTACTTGGGGCAGCAATTTTAGGCAGAACTGGCCTTGTGCCTGAAGGCTCAGAAATGATCCAGACTTTATCGACAATGTATGAACCTGTATTTGGCTCATTTGCCCGCTCTATATTTCTGACTGGAGCAATTGCTGTGTTATTTTCAACATTCTTCATTGCGATTGCAGCACAGGGAAGACTTTGCCTTGATGTCATTAAAGTTTCAGGCTTTGCAAAACTCACTAAAAAACAGAATAAACTTGGCCTGAAATGCCTCGGTGTGGTGCTACCCCTGATATGCGTAACCTGCTATGTTTTCTTTCCAAGGCCAGTAGTTTTAGTTCTGATATCAGGAACTATGCAGGCAATTATGCTCCCATTAATTGGGTTTGCTGTATTATATTTTAGGTATACCAAATGTGATCAAAGGTTAATTCCATCTAAAATTTGGGATGCATGTTTATGGATTTCATTCATGGGCTTTTTTATAACTGGTGCCTACCAGTTATACTCTAAAATATTATCATGAATGTCTCATTCTGATGGTTCTTAAAACTCGCGCAGACATATAAACATCTGTTTTTCATACATTGAAAAGAAAAACCAATGCACCCCTCTCCCCGATTCCACAATCGGGTGGGTTCTCTTCTTTTCTCTTTGGATCAGTAATCACATTATTAACTTTAGTTTTTTTAATGCAAAGTATACCTACCCTACACTCTTCTTTCACCTCTACGAAAAATGATCGCACTTTAGAAACTACTATCGAATGGCAGGTAACACCCAAGTTAGAAAAAGCCTTTCAGGAAAAATTTGTTGAAGCAAATCCTAATATTCCTGAAAACCCACCCGATGAAGTAAAGCAATTCTCATTTCGGGATCAGCAGGCAGCACAACCTGAAATCAGTCGAAACAATAACCCTGACCATACTCCAAAAATAAATGGTACAAAGGAATCAGTAAAAATTGTTGACGCCTTAAAGAATACAAAAAAACCTGACCAACAATCTACTCCCAGAAAAAACAATGAAAATAAATCAGGTAAACTTACGGCTCAACTTTTAAAACCATCAATCGAATCGAAGAATAAAACCATGGAGTCTAAATCACCTGATGGATTCTTTTCCAAAAAGTTGACCGGTGACACAGACAAAAAGAATCCAGAAAAACTGATTGCTGCTCTGCAAAATAACAACATGGAGCCAATAATTAGTCTCTCAAATAATAAGGTACAAAAACCGCAAAAAAGACCAAAACTATCGAGGGAACTCATACATGGACCACTTATGAAAAGCATTACAAGTGCTCCACGAGTTGGCACGGTAGCTATCGAATGCAGATTGCACCCTTATGGAGTTTACATTCAGAAAATGATGCAATCAATTGAGGAGCAATGGAACCAATTGGCAAGAGGGTCAGTTCAATATCTGCAACGGGATCGCTTGCCAAATAAAGTGACATGGCAATTCACACTCCTGGCTAATGGTTCGATTCAAAACCTATCCCGAATTGACAAAGAGGGAGAATCATTACCATCTGAGCTTTGCAGGCAAGCTATTGCATCACGTGTACCCTTTGGCTCTTGGTCAGAGAAGATGATTAAAGATTTTGGCAAATCTGATGAAATAACTATTAGCTTTCTTTACCAATGAAAAGTAATATAGAAGGTTCTATACCTCTTGATAGACGTTGCACAATGATGAAGTATGATGAAGCAGGGATTTGGTTTATTGACAAAGCAGATGGTGTTTTATCCCACCCCAATAAAGAAAGCAAAAAAGGTAAAACGGCCCGAACCATTCTCAATGCGGAATACTTTTTTGATGAAGAATGTTACAGATGGGAAAATTCTTTGGGAGAATTACAAAATATTTACCTGACTCACAGGCTGGACTCTCCAACATCGGGTATAATGGTAACCTGTGACAACTACCAGGTTTCAGTTCATCTAAAAAAACTCTTTAAAGAAAGATTAGTTAAAAAAACATACTATGCCCTGGTCCGGCCAAGAGGCAGGATTAAAGATGGAATTTGGAAAGATAACCTAAAGGAATCAAGAGAAAATGGTCGAATTCGAGTATCAAGGGGTAATGGTCCCGAAGCTGTCACCCGTGTATTCACTGAAAGAAAATCTTCTGGTAAATACGGTCTAGCCATGCTTCGAATGGAGCCTTTAACCGGCAGGACCCATCAATTGCGAGTCCAATGTGCCCTAAGAGGAATACCCATTATTGGAGATAAGAGTTATGGAGACTTTTCATATAATCGAAAACTTTCGCGGGCGTCAAAAACTGACAGGCTTTGCTTACATGCTGCGGAAATTGAATTTGAATTAAAAACTAATAATTCAAACAAGCAAATTTCATCAGATTCTCCATTACCCAGAGCAATGGGAAAACTGATGATGTAATAATTACAAGTCCATATGTGCTGAAAGGAGCAACATATGACTTTTCACATGATCAAAATCTTCACTTGCTGATGTTAAATAATAACGATAATCGATCTGCAAACTTAAATCATGGGACAAACGGTAACCAGCTCCAAGAAGAAAATCATAAGCAAAGCCAGTACCCTGATAGTCTGTCGAGCCTTCAAGGTCGACGATCCCCATCCCCATCCCAAGCCCCATTCTCAAATCGATTTTGTCATTAAGTTCTCTTTCAAGTATTAGCCTGCTAAAGATATTGTGTATGCTAGCTTCAAGTGTACGGGATTCTCTGTTAGCATCAAAATTATAGTATGAATAATCTGCCTCCACCTTGACAAAACCAAAATCATGACCGACTTGTAAACCAAGCATGTAACCAGTATCCGCATCGTATGATGAATTATTTGGACTAGACTTGATGCCGGAAGGTTCCCTTAACAATACATCACTGGGAAAAAGAATCCCACTGATTAAACCCAAATAAAAACCCTCGTGCTTCATGGGCCTGTCGGTATCATACAATTCAGCATAGGCATCATCAACACCTTGTTGTGAAACTAAAGACTGATTGGATTCAGAATCTGCATCCGTAGAAACTGGAGGCTCCGAAATAAAATCTGTTTCATCACTATCCGAAGGTTCTTCTTCAATGTAGTCGGGCACAGGGATAAAGGGTAGATCAACCTGGGGTTCAGGTGGAAAAGATCCTGTTGGAGTTAATGTTTTGGGCGGTTCCGGTAGATCAAAGTTTGATCTTGGGAGTGGAGGTTGAGACAACAATAGAGCGACCTCGCCTTCATGAGCATTGGCACGCTCTTTCCAGTTGGACAGACGATCAGCAAAACTAAGTCCGGATTCCTGCGAGTAACAGGGATGAAAGCAGTAAAAAAGACTAAAGACAATACTGGGTAAAAAAAAGTATTTACTCATTACGCGAAAAAGAGATTAGCATTTCCTTAAATGAAATAAAAAAGAGAAAAACCGGACAAAAAAAAGCGCCGGGCGGTAGATTGGCGGGAACCGCCCGGCGCGGGTGTGGTGGATGGGAAATTAAAGTTATTAATGTGAATAAATTTCCTATTGGACGCAATACAAAATTTCGTTGGTTCGAATGAAGAGTTCTGAACCGGCGATTGCAATCGAAGATCGAGTATTATCATCATAACTGCCACCCATCTCAGCGAGGTGGAGAATTTTGCCATTCATCGCTGATATAACAAGTACATCTCCGTTATGGTTCATTGTATAAATCTTCCCATCTCCAGCACTAGGAGAAGAACGCCATTTGTATTTCCCGGGTAATTCTAAACTCCACTCAATCTTTCCAGTCTGAGGGTTCACTCTAGATAAATTTTTCTTCAAATCACTTAGAATAAAAAACTTCCCTTTGTAAAACAAAGGGGTTGGAACGTCAGATGTTAGGGTAGGATTATCTTTTGTCTCCCATACCATTCCCGAAGAACCCGAGTGATTACCTTTTAACCCCAATTTAACCGCAAAAACTGGAGCACGCTTGGGTGCACAGACTAAAACTACACCACCACCAACTACAGGAGAAGGAACCAGTCGCCACCATTGTTCTTTATGATTGGGGTTCCATGTTCCCCAGCGCCACAACTCTTTCCCTGTGGAAAAATCATGGCCTGTTAGCACATCCCCACCAGCGACAAGTAACTCATTACCATGGGGTATAATCGTACCAAAAGATTCGAGGGATTCTTTCTTGGCTTTAGATGGTCTGTTATGTTTCCATATGGTTTTACCGTTTGAAGAATCCATGCAGAGTAAAAACGATTTCGCTCCTTCTTTTCCCCTTCCATGTGTCTGCTCGTCTCGTTGAAGAACGGGAAGAAAGAGTTTCCCCTTGTGTAAAGTAGGAGATGAAGAAAATGTCCATTGAAAGCAGAAGTCACCGTAGTCCTTTTGAATATTTCTCCTCCATTCCTCTGAACCATTCATTAAATAAGAAACGAGATCTCCATTTCCGAAAAAATAGATAACCCTAGTTCCATCAGTTACAGGGGATGGACTTGCATAGTTCGAGCGAGAATCAAGCTGATAATCAAAGCCGTCATTATTCCCAGGTCTGTAGCCTGATCCAGCATTATTTTCCCAAATTAATTTTCCTGAATCACGATTTAGACAGAGAGCTAATAACTCACCCTTCCCGGATTTTTCATCGCTTACCTTTATAGATGAAATAAAAACGAACTGATCATTTATGATAGGTGTACCTGCAGATGGACCCGGTAAATCACACTTCCATTTTATGTTCGTATTCGAATCAAATTTTGTTGGCAAAGATTCCTTCGTATCTGAAGAGCCATTATAATTTGGACCTCTCCAGTTATTCCATTCCTGGGCAAAAGATACGGAACATAAAAGAGATAGATTTAAAAATAATAATTTGTAAATTTTCATATAGTATAACTTAAAGAATCGAACTGATTAACTTCGAGCCAAAAAGCTTAAAATCTTAAAAAATGATTGGGGATCAGTAATACCATAGTTTGAAAAAAAGTACCTGTTGCATGAAGGATAGCTAATCAAAGCTTATTTTAATTCGTTAAAACTTTCGATCTCTTCAGACTGCTCCAATTTTCTTTCTCTTAAATCATCCTCCATCCAATCCACTAGATCACTCATTCCTTTTACCGATAGTTCATTACTGTTTTTTTGCTCAAATTCTTCTTTAAAATCATTCTCAACTTCTTTTTCAATGGCATCAAAATCTCTTGCTTTCGAACTCCGATTTCCTCGATAAGCAAAGTAGCATATTAAAATGACAACACATAAAGATAAAAAAAGATCCATTAAATAAAGCCCTTCGGGCAGAATCGATTAAGGATTTTGTGAAGAGATAGAACTGCGAATCAATTTTGACAAATTGCCAAGGGATTCACTCAATGCCCAAACTTCGTCTTTTACTGACGAGTCTGCTTGCTCGGTAGAATCTATTACTAAAAGGGTATCGATTTTGTCATTTTGTAATGGGTATGTACCATTTTTAAAATTCAAATTAAATATTTCCCAAGAAACCTCTATTTGAATTTTATTTTTAGAGACACGCTCGAAGCGCAGAATCGTAATATTGATTTCCCATTCAGTACCAATTTTTTTTCTATTCGGATAAACAGAATAAAATGGACTGTTTAAAAGTTGTGAGAGGTTTAGCCCGACCACTCTACCAATTCCCTCGATAATAGGCTCTCCCCAGCGGTCGTTTTCTCTAAATTTGATCTCTCCTTTCGTAGGTCGGTAAACAATTCTATTCTCCTGTAAATAATAGGGTATTTCAACTTGGCGAAGATAGAAGGGAAAACCAATGTCTGAATTGTTGCCATCTTCAATCTGAGCAAAGGCAGCCACAGTTTCATTCTGATCAAAAGTAGTTTTACTTAGCAGGTGGAAGGTCGGCTTAACATGTGTCGACTCAGGCACAATACAAGAGCACAATGTACCCAACATGAATAAAGAAATTAAAAACCGAAATAATGAAATCATTCTGATGCCTCCCCTTTTCCTCGAATAAATGCCTGAGGGTTTCTTTCAATTAAATCCGCCAATGATTTCAAGGACTTTGACATGGCAGAAATATCCCTCATGGTATTGGAAAAACCAAAACGAAACTCAGATGAAGGATCTAACATATTGTGTAATCTCTCTCCAAGAAGTGTAAACTTGCCGATTGCGACTTTAGTTTCATCTACAGACTCTGTAAGTTTTGGACCCAGTGGAGAATAAGATGACGAAATCTGCTTTAAAAATAATTGCATTTCGTTGTTTGTTTCAGAAAAATCGAGACTGAGTTTAGCTAAATCGACATCATTAAGTTTTTGGGTTGCCGTAACCATTAAGTCGCTTATCTGCTTGCTCAATTTCTTAAGATTTATACTTTCACTCAACTCAGCAAAAATCGAGTTATTTGTGGGGATTTCTCTAAATCCATAAACCTCTTTATTCTCATTTATCTCATTTCCGGCAGTAAGATTAATGTAAAGAATTCCAGTGACAAAACTTTCCTGTATCAACTTTGCCTCAAGACGGGACAACACTTCGTCCTTGAAAAAACCCTCATCGTCAAAAAGTTCATTTCCACCTTCAACCGTATGACGTAAGACTAATTTTCGATTAATTTCGACTAAAACCGGCACAGGTCCGTCCTCGGTTGCATCGCCCAAAAAGAATCTCTCAACCCTACCTATCCTGACACCGTTTAATGTTACTTTGCCACCTTCATGCAAGCCATAAACATTTTCATGAAAAACCATTACAAATCTTTCATTAGCACCACGAAAAGAAGAAAATCCACCGGTAAAAACAATGAAGCCTATTATTATTACAACTGCTCCGAAACAGAAAATTCCAACCAGTGCGTTATTTCTTTTTGTTTTCAATGTCGAAATTTAAGGGAGTTTTTAAGTTTATCGCAATCCTAGTTTTTAATTACCGGTGTTCCCCGACGAAGAAATGACCGGACTCTTTCATGTTCAGAGTTTTCTCTCAGATGTGACGGCAATCCCTGGTCAAGTAAAGTTTTAGTCTGTCCGTCTAGAAAAATTGAATCATCCGCGATATCAAAAATACTCGGCAATTCATGAGTTACCACAATAAAGGTAATACCTAAACTAAGTTTTAATTCATTAATCAGATTATCCAAACGATTCGAGTTAATTGGATCCAAACCCGCAGAAGGTTCATCTAAAAATAAAATATCTGGATCCAATGCCATTGCACGTGCTAATCCTGCTCTCT
>ERZ807291.8039-NODE-8039-length-11912-cov-167.775997_pt1 | contig 11912 bp, 8 predicted proteins | sample MGYA00521257_ERZ807291 | MGnify/ENA primary metagenome ERZ807291 (study PRJEB31413, sample SAMN03169783) | marine metagenome | biome: Marine; feature: Water; material: Subsurface seawater | place: North Sea | collected 2011-04-28 | depth 1 m m ...
ACTAATTGAGAAAGAGTTTTACAAGATTAAAGATTCCTAAAGCGGCTACTGTAATCACCACCATACCGCCTACCACATTAGCTTTCCAGGTATTGCGATGGTCTCCAAGCAAATCACCGCGATTCATGATAATCAGCAAGAAAACCGCTACAACCGGCAGCAACAAACCGTTAGCGGCCTGAGCGAACAATATGGCCGCAATGGGCTTAGTACCAATTGCAGCAAAGGTAGTGCCAATGATTAAAACAGTTAGCCAAACAGCCCGAAAACGACGATTGGTATAATCAGCCGGCCATCCCATGGCACCACTAACTGCATAGGCTGCCGCTAAAGGCGCTGTGATTGCGCTGGTTAATCCCGCAGCCATCAAACCAAAGGCAAAGAACAAGTTAGCCGAAGTACCTAATATTGGCTCAAGTTGGGTCGCGATTGACGTTGAAGAAAATTCTCGGCCAGTGTCAAAAAAAGCTACTGCAGAGGTACTCATCACCGCTAGTGTAATTAAACCACCTAGGCCGATAGATACAATTGTATCTGTACGAGATTCTGACAAGGCTATATCAAGATCAACGCCCCGCCATTTCTCTTGCACCAGATTAGAGTGCAAAAACAAATTGTAAGGGACTACTGTGGTACCAATTAGAGCAATTACGGTTAGCATTGAGCCAACAGGCAGAGATGGCACTAAAAGTCCTTTAATGAGCCCTGAATAATCAACATCGATAGCTATCATCGTAACTACAAAAACGCAGCTCATGATGAGAACCAAGATAATGAGAATAGGCTCCAATAGCTTATATCCGCTACTGCCAAGTAACACACTCGCAATCACCCCAAGCACTACAGCACAAACTGGCGCTGATAAATCAGTAATCGATTGCAGGCCAAGCGCTGCTCCTGAGATATTGCCCGCCTCATAGGCCGCATTGCCGATACCAATTGCAGCCACCACTAATGCTACTGCCGCTCGGTTGACGGTTGGATGATTGAAGGTTGTGCGTAATGCTTGTGCTAGACCCGAGGAAGAAACTAAACCCAATCGGGCAGCCATTTCCTGTAAAACCACGGTGGCTATTAAAGAAAACAATAAAGCCCACAACAAGACAAAACCGAAGTTAGCACCGGCAACACTTGCAGTAGCAATACTACCTGGCCCAATAAAGGCCGCCGTGACTAATAAGCCTGGCCCAAAACGCCGCACATTAATCTCCTGAAGTCATGAGGTTACTTTACTGGAATTAAACTACCGGTTTTAACGTCAAAAATAAAACCATAAATATTAATATGGCTCGGCACTAATGGGTGACTTTTAATCTTCTCCATGTCCCCACTGACGCTCTCTTGGAGATCACTAATAGTATGCCAATGTATTGACTTGCCAGCATCCGAGCCCGCTTTAGTATTATCAGATGTTACTCTATCGGGATTTTTCCAAACACCGTCTTCAAAAATCGACGTTTCTAAATCTCCCTCCAGTAATTCACCAATAATTTCGTCGTTCAAGGTAGCCATGCCACATTGAGTATGGTGAATAACAAACCAATCCAAGGTTCCCAGAAATTTATGAGAAATAATCAACGATCGAATAGCATCATCTGTGGCTCGCCCCCCAGCATTGCGAATTATATGAGCCTCCCCTTCCTTTAAACCGGCAAATTCATAGGGATTCATCCTGCAATCCATACATGTCAAAATAGAAATACGTTTAACAGGTTTAGCGTCAAGGTCAGATTTGTCGAACTTCTGTTCGTAACTCTTATTTGCGGCAATTAAATTCGCTAAGCTGTCTCTATCTTCCGGCATATCGTTGATTCTCCCTTAAAGGCTTACCAGCCTACTTTGTTCATCGATCTTTATATAAATTAAGAACTCTTTGAGCCGCAACCGTCGCTGGCAACTCTCCTGCGAGCACAGCAGACTCGATGTCAGGCACTAAAGATCTTATTCTTTCATCAGCTTTTAGATCTGCAACAAGAGATTCGGTCATTTCGCTCCACATCCATGCCTTTGCCTGTTCAGCTCGACGCTGCTGCAATTGACCGGTCTCAGACAATATCTTTTTGAAGGCATCAACCTGGCCCCATACCTCAACGATACCCTCATCATTAATTGAAGAGCAGGACATCACTGGCGTTTGCCAATCATCAAATCGTGAAGCTAAAAATTGAACGGCCGATCGATAATCACCCATGGTTCGAGCAGCCAATGCTACTTGATCACCATCTGCCTTATTGACTAAGATCAGATCAGCAAGCTCCATAATTCCTCGTTTAATGCCTTGCAGCTCGTCACCGCCGGCAGGCAGGAGAAGTAACAAAAACATATCCGTCATATCAGCTACAGTCGTTTCTGACTGTCCAACACCCACGGTTTCAACCAATATAATATCAAATCCAGCGGCTTCACAAAGTAACATAGACTCTCTTGTTCTCCGAGCCACTCCGCCTAGAGTACTACCCGCCGGAGACGGTCTGACAAAAGCTTTCTCAGCAAAGGCTAAAGTTTCCATGCGCGTCTTGTCGCCCAGAATCGAGCCCCCTGTGACTGCTGAAGAGGGATCTACAGCCAATACTGCCACTGAATGCCCAAGTTTAATTAAGTGAGACCCTAAGACTTCAATAAAGGTTGATTTACCAACTCCTGGTGCACCTGAAATACCAATTCGAATGGAGTTACCTGAATCAGGGATAAGAGTCTCCAAAAGTTCAGCCGTCTGCTGCCGATGATCATCACGGGTTGACTCTGCCAACGTAATCGCCTTTGCCAGCGCCCGACGATCGCCTTGTCTAACTTGGTCTGCTAATGTCTTTGTCGCCTGAGTCATCTAAACTATCTCTACTTAAACTCTAAAATAATTTGGTCTACCGCTAAGCTGTCACCCTGTTGAGCCTGAACGTTACCTACAATACCATCTTGTGTCGCACGCAAGCTATTTTCCATTTTCATTGCTTCAACTACCGCTAACTCTTCACCCTCTTTAACCTCTTGGCCCTCATTGACCGACAGTTTGACTAGTAATCCGGGCATCGGAGAGAGCAAAAATTTAGACATGTCCACGGGCGGTTTAAACAGCATATGCTTCATTAAATCGGCCGCTCTTGGGGATATCACCCGAGCATTGATTTCTGCGCCTCGATAAAATAGTCGATATCCTGATGCTGCAGGTTCCACTTGTACTGAAACACTGACATCGTTAATTACCGCCTTGAATAATGGATCTCCAAGACACCACTGAGTAACAACATGATAATCCTGCCCATCAAGCTCCACTAAATAGCCAGTATCGGTGAGACTCACCTGAACCGACCGGTGTTGATCTGCGATGGCAACAATCCAATCATTCGACGGTTCAACTTCGTGACCCTCTAGCTGATCAGACAATAGTCCAGCTCGCTCACAATCCAATTGATGGACCGACGCTGCTACGACAACTGCAATTGCTGGATCATCTTGAACAACTAAATCAGCATGAAATCCATCAGGGAATTCATCAGCGATAAAATTAGTAGTAAGGTCTCCCTTAACGAAACGAGGGTGAACCATTAGTGCGTTAAGAAAACTAATATTGTGATTGACCCCGCGTATATAGTAATTATCTAGAGCATCTACCATGCGAGTAATTGACTGAGAGCGATCATCACCATAGGTGATTAACTTGGCAATCATGGGATCGTAAAACATTGATACTTCACCGCCCTCATAGACACCACTATCTACCCTAACCCCTTCGCCCTGAGGCGGAGTGTACTTAACCAATCGACCCGTGGAGGGAAGAAAGTTGCGGAATGGATCTTCGGCGTAAACCCGCGCCTCCATCGCCCAGCCAGACAAGGTAACATCCTTCTGAGCCAGCGGTAATTTCTCACCTGCTGCAACCCTAATCATTAGTTCTACGAGATCTTGCCCCGTGACCAACTCAGTCACGGGGTGCTCTACTTGTAGTCGAGTATTCATTTCGAGGAAATAGAAATTCATGTCCGCATCAGCGATAAATTCAACTGTGCCCGCTGACTCATAGTCCACGGCTCTAGCAAGGGCGCAACTCTGCTCTCCCATCTTCTTTCGAGTCGCTTTATTTAGGAAGGGAGATGGCGCTTCTTCTATGACTTTCTGATGCCTGCGCTGAATAGAGCATTCTCTCTCACCCAGATAAATAACATTACCATGGCTATCTGCCATTACCTGGATTTCAATATGTCTGGGTTGCTGTATATATTTTTCTATAAAAATACGCGTGTCACCAAAACTCGATCTCGCTTCATTTGTTGCCCGTTCAAAGCCATCTCGACACTCACTTTCATTCATGGCCACTCGCATACCCTTGCCTCCGCCACCTGCTGAGGCTTTCAGCATGACTGGGTAACCAATCTCAGCACTAATTTCTATGGCGTGATCAGCATCACGAACCACATCGGTGTAACCTGGAATTGTATTAACACCTGCTTTCTCAGCGATGAGTTTTGATGTGATTTTATCTCCCATTGACTCTATGGCTTTTTTGCCTGGCCCAATAAAAGCAATTCCAGCTGCATCTAAGGCATCGCGAAAATGACTATTTTCAGATAAGAAGCCATACCCAGGATGAACAGCGTCAGCCCCGGTATCAAGGCAAGCTTGAACGATTTTATCGATCACTAAATAGCTCTCTGAGGAGGGGGAAGCACCTATATGAACTGCTTCGTCGGCCATTTGAACATGAAGCGCATCACGATCAGCATCTGAGTAAACTGCAACCGTGGCAATACCCATTTTCTTTGCAGTAGTAAATACTCGACAAGCTATCTCACCGCGATTGGCCACTAAAATTTTCTTCAGCATAGTTATCTCTACTTAATCACTAATTAACTTAAAGAGGTATATTGCCGTGCTTGCGCCACGGATTTTCGACAGATTTATTACGCAACATAGCCAATGATCTGGCAACTCGCTTGCGCGTGCTATGAGGCATAATAACGTCATCAACATAACCGCGTTTACTCGCAATAAACGGATTGGCAAACTTCTTACGGTATTCTTCAGTGCGGGCAGCTATCTTCTCTTCATCACCAATATCCTTGCGGAAGATAATCTCTACTGCACCCTTTGGGCCCATCACAGCAATCTCCGCTGAGGGCCAGGCTAAGTTGGCATCGCCACGCAGATGCTTAGAAGACATAACATCGTAGGCGCCCCCATAAGCTTTTCGGGTAATAACCGTAACCTTTGGAACTGTGCATTCAGCATAAGCATAAAGAAGCTTAGCGCCATGCTTAATAATACCGCCGTACTCTTGACTTGTTCCTGGCATAAAACCTGGAACATCAACAAACGTGAGCACCGGAATATTAAAAGAGTCACAAAACCGAATAAATCGTGCAGCTTTTTTTGACGCGTCGATATCTAAACACCCGGCCAATACCATGGGTTGGTTGGCAACCACGCCAACACTGGATCCCTCAATACGCACAAAGCCAGTAATAATATTTTTTGCATAATTTACCTGAGTCTCAAAGAAAGCTCCTTCATCAGCGACCTTTAAAATAACTTCTTTCATGTCATAGGGTTTATTAGGGTCACTGGGAATAAGAGTATCTAAAGACATCTCAATTCGGTCAGCCGGATCCTCCGTTGGCCATACAGGTGGTTTTTCTTGATTATTAGCAGGTAGGTAATTGAAAAAATGACGTACTTTTTCCAGCGCCTCAACGTCATTCTCAAATGCTAAATCTGCCACTCCAGACTTAGTAGAATGAGTAATGGCACCTCCCAACTCCTCCGCCGTCACGGTTTCATGGGTCACTGTTTTAACTACATCAGGGCCCGTGACAAACATGTAGGAGCTATCTTGAACCATAAAAATAAAGTCGGTAATCGCTGGAGAATACACCGCACCACCTGCACAAGGGCCCATCACCATCGAAATCTGAGGGATCACGCCAGATGCCATTACATTGCGCTGGAAAACTTCAGCATAACCACCCAGAGATGCAACACCCTCTTGAATACGCGCTCCACCAGAATCGTTAAGTCCAATAATGGGAGCTCCGACCTTCATTGCTTGATCCATGACCTTACAGATTTTTTCCGCATGAGCCTCAGAGAGTGCTCCTCCAAAAACGGTAAAATCCTGACTAAAGACAAAAACTAAACGGCCATTAATAGTTCCATAGCCGATCACAACGCCGTCCCCGGGTACGTGCTGCTGATCCATATCAAAATCAGTACAGCGATGCTCCACAAACATATCCCACTCTTCAAAACTATTTTCGTCTAGAAGCAGATCAATACGCTCGCGCGCAGTTAACTTACCTTTTGCATGCTGGGTATCAATTCGTTTTTGACCGCCACCCAATCTGGCAAGTCGTCTTTTCTCTTCTAATTCTTCAAGAATTTCGTGCATACTTTTCTCCCTCGGAGAAGTCCATTATTTAATAAGGTCTAGCACCTCTGCCGCGGCTTCTGGAATATTAGTTCCAGGACCAAAGATCGCAGACACTCCCTGCTGAGTCAGCTCCGCATAATCTTTAGGAGGAATCACTCCGCCACAAATCACCAAAATTTCGCTCGCATCCTGTCTTTTTAATGATTCGATCATCTGCGGTACTAATGTTTTGTGCCCGGCAGCTTGGGATGACACCCCTACTACGTGAACATCATTTTCAATGGCCTGACGAGCTGCCTCATCAGGTGTTTGAAACATAGGCCCTATATCCACATCAAATCCCAAATCTGCAAATGCTGTTGCAATAACTTTCGCGCCACGATCATGCCCATCTTGCCCCATCTTGACCACTAACATTCTTGGGCGTCGACCATGCTGCTCGGCAAAATTTTCTACTTTCTGTTTGATCTTCATAAATTCCTCGTCATCTTCATAGGCTGAACCATAAACACCACTGATCGATCGGGTTTGTGCTCTATGACGCCCCCAAACTGACTCTAAAGCATCACTAATCTCACCAACAGTCGCTCGTGCTCGAGCTGCATTAACGGCCAAATCAAGTAGATTGCCCTCACCACTTTTGGCGGCCTCAGTGAGTGCATTCAACGAGTTTTGATGAGCGTTGGGATCTCGAGATTCACGAATATCATCAAGTCTTTGTATCTGTGATCCTCGAACCGCAGTGTTATCAATATCTAACACATCAACTTCTGGCTCCTCAGATAACTGATATTTGTTAACCCCAACAATCACTTCATCGCCACGATCTATAGCCGCCTGTCGCAAGGCTGCTGCCTCTTCAATACGCAGTTTTGGCATTCCCGATTCCACAGCTTTAGTCATGCCACCCAAATCTTCCACTTCATTAATTAACACCATCGCAGCATCAACTAACTCACTAGTCAGACTTTCGACATAGTAAGAACCAGCCAAAGGGTCAACTACATTGGTAATACCCGTTTCTTCCTGAATAACCAATTGAGTATTTCGCGCAATTCCAGCGGCAAATTCTGTGGGCAAACCCAAAGCCTCATCAAAAGAATTTGTATGGAGTGATTGAGTGCCACCAAGTACTGCCGACATCGCCTCAATGGTGGTCCGCATAATATTGTTATAGGGGTCTTTACTGGTAAGGCTGACACCAGAAGTTTGGCAGTGAGTGCGCAACATTAGAGAACGTTGATCTTTAGGTGAGAATTTTTCTTCCATCAGCGTGGCCCAAAGAATCCTTGCAGCGCGCAGTTTGGCAACTTCCATAAAAAAGTTCATGCCGATGGCAAAGAAGAAAGACAACCGTGGTGCAAACTTATCAACATCCATCCCGCTATCTATGGCTGTACGTACGTACTCGATACCATCAGCAATAGTGTAAGCCAGCTCCTGAACGTTGGTCGCTCCGGCCTCTTGCATGTGATAACCAGAGATGGAAATAGAATTAAACTTAGGCATCTTATTAGAGGTATAACCAATAATATCAGAGACAATTCTCATGGATGGCGAAGGTGGGTAGATATAGGTATTACGGACCATAAATTCTTTAAGAATATCGTTTTGTAGAGTTCCAGATAATTGCTCTGGAGCAACTCCTTGCTCTTCTGCCGCGACGATAAAGCTCGCCATTACAGGTAAAACAGCCCCATTCATTGTCATGGAAACAGACACTTTATCCAAAGGAATGCTGTCAAAAAGAATCTTCATATCCTCAACGGAATCAATTGCGACACCCGCTTTACCAACATCCCCTTCAACTCTTTTATGGTCCGAGTCATAACCACGGTGCGTTGCCAAATCAAATGCCACTGACAAGCCCTGCTGGCCTGCAGCTAAATTTTTGCGATAAAAAGCGTTGGATTCTTCAGCTGTTGAAAACCCCGCATACTGTCTTACCGTCCAAGGTCGGCCAGCATACATAGTAGCTTTCGGCCCTCGTTTAAATGGTGCAAAGCCTGGCAGATTATTCATGTGTGACAGATCTGCAGTATCCTCAGCGGTGTAAAGTGCCTTAACAGCAATACCTTCAGGAGTCTGCCAAGTTAAATCATCAACAGATCGCCCCTTGGTCTCTTTTTCGACCAACTTTTGCCAATCTTTGATTGGTGGACCATTCTTATCAGTCATTCTTATTTCCGCCTTTTGATTCCTCGTGTGCCGCTCTATGATAACAATATTTAAGAGAGGCACTATGCCGCACACTATCCCTGAATAGTAGGACTATTTACAACACAAAAAGTCACATTTATTGCCAATTATATTGGGTAAAATCCCAATAATATGCTATAAATCACCTATAAACTCACAATTAATCTTAATTTACTGGTTAACCAGCTGTCATGGCCACAATTTGTCAACATCATGTGATTGCTTGTCTACACGGAATACGTCAGCGCAATCTACCCCAGCGACCCATCCTAGAGCGTGCAGGTATCAACCCAACACGCCTAAACAAACCAGATCAGCGAGAGCATACTGACCAGGTTGCTCGTTTATTTAAAGGTGTCCAAGAGACCTTAGATGATGAATTTATGGGTTTTACCGAGAACCCGTGCAAGGTCGGTCTGTTTGCAACCATGAGTGAGCTAGTCAGCCGCTGCAGCACGCTTGGTGAGCTTCTTGAGAAAGCCATCGACTTCTACAACCTTGTCAGCAGTGATATCCCCATGGCTCTTAATGTAGAAAATGGTAAGGCGATATTTGAATTTACAATGGCAAATTCGAATCATGACCCGGAACATTTTATGGCTGAGTTCTGGCTTGTTATTTGGCATCGGTTTCCTAGCTGGTATATCGGTGAACCTATTAGACTAGAAGAAACTCACTTCACATTTCCTGTTCCTGACCATAAATCAGAACTGCAGATCATGTTTCCCTCTATTCTGCGGTTTAATAGCCCCGCTAATCGACTTATTTTTGATGCTCATTATCTTGATAAGGTGTTACTTCGATCAGACCAAGAGCTTAACCAGTACTTGGAGAATGCACCTGCTGATGTAATGACTATCCCTGGATCTGAAACTATTCTTGAGGCACAGATAGAACGGATTATTAGCCAGAGAGATCCCGATCGATTAGTTTTTTCAACTATTCAAGAGTTAGCTGAGGAGCTTGGCATGAGCGCTCAGACCCTCCATCGACGACTCAAAGAGAGTGCCACTAGCTATCAAAAGATTAAAGACAACCTTCGTCGAAATCTTGCAATTACCAAGCTAGTTCATGAGAGGTTACCTGTTGAACAGGTATCAGAAGCTGTGGGGTTTAGCGAGTCTCGGTCATTCACACGGGCATTTAAGCACTGGACTGGCCTCTCTCCCCGTGAATATTGTAAGCAAAACTCATGACCTTGGACCCTAAACAAAGTACCCTGTATAAATTAAATGAGCGATAAAATAACCATGAGCAGTGAGATTAGACTGACCCAATTTAGTCATGGCGCCGGCTGTGGCTGTAAGATCGCCCCAAGCGTTCTAGAAAAATTTTTAAAAACAGATTTTATAGCCCCAGATGACGCCAATCTACTGGTGGGCAATAGTACCAAGGACGATGCTGCTGTGTACGATCTCGGGGATGGCAGTGGCATCATTAGTACCACCGATTTTTTTATGCCCATTGTGGATGATGCATTTGAGTTTGGCCGTATCGCTGCGGCTAATGCTATTAGTGATGTCTATGCTATGGGGGGCACCCCCATGATGGCAATCGCGATTCTTGGGTGGCCGGTTGATGTTCTAGATGCAGAGATAGCTCAAAAGGTTTTAGATGGCGGTCGTTATGCGTGCAAAGATGCAGGTATTCATCTTGCAGGAGGCCACTCCATTGATACCCAAGAGCCTATTTTTGGTTTAGCAGTCACTGGTAAAGTCAATTTAGATAATCTCAAACAAAACAGTACAGCAAAATCTGGTGACAGTTTATTTTTAACCAAACCCATTGGTGTTGGTGTTCTCACCACGGCGGAGAAGCAGGGAAAACTGCAACCTGAGCATACACGGTTAGCGGTTGAAACCATGATGCAACTAAACTCCGTAGGCGCTGCCCTTGGAAAACTCTCTGGTGTCAACGCAATGACCGATGTAACTGGTTTCGGGCTGCTGGGTCACCTACTGGAAATCTGTCAAGGAAGTCATCTTAACGCTACCATCGATCTATCATCTGTTCCTGTGCTAGATGAGTCTATTAGCGATTACATTGAAGCTGGATGTGTTCCCGGAGGCAGTCAGCGTAACTGGCAGAGCATTAATGAGCATGTCGGCGATATTAGCTCGCACGATCAGGCTTTACTCTGTGATCCTCAGACTAGTGGTGGTCTACTAGTTGCAGTAAGCCCCAGTTCAGTGGAAGAGGTTGCATCGATACTTAAACAAGCAAACTGCCATTGCCAGCCAATCGGTAAACTGATCGATTACGATGCAAGCGTTGCGACTATCGAGGTATCTTCTTGACTCAATCGCCACTTCCATTGACCAGCGATTACCTTAGTCTTCTCACTGACAAGGTTCCGATGATTGATGTCAGAGCGCCAGTGGAGTTTCAAACTGGTGCTCTGCCGTTTTCCCAAAACCTAGTTTTAATGTCCGATGATGAGCGCCAGCAAGTTGGAATTTGCTACAAACAGGAAGGGCAGCAAGCGGCAATTACTTTGGGTCACCAACTTGTGTCTGGCGACAACAAACAACAGCGAATCAATGCTTGGGTAGATTTTGTGGCCTCTAACCCTAATGCCGTCCTTTATTGTGCTAGGGGTGGGTTACGCTCTCAATTAAGTCAACAGTGGTTAGCCGATGCTGGTGTTATTTGTCCTAGAGTTGAGGGCGGGTATAAAAGTTTGCGGGGATTTTTAATCAACCAAATTGCCGACCTGTGCAGTAATGAAAAATTCGTCTTATTGTCAGGTATGACCGGCACTGGCAAAACCGACATCATTAAAACTCTACCCAGAAGTATCGATCTAGAAGGTGCTGCTAACCATAAGGGCTCTAGCTTTGGCCGGCCTTTAGATCAGCAACCTTCACAAGTAGATTTTGAGAATGTGATTGCCTTAGATCTTATGGCCATCAAACACAAATACCCACAGCGCAGTATTATTTTGGAGGATGAAAGTCGTAATATCGGGGGGCGACACCTACCTATTCCACTGACCTCATCCATGGTTGTGAGCCCAATGGTAGTGATTGAACTCCCCTTTGAACAACGCATTGAAAAGCTGTGGCAAGAATATGTAGTTGATCGCTATCAAGAGACCGTGGCATATCATGCTGAAAATGCAGAGACCGCTTTTGCCGACTATCTTATTGACAGTTTATTAAGAGTAAAAAAACGCTTAGGGGGGCAACGCACCAATGAAATTCACACACTCATGAACAATGCGCTAAAGACTCAACACAATGACAATTTTGCCAATCACCGCGACTGGCTAACCGCAATTACTGCCGACTACTATGATCCTATGTATTTATATCAACTCGAAAAGCGTCGTGAAAGGGTTGTTTTCAGAGGC
>ERZ807291.8040-NODE-8040-length-11912-cov-6.453740_pt1 | contig 11912 bp, 9 predicted proteins | sample MGYA00521257_ERZ807291 | MGnify/ENA primary metagenome ERZ807291 (study PRJEB31413, sample SAMN03169783) | marine metagenome | biome: Marine; feature: Water; material: Subsurface seawater | place: North Sea | collected 2011-04-28 | depth 1 m m ...
TTCTGGTATGGGCTTCCCGGTTGGATGAACTTTAGTTCTATACCCCTCTGCTCTGTCCATTCTGCCATAGCATGGGGTCACGTCCTTTTTCGGTTTAATTAGGCTCCTCGTTATTCTTCTCGTCACTCTCTAATGCCGAGGCAATAGGATCTAAAAATTGCTTCTTCAACCGCGTGATCTGAGCAGGGTAAAGCTCGTACTCCTGAGCCAGTTCTGATACCTATTTTGCTTCTATAAATCTACGCTAGGGATACTTTAACTTTGAACGCTGAACTGTATACGCGTTTGGTTCTTTTCATAATTTCGCAATTTATAATTTCTAAATCGCTGTCCTAATTTCCGAGTACTACAATAAAATGAAAATTACTCAAATATTAAACTCAAACATTGTAACGCTAGCAATTAATTATTCTAGTGAGATTTTTTATATTCTTATCCATATCAAAATTCGACTTAATCACATTCTTGGCATTATTTGATATAATATCCATATTTTTAGAAACATAAGCGTGTTCAATTTTTTCCACAAAATCAAATTTATTTTTCGCAACAAAACAATTTGTTCCATCTTCAGCACCACTTATACCATTAAAAGCAGCTCTGTCACCTACAACAACACACCCATGATACATTGCTTCAATAGTTCTATTAATTAAGCCATAACCCTTATAAACAGGAGATAAAATTACTTTATTAGTATTATAGAATGAAGAAATGTCACTCACATAATCGGTGTAGGTAATATTGAATTCATCCGAATAGTTCAAGTGAATATATGTCTTCAAGATTTCATAATTTTTACTGTGAATATGCAATTTAAAATCCGGATTCTGTAATAGCACTTTCACCAGTATATTATCAAATACCCATTTGGTAAGAGGAAAATAATCAACTGAACAGGAAGCTATCCAGCCAATGCCAACTCTTTCACTGAAATTATTCTTTTCAATTATCTCACTAACAGGTATGTTAGGGAAGAGAAATCCTTTTCTACTAAAATAGAATCTGCTAAAAATCCTTACATCTTTTTGAGTTTGTAAAGCAATATTTTTGGAATGCCAATCTATGTATTTTTCTTTAAAATATATAAGAGGAAATTTCAATATATACTTTGTGTATACATGACGAAACTTTATACCCAGGTAAAAATTCGCTAGTAGGGCGTAAGAATAAGGATCACTCAAAAAAGAATAAACTTCTTTCTGACGTATTTCTTTACTATAAAACAAATATCGAAAAGCAATATTCACTGGAGACAAAAAAAATATGTTATACTTATTTAATTCCACTTCTCTAAAAGAACAAACGACTTCCACGTTTGAACTTGAAATAACGTACTTATTTTCACTGTGAATGTAAATATCGAAATATGTAAAAATATTAGTCGAAACCCTATAACAAGAGTTTAAGGCAGCCGTGACTCCATTGAGTGCACTTCGAGGATCTTCAGAACAAATAAACAATACCTTTATATTGTGAATCATTTAATTTTCAACTTGAATAAGTAACTGTAAAAATAACTAAACATACCCACAACGAATAAAACTTTAATTATATATAGACCAAAATTCTCGGCAAGAATTGTTCTAAATAACAAAATAAGGTTTGCGTATATAACCACATAAATCACGCTACTATTAGACTGCATCAAATTATAGCAAGACGCGATAGAAATTCCTACAAAAAGAAAAATATAAAACGTAAATACTGCACCACCCATTACATATGCACATCCAATTCCACTTCCTCCAAAACTATTCTTTACACCTCTTTTTAAACCAAAATAATTCCAATCAATATAATTGGTGGCCGAAATGTTCTTCCTGAATAATTCAGTTATAAAAAAATCATTTGTTAGAAAGTCCTTATCACTATTATTCATCACAACTAATAATCTTGATAATCCCTGTTGTCTGAAAAAAACATTTTGAACAAACTGAGAGGGCCCAGAAGCGTACTCAATTTTTGAATTCGTCAGAGATAAACTGCGCGAATAATTCCCTAATGTAGTGGCTATTGGCAGTATAGCTATCCCCAAAACGACAATCGTTTTTGAAAAAATTAATTTGTTAGGATTATTAAAAGTCTTATACAAGAGAAAGCATAATATCGCTAAACTGAATGCAGTTCCTCTCCAACCTAAGTAAATTTGAGTGGCTATTATAATTAACCCAAGCACAATCACATAAATGAAATGTGATTTATTTTTGTTATCAATGCTAAATAAGAAATAGTAACTAAATAAGACTAGGTTTCCGGTATAAAACAAATGTTGCAATATCCCGACATTTCCAATTGTTGCATTCCTTCCTGCGGCACCCAAACTATATCTATATCTTATATAACCACTAAATGTAAACCATAATATTGCAAGAAAATATTCAATTTTAAATACTTTCTTTATCTGAAATTTTACTTCCTGCTTGCTTCTAAAAAAATAACTTCCGATTTTTACTCCCACAAAATACGCCGCCATCGCGATATTAATTATCCAAACAGTTTTAGAAAACAAACTTGGCTCAATATTGAAAGTAAAAGATATCAGACCACTTGCTTTTATTCCATTTAGCAGTGCCACAATTAGCATAGGAAATATGAAAGTGACATAAAATAGAATCGCACCTATAAAAAGAGGGCTATAAAATTTATAATCCGACCGTATAATGAACCAACCAAGAAAAAATATATTTAGGACTATGCCACTAAGGAAGGATAAACTCAAATAATGTACTAAACCGAAAAACACATGAATTACACAGAGAAATATAAATATTCTATTTACTATCTTTTTATCCATGAGTAGACATTTCGTATTAATAATATCACTCTCAACCAAAAATTATTTATAACTATTTTTCCAATAGCAAATAATAAAAGATAAAATCGATTATAATTTCTATATGTTTTAAAATAATAACGTCCAGATTCCAACGAATATTGGAGAAGACTATTAGAAATCATCTTTGTTGACATGCTATCAAAATGAATAACTTTCAATTCAGGTTTATAACCGACCTTGTAACCACTTTCAAAGATCTTGCTAGATAATATAGCCTCTTCGTAATATAAAAAGGTTTTTTCATCGAACAAATCCAACTTTTTAAAAGCCGCGGCATCTATAATAAAAAAACATCCCATAAGCCGGTATAGCTTATCCTCCTTATGCTTTAATTGCGTGTTGTCAAGACTACCCAAAAAGTTAAAATTTAATTTTTTCGAGATGATAACTACAGGAAATAATAATGATAATATGAAATTATGCCTTAATCTTTCCTTAACGAAAGGCCCTTGTTGATTCCCTATAGTATCTTCTATTTTTGGACCAACCATTACGACTTTCTTATCAGCTACTACTTCTTTCATAAGTCCGACAATAACAGGCTCAACCAATAAAATATCATTATTAGAGAATATAAAGTATGAATAACCAATTGTCAAGCCCAATCTTGCACCTACATTATTTCCTTTTGCATATCCATGATTGGCATCATTAAAAATACAATAAAATTTACTCCTTGTTTTCAACGAATAGATCTCATTTTCGGTTCCAATAAAACAGTCATCATGGCTTTCACAAAATTGCAATAATATATCCTTTTCCTCAGTATTGGAATTGTTGTCTACTATACAATAGTCACAATTATCATCCAAATCTAAAAACTGATTTATTAAATCAACTGTTAATTTAGAATTATTCCAATTCAAAATAATGGTTAAAGTCTCTGACATATAATCTAATTATTTAACGCCTTATGCATGTAAACTAACTATTAAAATCTTCGTAACACTCCCCTAAAGTTTGAAACGTGAAGTCTCAAACTACCTAGAAAGAACTTTTTCCTGAAATTTAAGCCTTTGAAATTAAATCTATATCCTCTTAATCTAGCCCCTAATAATCTTGATATCACAAAGACAATTCTATGCCATTGATAAGGCTGCATCTGTTTAAGGTTTTCTATGTCAACTTCTTCAAGAGTAATTCTATTTTTATTCAACAGAATATTCAAAACTTCATTTCCCGTTTTACTCCTCGCAATCACAAGACTATAACCTGGCTTATCTAAGAAATCTGGATAACCATCACTTGACTCCCAAGCATCTGCGCAAACGATATCTGCCTCTAAGCCAATACCATCAGGGCACAATTTACATCTCTTATTCAAATTTTTACCTAATAACTTACCCCAAGAATCTTCATACGAACAATTATTTTTGAAACCTTCTTTCGTTTGTATTTGAACCTCTCCAGGCCATCCACCGCCTCTGTAATTAAACTTAGTAACAGAAAACCCATCATTAACACCTAGGTCTTTAACTAACTGATTAGTTGCATTCTGAGAAGGTGTCCCTGCACAAAAAAAAGACAAAGTATATATAACCCTATTTTCAAAACCTCTCTTAAGGTTTAGATAATTTTTAACAGCCGTGATATCACAAGGCTTTCCAATAATTAAAAATCTCTCATTTTTATGCAACTCTTCTTCAATATTTGACAGCAAAGTGGCTGGTGAATATCGTGAACCAGCACAGTCTAAAATTTCCCTGAATTTATTATTACTAAAAGTATCATTTTGTATAGGATAATTCTTCTTAGCACCGATTTGTAATACTGCATCTATTTCATTAAACTCCAATAGGCTCCTTGCTATTTCAGTGATTACTCCTCCCGACGATCCCTTATGTCTAATTTCAACATCATTAGAGAACCCTCTCTTAATACTTTCAATATTACCCCATAAAAAATTGTTATTGGATGTATTTGATATATTTACATTCAGACTTGGGCATATCTTTTCAATATCTTGTAAAACACCGCTGTACTTTTCAATGGGATCTTTGAATTTAGGTTCGTAGAATCCGAATTCATTGAATTCTAATGTGCAATCCTTAATAAGTGATTCGCACAACCCACAACCAATACAAAGATTATTTTGAATAATTTTTTTTATTTTCTGCATATTACAGTATAGATGCTTGTTTAAAATCTTTTCTTATTTCTTCAATAAACTCCTTTTTGTAGAAGTCCAACTTAGATTCTCTTATATTCTTGATTTTTTCCCTCAATAAAAATCTATTGTTGAAGTTTTCTTTAATGAAGTATAAACACTCATCATTACTAATTTCCTTCAAATCAGCCACGTGATCATAACCCAAAGTGTCTAAAAATAATCCAGAAAACTTTCTACTGTATGCCATTGGTACTACCGGGACACCAGTTGAAAATGCTGCAATAGCACTGTGCATTCTTCCTCCCATAAAAAAATCAAGGCCGGAAATGTATGTTTTCGCCTCTATTGGCGTGTTAAATTTCTTTGGAATAATAAGCCCCTTGAAGTCCTTACTTATTTCCCGTGCAGCCCAAAGATCGTCTTCCACAACTCCATGATTATCCTCAATAACGTGGGATATCAAATGAATATTTACATTTTCAATTGATTGAAAATATTTGACTAATTCAAATATCAACTGTGGATAATCCACACTTAGACCAAACTGATTGTTTTTGGTATATCCTCCGTGATATAATAAGCCAGAAACATTAATACCTACATTTATCGTACCATCCGAGCATTTTTGTTTCTCAACAAATGGAAGGAATAATGCCATGTCTGGTATAGTACTAAATTCTAAGTCTTTAATATTTTCTTTGAGGTATATTGCACTTTTTTGATCTCTTGGATACACTCTGAGAGATTTATTCATTGCATAATTTGCTAACCAACGTACTACTCTATTTCTAAACGGACCAATAGTTTGAGGAGGTAGTATTATTTTTTTGTTCATTCTAAATAGTATTAACATGGAAATGAACGATACATAAAATCGTTTTTTACCATAAATATCCGACCAACTGTCGCCACCACCCAAGTCCCAAATAACATCACACTTCTTCCAATTATCTAAAATCTGAGATCTAAAAGTTTTGTCCCATATTAATTTCTTTGATAAATAAAACTTTTCTGAATTGACATTATAACTATTACCGTTAAAGTGCAAAGTGTCGTACTTATACTTTCTATAAGAATCTATAATAATAAATTCAACTTCTTCAGGTTGCAGGGCTTCTGTTATAAATTGAATTGCAGAATATGTTAAAGCCTGAACTCCTAGGTTAGGAGATGTCAAGGAAGCATTGTTAAATCCTATAACTATCTTTTTTTTCATCCTATTTGTTTGTTAAAAATTATCAGAGAGAAACACTTCCAAATTAGACCGTTTTATTTCCTCTATGGACTTATTCCACCATTTAGTATTTAATACTGATTCTTGCTTTCTCAAATCAAACCTATATCTAATGATTCTTGCCGGATTACCAGCAACTACAGCGAAATTTGGAACATTTTTAGTTACTACCGCACCCGCAGCCACAATGGCACCAATGCCAATCTCCGTTACTGACGGAGTGATAATGGCATGCTCTCCTATCCATACATCATGACCTATAACCAGCTTAGAACATTTAATATTGTATTCCGTTACTATTTGCATTGATGGATTGTAAAAAAAAGGGTGTTGCGAAATTCGATTATAGGGATGGTTTTTATTAAATATATACACTGTAGGAGCTATAGAACAATACCTGCCAACAACAGTGCCACTAGCAACATTCCTTGGGTTAAAAACACCTCCATACGTATAGGCTCCAACACTTATACAATGGTGTTTAATGAAATGCTTCCTCAGAGTTTCAGAATAGACCTGCCCCCCTTCTATTTTAACAATTCTATTCAAAAATCTCTGCCTAAATATATTACTTGAATAAAAAAACAAATAAATAGACTTCAAAATATTCATATCCCTATAAGTTTACTAATTAACGTTTTTTCTGAACTCGTGAATCCAAGTACCAAAATGAACGAACAGAAAAAAATAAAACTTAAAATCGTTTTCCAAACTAAAGGCATATGCAGCTGATTAATTAAGGTAAATACAAATATGATCATCACTAACCTGATAATCATTGAAAAGATCCGTTCAAAAATAATACGATTATTTGATAAGAAAGATATATATGAAACATTGAAAATAACTCCTCTAATACCAAAAGTCAGACAGAATGAGTAGGCTACACCATTTATGCCCATATCTAACTTGAAACCCAGTATTATTAAAACGACATTAATTACACTAAATATAAGGTTAAAAATTGCAGGAATTTTAATCTTGTTCAAACCTCTATAAAAATGCGCGTACGGCATAAAAATTATTCCTCCAAAAAACAACGACAATAAAAAACATTGAATCGCAAATGATATTTTAACAAATTCTTTGCCAAGCCAAAGCTCCACTATGTAAGTCGAATTAACTACCATTGTGAAAACAGGAAAAGCCAAAATAAACGCCAACAACTTCGAGTAAAACAATAATTTACTTTCCAAATCAACATCAGCAACTTTCCCTGAAATATCCCTATATATAAAAGGCATTAATACATTACTTATTGCACCACTTCCCATCATTAATAATGATGTCAATAACAATACAGGTGCAAAATATCCGCTTTCCTCAACACCTAAACACTGATTTATTAATAATTGGCTTATTAATAAAAAAAATAGAGAAGCAATATCATTAGTAGAATTCCAAAAAGCCAATTTACCTATTTTTCTTAATGCTACTTGGCTGAAATTTTTACTCTCCAAGTTAAATATGTCCTGAAACTTATTATAATTTTTCAAAAATAAAATTACTGATATTATTGAAATAGAAATTTGATAAATACCTACATACCAAACTTTAGGAGTCAATTTCCAAAATAGAATTGCAAAGATACCTATTGAGCAAAATTTAGAAATAATTATAATCAAATTTTTCTCTAAAAACCTATTACAGATTTGATATATAGAAACAAAAGGTGCTTGAATTATGTTTAATAAGGTACTAATTAAAATAAAAAATATTAGAACCTGAGTATCACGATAAGAGCTCAGAGGAACATTAAATACTTTTGGACCTAATAAAGAAATTACAATAACTATTGGAAATAAAAATAATATAAGAATTTTCAAAAATTTATAACTCGAATAAAAATACATATTAGTCTCATCTAAGTCCTTGTCTTGCATCGCAATAGCCATAAATCTAGTAGCAGAATTAGATAAACCTGTTGTGAACACTAATATATAAGATGGAATCGTGTTTACTAAAGAAATGATACCATACATTTCTATACCTAACTTTTTTATTAAAAATGGAGCCATAATAACACCCACAATTAAATTATATCCAATAATGAAATAATTGCTAGCAACATTTAAAATTATCTGCGTTTTAGTTGTTTTTATCATTAATGTTGCTCTAGAAATTAATACGAATAACCATAATAGTTGGATATCTATTATTTAAATGTTATTAACTTATACTGATATTTAGCGAAATCATGAAGGAAATTTTCAATGAGGGATAATGCTTTTTATCTAAGAAATATAATTTAGGCAATATATGACTGTTTTCAGAAATACCTTTTACAAGATCCTGCCAAATACACCCATTTGAATAATCAAGTATTCTAATTATATGTTTGTGAAATTATTCTTAAAATTTCATCTGCTAAAAATCCACCATTAGTGGGTGAACATTTTTCGCTTGCATCCACAGAAATGGTATCCTACATTACAGCTAAAACTAATATGATCTTTATAAAAGTTTTTCTTAAATCTTGAATACAACCAAGATGTACTTATGATAATGTAATTAGCGTGATTATATGTTGAATTACAGGCTCCACGTTAAATTTTTTCGTGCACAGATTTTTGGTTTGGAACTTCAGCCTCATGATAAGGCATGTGGTTGATAACATCAAACAATTCATCTGTGTAGATATGGATTAGAGTCATATATTTTTATGTTTCGCAATTTGCGCAAAATTAACAACGGTTTGGTGGTTTACCGCATCAGATTTCTGGCTCGGAATCTGCTTTATCCACAGCTGTGTAGGCAGCGCATTTTATAATAGCATTTATCTTACAATTGCTATAAAAGCTTTCACTGCAGGATGGTCTGTAATATCAAGATCTTTAACGCCACTAAATGAAATATTCTAATCTTGGTAATTGAGAGCTATTTTTTTTTTGCTCTGAGCCTAAGTGCCCCTTACTATTAGGTACAGCTATGTTATAAATATAAGTCAATTGCGTATTTAAAGTAATCTGTATCTTTAAATAAAGGCTGGTTTAGATCTTTTGGCGATAGCTGTAATAAATCTGGATACTTATTCCAATCTATGCCTAAATTCTTATCATTAAAGGCTATACCTCTATCATAGTCAGGGGCATAATAGTTATCTACTTTGTAGGCAAACGCAGCCTCTTTGCTAATTACCACAAATCCATGAGCAAATCCTCGAGGCACTAATAGTTGTTTTTTGTTTTCTGATGAAAGCTCAACAGCAACATGTTGGCCAAAAGTTGGAGATCCTTCTCTTATATCTAGAGCAACGTCTAAAACAGCACCGCTAATTACTGTAACTAATTTTGTTTGCGCATGAGGCGCTAACTGGTAATGTAGACCTCTTAAAACTCCCATAGCTCTTTAGATTCATTGTCTTGGCAAAAGTTGATAGTAAATCCTAAAAATGCGTCTAACTTATCTAGCCTAAATGTTTCGGCAAAATAGCCGCGTTTATCACCACATACTTCGAGCTCGCACAAAATAACGTCGAGTATTGCTAATCGCTTTAAGTTCATATATAAAAATGGAAAGAGGAAAGTCTAGCTTTCTTTAGCCTCTAGTTTTTTTTGTTAATATTTTGAAGTGAACTGAATCTAGAAATTTAATATGCTCCTTAGACTCATTTTCAAATGCAATTCTAATTATTTAGTAATCTCATAATTTCATTGATGATACAATTCGATCATTTGTTTCACGATTCTCTTAAACTGCAACCACTATATCGCTTTGCGTAATCCTAGTAACACCGCTAATTTAAATTATTTGGAATTTAATCCTCCTAAGTTTTCAACTTAAACCAATCGATAAGAAATGTCTTATTATTCTTGTGCCTTTTAAAAATCTCTTACCTTGCTAAGTACAAGTACTGAAAATTGAAACATTTATCTACAAAAACAATAGCGAACTGAAAACACAAAAATCTTACACTATCAATTATCAATACTCCTCTCCTATACAGTTGCATTAATCTGTATATTTAGAAATTCTAATCAGGTGTTTTTAAATTGTTCTTAAGTTTTGTCGTTGATATTCCCTTTGTTCTCGGCAAATATTCGACCTCACAATACTTAGATAGATAATCAAACTTTCCCTTCCAATCATCTCCCATGACAAAAAGGTCTACTCTATTATCTTCTATATCTTTTGTTTTTTGTTCCCAAGATTCTTCCGGAAGAACCAAATCAACATAATCTAGAGCCTCCAAAAATTCTTTCCTTTTTTCATAATTATGAACACTAATCTTGTCCTTAGTTTTATTGAAATTATCTGTCGACAAACCAACTATCAATTTAGTTCCAAAGCCTTTCGCTCTTCTTAAAATTTCTAAATGGCCATAATGCAATAGGTCAAAAGTCCCATAAGTCAATACAACTTTTTCATCTACATTAATTAACTTGTTAAAATTAATATCAATTTTACCTGATTGATCTTCAAAAGATTGCTTGATACTTTGAATCAAAGACATTCTTCTTAGGAGCTTCTCCGAAATTAGATTTGTTATCAAATTCATCGCTTTTTCACCTTCTAATACAACACTGTTAGACTCTTTAGAGTAAAAACCCTTTCCCATTAATAAACCTAAAGTCCTGTTTCTACTCAGATCATTTAAAGCTGTTAAACCTAAATCTCCAAACCCACAACTTAAATTAATCGTTTCTTCATTTCCACCCAATTCCTTTAGCAGCAACTTCATTTCGTTAAATGCCTTCGTTAGTACTAAGAATCTGGTATTTGAAGAATTATACTTCGCATCGATATACCCTAATAAGATTGCGTAAATGTTTTTTAAAACACTTAATAGCTCTATACCAAAAATATCCTTAGAAAAATCCAAATAGATATTAGTATCCCTCATGACTTCAATAATAGTATCACGATTTTCGTTACTTCTGTAACCAAGAGTAAAAATAGAATTAGCGCCATTAACCAATTCGCTTGCGAAAGTGGGGCCCTTCATTGTCATAACATCACATTGTATCAACTCATTTCCCAGATAATTTGTTAAAGTACTATTATCTGACATCAACCCTTTTGCTAAATTAATAACAATTGTACCGTTGGAAAAAAAATCTTTTTTTTCTTCCAAAAAAGACTGTATTGAATAAGAAGGAATGGCTATAAATATTATTTTACTTCCCTTTAACATTGAAAAATCAGTAGTGGCTTTCAACCTTTCATTTAATATTTTATTAGGAAATATTAAACTATTTTTATGATGTAAATTTATTTCATCTTGCTTATTTAGATTTCTTGTAAATAGGTAAACTTTATTACTTTTTTTGGATGCTAAACAGTTTCCAATAGACGTTCCAAAAGATCCAGCTCCTATAATTCCTATTTTCATTATTTTAAATTTACTTTATTGTTCTCTTTTATTAAAAAGATAGTTTCTTTTTTTTTAAAAACTTAAGTCGTTAACTTATTTTTTACGCGCAATAGAAGTAACCTGATGTGCAAACTTATTTTCTGTAAAGGATTAAGTATTTTTTTTTAGATCATATGTTTTTTTTACACAACTTTCAATTATTCTTAAAAAAGCACTAAACGAATAGATAACAGCACATTTTAACTATATCTAGTTTATAATTGAAGTGCCAATAAACAAAAGCAAGTATAATTAAATTCTTTAATATTTATTCTAACAAACTTATTTGCAATTGTAGACTTCCCTTTTTTCAGACAGGTATAAAGTTAACAATATTCTCATTTTCTTCCTTCTTCCAAGGATCTAGATCCTTGGA
>ERZ807291.8043-NODE-8043-length-11910-cov-4.868326_pt1 | contig 11910 bp, 9 predicted proteins | sample MGYA00521257_ERZ807291 | MGnify/ENA primary metagenome ERZ807291 (study PRJEB31413, sample SAMN03169783) | marine metagenome | biome: Marine; feature: Water; material: Subsurface seawater | place: North Sea | collected 2011-04-28 | depth 1 m m ...
AATAATTCGAGAAGGATATAAGTTATCATAAAGTGCATAACCTTCTCTTAAAAACTCAGGTGAAAAAATTATATTTTCACAACTTAGCTCTTCTTTAATTCGTTCAGTATAACCGACCGGAACTGTTGACTTTATAACCATTACCGTTAGGGGATTAATTGCTTTAACATCCTGGATTACTGCTTCAATAGCTTTGGTATTGGAGGTGTTCGTAACTGTGTCGTAATCTGTTGGCGTGGCTATCACTACATAATCAGCATCTCTGTAAGCCAATTCTTTATCTAAGGTTGCCGAAAAGTTCAACGCTTTATTTTGTAAAAAATCTTCGATTTCAACATCTGCAATTGGTGATTTCTTATTTTTTAATAAATCAATTTTTTCTTTGATTATATCTATAGCAATCACTTTATTGTATTGTGCCGACAACGTCGCATTTGATAAACCGAAGTAACCTGTTCCCGCAATAGTGATATTCATATTATTCCTTTATAAAAATCATGAATACCTCTCAGCACCTTATGATGGGGTTATGAAAACTAATTGTGCTTAAAAGTTAAACTATCAGGCAACAATGCCTGCAGGTCATCCTTAGAAAACAATGTCCAAATATCACTGCTCTCATCAGTTGCTATTGAGGGCTTTACTGCGTATACGTCTAAGACTTGCTTCGACTCCAATAACTCAGAGCCAAAACTCATATCAGCTCACTGACCAAACGCGGCAATACTCCAGTAGTATGTTCATTTTTTTGCCTCTGCCAAATCTTACTTAACCATTTCTATTAATGGTTCAACAAAACTAATTTCAGGCTCCCAGCCTAAAACTTACATTGCTCTCCTAGCATCACCCAGCAATGTCTCAACTTGCGTAGGATGAAAATAGTGTGAATCTACGACTCCAATGCTTTCGCCTCTAGCATTATAGCTCTTTTCGTCAACCCCCGTTCCTTACCAAGTAACACTCATACCGAACTTGTTACAGCCAATTTTTACAAACTCTCACTCGCTGTATTGTTCTCCTGTGGCGATCACAACGGTTTCACCACATAACGGGGATTCATAGTTAAAAAAATATTGTTGCAGGAATAAATATCAAAGGCCTCAGGGTAGTTTACCGTAATCCAATATGCATACATTTTTGCCACCACATAAAGACTGCGGGGGTAAAACAGTGTTTTTCAGTTTGTGGTACTTTCTGCACCTTGCCATAAAGCTCAGACGGACGGACTTGATAAAAACGTCTTTTTTTCTAAACCCAATCTTCTAATTGCCTCAAGTATTCAGAGCACGCCTGTGCAATCAGCATTTGTGTGCATTCAAGTTCTTCACAAGAAACAGCCACTTGGGATTGCTCCGCCAGACTATAAATCTCATCAGGCTACTTTTTTGAGTAATATTAAAAAGGTCCGAAGAATCGGTCATATCGCCATGGTGAAAGTGAGACTTACATTCTACACGAACAGAGACTTCAATAAGTCGATCGATACGAGTAGTATTAAAAAGAGATGAATAGCGCTAGACGCCACGAAAGATAGAGCCTTTTGCGAAAGAAATACTGCAAGATAGACACCGTCTTGCCCAGTGACACCGGTAACAAAAGCAGATTTCATGTCAACCCGAATTCGAAATTAGTTCAACCAAAACTATAATTTATTTTTGTTGAATCTGCTGCCCTGTAATTCAAACTTAGATAATTATTCTTGCGTGTATCAACCAACATAACAAGTTTTGTTGGGGCCGTATTAAATATGCCATTTTTAATATGCAACAGCATTTTACAAATGCAAACTAGCATAGTGCGTAAATGACTGCACTTCATCCATAGTAGGCAGAAAAAGGCGGCTTGTATCAATTTTCTATCTTTTTCGAACGTTATATTTACATTGTTAGCGCCCCTAAAGTTGAGTTTAACTTGATTCTCCTTGCATTAAGCAAGAGCACCAGCGTCTCTACTTAGTCCATACATGGCGGAAATTAATATGTCTTTGGTTGTTTCCCAATGAGTATGGCAAACGAGCCCCAAAAATAGCTGAATAGGCCTCAAGTAACTTTCCATTACCCTTAGCCAGCTCTATAGCTTCTTTGCTTAGAAAACCATGTTTGTCGACATAGTAGGCTCGTGGATGCAGGGCTAGCTCAGAAATGGACACTTTGGTTATGGTTCCATAGGCAAAAATTGACGAAACCTTGCCATGAAAACTAATTACTAAAAATATTGCCAAGAGAGAATGTGTTAGCCGTTTGTAATCCCATTTTTTAAGAATGATCATAAGAACCAATCCCCAAAGGAAGAGATCATAAATCGCCATAGCAGCTGGCCCTGTAATGCCATTTGCCCCTGTAGACACAAACAGAAAAGTTAATAGATAACTGAGACTAATTACTGAAAAACAAAAATTGATAGTTTTTTGATTATAGTTTCCTCTTAATATCAAGAACCCAAAAAAAGCCGTAATCACATAGAACGAGCTCACTATAGAAAACCTAATATTGAAAAAGAATACAGCAACAAAGCATATAAATATCGTAAGCTGGACCCACATCGGCAATTTAATCCTTAACTTATATAAGGATTTTATCTCTTCTCGCAGTTTGAACGTGAAAACTAATGTAATAGTTAACATACAAAGTGGAAATAAATAAGTGAAGAATGGGTGAACTAAGACACGGAATAGCATTTTCGGTGGTTCGTGATACTGAAGCCAATTCGCGTTGAAAATATCGGTAACATAAGTCACCAGTATATGGGACGTCAGTTGTTGCATCCACGCATATGTCCCAAAGCCTACACCAATTTTGGTGTATTGATTTGGCATTCCAGATACGAGAGTGATAACTACATAGGTAGTCCATCCGAGAAGAAGGGCTAACAGTAAATATCGCTCAGATAGATAGCTAAAGAATTTCTTTAAGGGGTTGCCTGCTCTCTCCTTATAAAGATCGTTAAAGTCACTCAGAATTATGAGTAAGAGGACAGGCCCAACAACTGGTACGAGTCTTATGGCACTGGCCACCAAAAGTGTGCCAAAAAGAATCGCCACTTTTTTGTTCCCCTCAAATATGGCTAATATTAGATGAATTGCGGCAAAAACTGATACGGTCCCCGACGTCGCAAGATTCCAACGCATAGAATCATAGAAAACCGTCAGACCAATAATAATGAACAAACTGGCTTTTAGATGCTTATTAACAATTGATTTTTCACGAAGAAAAATTACTTCGACAAACGTCAAAAGAACCATAGTGCCTAGCACAGCTTGTGATACAAAGTAGCTAAACAGCGTTGGATAAGGAAGGAATGCTTGGGTAATCGCTTGTGTCGCCGTATTATAGAAATGGTAGGTGGCCCATTCTTTGGGAAAAAGATTCAAAGCCTGAAGGCGACTCCCATAGTTAGCGTTGAGCATCTCTATGGATTGGCTCGCATAATATGTATAGTGGCCATTATAGTTAAGGATGGTTTTCTCACCTTCAAAGAACGCCTCCCATGCGGTGTTCAGGTAAAGAAAAGCTATACCAGCCAGAGTAATACTGACGTAGGGTAGGATCTCTTCCCACGACAAAGACGCCCAAGATTTCCAAAGCAACGATAGAGAAGTAAGTGCAAGTATAACTAAAGAAATCAGAATGTATGGCCGAATGCCACCAGCAAATATATTAGCTAAAAGGGCGACAACAAGCGCAGAAATACAGACACCAACAAACGAGCCTGTCAGGAAGCTTCTTTGCCCAAAAAACCGTCCTATTGGATAGTGAACAAGAATACTGGCAATAGCTAAGATGTACGTTAGGAGGCTCAGGTGATTTGTGAGCATGGCTAAAAGTCTCTTTGTTGGAATGTGTAAACTAAAAAATTTTTATTGGATAATTCTTATTCTAATTTTATCATTTTGGAATTCTCTATCGATATTGCTCTGCTCGTCCAGCAAAACCTTGGGCGTGATTACACCCCAATTGAATCTTGCTGAAAATCTAATTTTGGGTCAGTATTGCTAAAGATCACTCAAAATATACATTTGAAGACCATAAGATAACTTTTCAAAGGTCATATTCAGCTCGCCACAAGCCCACTTAGGCCAACATTCTCTCTTTAGTTTCCTCTTAAGCTCCAATGCAATTTAACAAAGTATTCTTAGTGACAACATCCTGAGTGAAGGCCCCATAAACACCATTCGTAATCCATTATACTCACAAAATTTTAAGGCATATAAAGGCCTTAATCATACGATTTTTTCCATTAACGTTCGCTCTTTACACGATCTTCTTACCAAGGAGCTCTGCTGCAAAATGATAAGCGACATCCGAATTATCTAAAAAAAGCGACCTCACTTAAGTTACAGAGCACTGTTGTAACACTTCTCTGAGCCTAGTAAATCAGTATCTTTTGGCAAACATCTGGATAGAAAAAAATAAGCAGAGTTCTTTTTAGTGCTAGATCAAATACACACCTTATTTATCAGTCCGACTTAAAAACAATTATTTTCAATAAGATGAAGTTCAATATTGTTGATGTGACAATGCCTGAAAGTTGAGAAAACATTTGATCTAAATATAAAAACTCAACTGCATACCATTGTGTAATCATATGCCCAAGTAAACTGATAATTTGAACCATAAAATAAAGAGGCATTCCTGCTCTACCTGAAACCAAGCTTTCAAACGTAAACTTGCGATTTAAAAAGAATCCACTAATAGAACCAGTTAAGAAACCAAGTATTCCAGCAACCTTATAATCAATGTGAAGAGTTAAACATATAAAAAAAACACTATAATTTACCATTGTATTAAATAAGCCAACAATACAGAAAGTCTTTATTTGTTTTAAAAATTCGTTGGAAAATAAATATATTTGACCCATGATCTTACTAATATCCTAACTAGTTAATTCTAGTTTATAGCAGGTTTTAATTTAATATAGAATGACGCTACTAAGATAAAATTCTTAACTTAATTATACAGATTACTTTTTTTGAAGTTGGATTGATGCCTAAAGAATACTAAAAGAACATGAATTCAGATAGATGCACAGCGTTGAGTTCCCGTTAATCGTGGCCAGAACAACTTATGTAATGTTTGGGCTAGCCATTAGCGAGGCTTAAATATCAGTTCATATCCTTAGCAATCCCAATAAACCAAATTTTAGATAACTTTACCATTACGTTCAAAGTAATCATGCCAGTATTCCATTATTTTTAATTCAAATGGATCACCAAAACTTATCCACTGCTTTACGTCAAAGATGACAAAGCGCGAGCCTTTTGTGATTAAATTATTAATACTTGTGCCAATATAATATTCGCCATTAACAGTAGTCTTGTTTTCAATGAGAGTCTTTGCTCCAAATTTAAAATCAGAACCCCGACGATACCAAAAAGTGCCAACCACTAGGGGATCTAGGTTTGGTGAATTACTAATTGTTTCCTTTTCAACAACCTCAGTAATCGTTTGGCCATCATCACCTACACGGCAATAAGCGAAGGCATTTGCGTCTTTTACGGGTAAACTTCTTAAACGAACTGTCCATATCGCCCCATCAATAGTTGGATCATCAAGTACTTTCTGCCATGCCTTAGGGTCATATATTGTTTCATAATCGCAGGATGCAATAGTCAACTCTGCATTATCATCTAGATGCTCTTGTGCTAACAAGCAAGTAGTGGCTTGTCCTGAGGTAGTTTTATTAATTCCTTTGACAACACATTTGGGATAAATATCACGTAAAGTCTTTTCAATTGGATGACGGTCGATATCATCTTGTCTTGCTAGAAAGATCCAATTTGTCTGATATGGCAATGACTTTGTTGCTAGAACTACCATTGGCATGTCTTGAACTGTTATTAACGGCTTAGCAACTCGGTATCCATACTTTGTAAATCGACTACCTGCTCCCGCCATTGGAATAAGAGCCGTTTTTTTAATAAAGTGATCTTCTACAGCTTTAGTACCTTTATGGTCCATTACAAAATACTTCCACCAAAACTGGTATTGTTCTAGGTCACTTGGCGTTCCCAAACATATGAATTTATTAGCTTCGTGTACTATAACTTCTAAGCCGTCGTCGACCATATCGTTATACAATAAACTAGCGTAAACTTCTGGAAGTTCGTTCGTTCCTTTTTCAAGATAAGCTTGGCCGTAGCTTCGAAAAATACCCCAGTTTTTATAATAATATATACCTGTTGAAGCATGCTCATCTTCGCGTTTATCAGTAAAAGAAAGCTTCTCTCTCAACTCAAGCATACGGTTTTGCTCATCGACACGCATATAAGCATAATATGTGTCGCCAAACGATGCAGGATGAAAACCCTTAAAAGAAACGAGTGCCCCGTCATTGCCACGAACATGTCTTAAAAATAATGGGTAATTCCACTCAACAATCAAATCGCAATAGGTTACTATTACTTCATCTTGATCCTTAATACCTTTTATTTGAAGAGATGAATACACAGGTCCAAACTCATGCGAATCAACAATAGTAATTTGAACCCTTGGAGCCAAATTTAAAAGGTAATCTTCTAACCCTGGGGTATTCTCAATTTGTTGATTATTCACCACAATAAAATATTTACAAGACTCTAAATCAAACATATTTATTACATGTTCAATCATTGGCTTATTGCCGACGGTAAGCAATCCCTTGGGGCCTCTATAACCAGCTTCATTAAAACGACGTGAATGTCCGGCCATAGTAATAACAATATTCATAGTTTTTATTGCCAAAAGATATCCCTAATTCTTAACACATGTGCGCCAAAAGTCTACAGACTCTTTCAAAACTTCAACGACTGTAGAGTCAGAGGGCTCACGTTCGCGAAAACTTAATTCAAGCAACAAATCAACTTTTTTTATTCCTTTATTAACTAACTTACCCACAACTTTTTCCGGAAAAATTAAACCTTTTTTATTATGTTCAGCGATAAAAGGCCCATTCCCTATAGTACCAGCATGGCTCTGCTTTAAGTGGATCAATGGTGAATCAGCCGCAAAATTATTTAACCAAACATAAGGATCTGTATCATTTTTGTTTGAAGAGCTCACGTCACCATGATCTAAATCTAGACAGATTTTCATAGGTAAGGGGGCTCCTTTGTTTACATCTTCCTGAAGTTTGCGGGCTTGACTTAATGTTTCTCCTTGCTCCCGACTAATTGACATCGGTTCCCAAGTAAGAAACTTCAATCCTTTTAACTTGGCATATTCACCTATTTCATGCCAACCTTCAATATTTTGGCGACGACGCTCGTTGCGAAGGATAGGATCATTATTGTCCTTGTGTGTGAAGATTCCAAAGTGACTACCCATGGATTCGCACCCTAGGTCAACTGACAAATCTACGAAACGTTTGAACCATGCAATCCAATGTGCACGGACATCTGGATCAGGATGAGCCAAATGGTTTACGCGGGTATATCCTCCTGTAAAGGTACTCGTGATTTTGACGCTGTTTTTGTCACATGCCTTTAACATCTTTGATACTTGTTTTGTAATTACGTGTTCAGGTAAGTCCACATTAAGCATGTCTGCGGTGAGCTGAACGATGCCCAAGCCAAGTTCACCACCCACTATATCCAGCCAATCCTCTGGTTCAGAATAACGATTAACTGCAAAACCAGTATTGATACCCAAGCGAAAATCTTCTGGTACATTTATGTTCATCTTTGTTGTAGTCCTTCGTCAATACAATCTTTTAAACGTTTGATGGAATCTTCAAGATCCATGTCACTTCGAAATAGTCCCGAAGAGCCCCCCACCAATATATCAGCACCCGCTGCCACCATGTTGCGCACATTAGCAAAATTAACATTTCCATCGACCGAAATTTTTATATCGAGGTGCATATCAGAGATCAATTCTCGTAGCTTTTCAATTTTCCGAAGTGTTTGTGGTACTAGTTTCCCACCCATAAAGCCAGGGTTCACTGTCATGATCAAAATAACATCTACATCCTCTATAACGTAATCTAACATTTCTAAAGGCGTACCAGGGCAAAGAGCTACACCGACTCTTGCGCCTAGCCTTCTCAGTGTTACTAAATCACGGTGCAAGTTTCTACAGCATTCTTGGTGAACTGTAAAAATATCTCCCGGCGATATCTGAAAGCAGTCAAACAACTGATTAGGTTCTTCTACCATTAAATGATAATCAGACCTCAACTTAGACCTATCACGAAACTTATTAATTATACTCGATCCCATTGTAAAATCTGGAGCGAATCTACCATCAATAACATCAAAATGTAGGTAATCAATACCATGCTTTTCTAAAATTTCAAGTTGCCTAGCAGCATGCAGCCAATCTATACACATTATCGAAGCGGAGATTTCAACCTTATTATCAGCCATCACTATCTCCTAATTAAAATTATCACAAATTCACTGGACAAATAACAATCTTAGCAGTGGTGCCACTTGATGCCAGTGTTATTCCTTCATGAATTGAATCCAATGCAATAGTCTTTGTTATCAGTGGTTTAACATTGACTATTCCTGACTCAATTAACCCCAATGCCTTAGCGTGTTGCTGGGGCGTAGAGCCATGGGAACCTGTGACATAGGCTTCTCTATAGTGCAAAAAATTCGACGTTAGAGTAATCGGAGGCTCGGATTTTGGTAACCCACCAAACAAATTCACAACCCCACGTTTTGCCACCATTTCAATTGCCTGAATATGAGTTTCAACGGCTGGACAAGCTGTAAAAATTGCTTGTGCGCCTTGCCCATTAGTTAGACTCATAACATTAGCAACAGCGTCTTCAGCTACTGGATCAATAACGCAATCAGCCCCAAGAGACACTGCAAGATTTCTCCGCACCTGAGAAGGTTCAATCATTATAACCTGTTCAGCCCCATACAACTGTTTTCCAAGAATCAGTAACATCAATCCAATTGGACCAGCACCAAAAATCACAACAGTACCACCTGAATTTTCTACATATAGCGCCCGTTCATAGCCGTTTAAACAACAGGCTAACGGCTCAGCCAAAGCTGCCTCTGGCCATGATAATTTTGCGTCAAATTTGGACAGAGGGCCATATTTCACTACTAGTGGATCAAGGAGAATGTAGTCTGCATAACCACCATCAAATTGATAACCAATTGCATAATTGGTATCACAACAGTTTGCTCGGCCTGACAAGCAGTGAACACAGTTACCACAAGGTACATCTGCACCAGTAGACACCCTGTCGCCAATTGAGTAACCTTCTACGCTAGAGCCAACTTCTACAATCTCACCCGACACTTCGTGCCCAATAATCCGTGGCTTGGTAATTCTAGGACTCCCATCGCGTAGAATTCGCAAATCAGACCCACATATTGCACACGCTTTAACCCTAAGTAATATTGAGCCAGGCTTCACCATAGGCACTGGACGCTCTTCCAGCCTCAGATCATTTGCCCCATACAATACGGCAGCTTGCATCATACTAAAACCTTCATACTCATACCTTTTTCCTATACCGTTTAATGCGCTTGAGGGTTGCTTATCAAAATATAATGGTCTAAAAGTTCAACCCTGTAGTCTTTAAAAGTATTTTTATTGTCCTTTAATAAAATTCGATTAATATTATAATTCTGCAAAGCAATTTCAAGGGTTATAGAGTTATATTCCTTTCGCAACAAAGCCGCGTATTCTTCTCTTCCTTTTGTAGTTAGTGGTCTTCTATTAAAAACTAACCAGTAACCAAGACCGGGCTTAACTTTGAATGATAGGAAGTCAAAGGGTTCTTTTGATAAGTGGATTGGCTCGTCTTTTGGAAGCATGAATCTTACAAACTGGCTCTCTGACCAACCAAGAGTTTTTCCATAAGTAGCATATCTTCTTACAGATTCTTCCACACTTTTTTTGGAAGAAAACCTATTAACCCATAAAGAAGCTTGTCGCTCTTTAACAGAAGGAATGATGTTCAATGCTGCACTAGTTCCAATAACAGCTGAACCAGATGGCAGCTCAGTCATTAATATCTTAACTTCCTTTTGAGACTGAATATAAGACGAGAGTCCAACTTTTCTAAACTGCTGATATGACTTTTCCGAAGAAGATACGACAAAACCAGTAAGACCTATTAGCAGAAGTGGAATATATACTAAACTAGCATCTTTAAAAAACCAAAATAACCATAAACGTAATTTTAACCAAATCGAAACCTCTCCTTTCACTTTAAAATTTTCGGTTTGACCCCGGCATATACAATATATGGTTGGAACAAAGTAAAACAAATGAAGGAAAAACATGCTCAGTCTAGTTTCTATTAAATCACTAGGGACTCCTAGTTCAAAAACCTGCCAAGCCAGTATAAGTATAAGCTCGACTATCATTACTACCCAGACTGGCAGGAACTTAAAAACTAATTCGTAGGGATCTATGTGGAATAATTTATACGTAATAAATAGCGATATAAGTGGGAGAAGAAAGTACACTCCAATAGAAAACCAGTCAAACGCAGCACTTAGGGATTCACTCCCAAATATGAAGCCAAAGCTATTTTCATACTCACCTATTAATGCAATTGCTATCAACGCGGGCGAACAAACTAAGATAGCTAACAGTAAATTAATGACATATTGCTTTGTCGTGCTGCGTGTCCATCCATTTTTATTTGCACGCCAGAGCTTCAAGCCAAGGAAACTAAACCAAAACGGTAAACCGATTAAAGCATTGACGACATGTATTTGACTTTGCAATGCCCAAAATATGGTCAAAACCAAGGCTCGGCGCCGACTCATGTAAGTTCGAAAAATAGTTAGATAAAAAACCATTAAAAAAGATAACAACGAAATAGAGGGAAACGGAAAGCCCATGATATCTGGACGCGAGTCAAGGCCGAGATCACGCCAACCTTCTCCTGACAAAGCCCCTATTAAGAAATCCCTGAACGGTATAGAACTAAAGCCAAACACACCCAGCGCAGCTATTGCGATTGACCATCGCCACGGGATATAACAACGATAAATGAGAACCATTAGAGTGAATGATAGCATCGGAAAAAATGTACTACCGACTAATTGTGCACCGCCTAAGCCGAACAAAGCAATTAAAATGCCATGCAGCCAAAGAGTTAGATAGGGGAAAAATTCAAAACTCGACTGACCTAAGCCTAGAAAAGGCTCAATTGGAAAAAAGTTCCCTCTCGCAACCTCTGCAGACAATGGAAGCCAGCTTGAAAAATTACTAAAATCACTAATATTGCCTTGCAGTAAACCTATATACGCAAATCCAATATCAAAGGATTGTCGTAAATCCCACATACAGAACAAGGTAAAAACCCATATTGACGAAATTAAAAGCAACCAATTGCCTGACCTTAAATAAGCAAGGGTCGTTATAATCATTCTTAAAAATTTAGATTGGTCTTTAATAACACGAACCTTAATAGGAGCCAGGTTTTTTACCAAAGCTCAGGAAATTTTGTACAAACAGCATCAACAAACAACTTTTTTGACGACATTATTTTTTGCATTGTGATTATATCATTTAAGCTCCTGCCTTGGCCATGCAATTCTGGACTCACTAAACAAATTTTAAAGCCATGAGCTTTCAAGCGTGCAAAGTCACTTTTTGATATAGGAAAGCCTTCAAAGCAATCAAGCCAGATCCAATTAATATTGAATGGATTTATAATCGCACTATTAACAGATTCATATTCTGACACTCGTATCGCAGTTCGAGTCTCACCTTCTCTAGCCATTTTGATTAAGGCAGGAAATGAAAGGTCTAACATAAAAAAATTGATTAAGCCAGCTGACTCTGCCAAATCCCGAACACGTGATTCAATACCCTCTTCTTTTATATTAAAGATTACAAACCTATCACCGCAGAGTGTCAACCAATCAATAAGATCTGGACCATCTTGAAAGGCATCATGATGAACCACTAGCCTATCTCCCAGAGCATGCACATCGACCTCTACACC
>ERZ807291.8045-NODE-8045-length-11906-cov-11.926673_pt1 | contig 11906 bp, 9 predicted proteins | sample MGYA00521257_ERZ807291 | MGnify/ENA primary metagenome ERZ807291 (study PRJEB31413, sample SAMN03169783) | marine metagenome | biome: Marine; feature: Water; material: Subsurface seawater | place: North Sea | collected 2011-04-28 | depth 1 m m ...
CATGTACTCTGTTGTTTATGGTATTGACAAGGGACACAATGTTCTGTGTGGAAGACAATTCCCACCCTTCATTATTTAAGAAACGTTGAATATGACTCGCAAATACACGAGACTCATACCGATCCACGATAACATGATGACAAGCAATTTTATTTTCTGACAAATAGCTATATTCAATGGCTTGTGTAGAACATGTATTATAATTCTGTGTATTACAATAAATCACCAAATCTGCACACCGGATCGCATCACATATTTCTTTTGTGGAAGATTCTTTTGTAGTATTGGTTGTTGTGATACGAAACCCCGATTCTTTCAATTTGGAAATCATGTCTCTGATAACATGTCCTTCATCCACATAATGACTTGACACCGAGATATGAATGCAAAACGATTTATCGATACTGGAAGATGCGCCCATGATAACAAACAACAAACAACAAACAACAAACAACAAAGTACTGATCAACCCGGACACCCAGAATCAAATCAATTTTTCACAAATTTCATATCAGAATATTCCTCCAACATACGTAAACTACAACTCTCTACCAACACACCGTTTGCATAAATCCCGTAATTCATATACACATCATAATGTCTCAATGCGAGATGCCAAATAACAACTTCCCCGTCATAATCATAGATATTGCAATGTTCCGACATATACGACATCAATCGATACTTGTCATCGGTTTGTAGCAAACGTCCACCACATTCTTGTCTCATATTATCCGCTTCAGATTGAGACAAATGATCTACCAACAAACTATGACAACCGGTCAGCACCAATGGATCCATTGATACATCCGAACAACCAAAATAAACATCATTGCATGTATACAACCGATTCTTAACACGTTTCTCACTTTGTCTCAAACCAGGATTATAAATCTTCCGATACCCAATCATTTCAATGGGAACATATCCATGATTACGTGTGACAACCAGCATTCCCGGTTTCAAACACTCAATGGAGGTGTAACCATCTTTCCCCAAACCATCATTGAAACACAGGATCTTTGTGCCTTCTAGAAAGCAGACTAAATCACCATTTCCAGTCCCATTCAAACTCAAAACTCCTTCAAAACTCATTGCATCAAAACCAAGATACGTATCAGCTTGTGTGTAGTCCACCGTAAACCCCAAATCATGCAAAAATCCAAGTGTAATACGGCTCATTGGCATTACCACATCCCCACCATCCGCCCAACCCGTCATCAATTCATGATCCAATCCGTCGTGCAATACAGCCCCATGAGAATCATTATCTACATATCGATTATTACTCGAGATAGTTCCTTCGACACCTTCTTCTGGATGACCACCGGCTGTACCACCACCACCGTCGTTTTCAATGGGCAATCCAATCAACAACCCACCAGTATCTTGCATATAATTCCGGTATTCCCGGAACGCATGTTCTCCGTTGTAATATTGTCTCGAAGTTCCATCCGATTCGACCACGCTATTAACCAATTGAAAATGATTCCACCAAACCCCGATACCCAGCACATGACCAATTTCGTGTAGTACTACATAATAAAGAGTCGATTTCCCGTCCGAGCGTAACGTGTCTCGCATAGAGACAATCAAAGACTCATTAAATGTGATATTCCCACCGGTGATATGTAACCGATCACCGGAATCAAATGTCTGATTGCCATTGATATCATAATATCCAGCAATGGGATATGCACTACCCAACGTTCCAGCTGCCAAAGATTCGATGTTCATGACTAAATCCATGGAAGCAATGTAACTCGGACGAGACACAATGACCGAATCCCACTTTGCCACAGCGTCCATGACAATTCCGCTAATATCATAATTGTAAGGATCATTGATTTCTACATTGAATTGAATATCTTGAGACATGTGTATGTGGTATACTTTTTTGTTATATATATATGTATATATCACAAAAAATAGAACAACAAAACACCAAAACAACAAAACAACAAAACACCAAAACAACAAAACAACAAAACAACAAATCCGGATGCTATATGTCTCGTTTCTAACATGTATTGTTTTCAACACGAAAAGACATTGAAATAACATCATCGTCGTTCGGTTTCCCAGGAGACACCAATTCATAAGAACTATGATCTGATTCTGCATTAGGACTAGATTGATACATATGTAATACACGAGACACAAGATTACTTCGAAATACATCCACCAAACCCATTTCCACGATTTGAATCAGGTCTTTTTCTTGTTTTTTTTCTTTTCCTTTTTCTTTTTCTTTTTCTTGTTTCTCTTCAAAGTTCATGGTACGATAGCGATGTAAGAAATCGACTAACCCATTCAAAGACAATCGATCCCGATCCCGATCCCGATCACTTTGTTGCAAATCCCCCGTGATCACCATCTTAGAACCCATGCCTAAACGTGTGGTCAACATAAGCATTTGATTCGGCGAACTATTCTGCATCTCGTCTGCAATCACAAATGTACGATGGAAAGTACGACCACGCATATAGGCCAAAGGGGCAATCTCAATCACTCCATTCCGAATCATCGTTTGAATGTCTGTCATCGAATAGAATTCCCGAAAAATATCAATCATAGGTCGCGTCCACGGATCCATCTTCGAAACCATATTACCAGGTAAAAATCCAATTTCCTCTTCCTCTACTGAGACAAGGGGGCGAGTCATAACAATTTTATTCACATTCCCATTATTTAGTTCTGTTACCGCTTGCATGCATGCAAACAAAGTCTTTCCACAACCAGCAGGACCAACCGCAATTACAAGAGGGATTTTCGAATCTTGTAAAAGAGACAAATATGAATGTTGTGCTTCAGACTTTGGAGAGTACAATCTCGATTTTGTTTTTTTCTTGTTACGACCAAAAGAAGAATCATCCAAAGAAGAATCAACAAAAGAAGAATCAACAAAAGAAGAATCAACAAAAGAAGAATCATCCGAAAAGTCACAACAAACTAAACGTTTTTTGGCCCATAATTCGTGTATGCTTCGCGAATAATCCAATACGTTTGCATTTAAAGCATTTCCAGGACAGGAATGACTAAAATAAGCCAGTGTAGGATTTAACAACATCATGCTAACGCTTGCAACAAGAATACAAGGCTTCATTGAAACGAAAATAGACTTCATATATTAGATACCACAAAAACAAACACAAAAACAAACACAAAAACAAACACAAAAACAAACACAAAAACAAATTATCCACTTTGTATATAATGGAATTAATTGTAGAAAACAGAGACAAACAACAAAAACCACAACAAAAAAACCCCGAGCTAATCGGCAAAGGGTCATATGGATGTGTGTTTTATCCAGGGATCGCTTGTAGTGGGAAGCCGGAAACGGTTCAATATGTGACCAAAGTCCAAAAAGATTCAAAAGAAACCGACCACGAAAAGGCGGTGGGTGATCATATTCGCAAAAAGAGATTCCCAAAGTATTACGATTATTTTGCACCGGTAATGAGTACTTGTCCACTAAAAATGGCCTCCATCAAAAAGGACGATATCAATCAATGTGAAGTGTTACAAAACGCAGACCACCAACAAGACCAACAACAAACAGATCTAACACATACCAACCCATTTGTCTCAATAAAGATACGATATGTAGGAAATCAAACATTAAAAGAACATTTAATGCAAAGACTTTTGAAGGATACCCCGACCTTTTTTGGACACATGATTGAGACACAATTGTACTTGTTGAATAGTTTAGAAAAACTCGAAAAGGCAAAAGTGATCCATTATGATCTTAAATCCAACAATATTATGTTCCACGAGAAGATCCAGAATCCAGTGATCATCGATTTCGGAATGTCTATTCTACTCGAAAAACTCCCCGTAGAACAATATCACCAAACCTTTTTCGATCATTACGAGAAATATCCACCGTGGTGTCCAGATATAATGTTAATATCGTTTGTAGTAAAAGACAAAGGATGGATGAAAACCAAAGTAACTAAAGATACGATCACAAATATGAACCAATTAATAGAGACATACTTTGCAGAGAATCCATCGATCAAACCCACAGAACAAACAAAACAGACAAAACAGATCAAACAATACTGGAAAACATGGATCAGTACATTTGAAAACAAAAACAAAACAAGTATGGCAAAACAGTTACTAGAGAACTGGCAGTCATGGGACACATATAGTCTTGTAGTAATCTATTATCGATTTATGAAAGAAAATGTACAAATGGAAGCACAAGCACCATTTGTAAATACATACATGAAAATGCACGAGACATATATATTGTCAAAGCCAACGGAAAGGCAATCGCCGAAAGCAATGTATCATGTATTGAAAAAGTTCAGCAAATCGATAGACAGAAAGGACTTTTTAAAATGGAACAAATCATTTGTGGAATATCAAAAGAAACCAGACGTAATCGATGCGGAGAAAGAGTCTATCAAAAAAGATCTGGAGGAAAATAAAAAAGCCGAGAATATTTTGTTGCAAAAGAAACACGAGAAGTCTCAAGAACATTGATTTACAAGAACACAAGAACACAAGAACACAAGAACACAAGAACACTATCCTCCAACCTTGGACTTGGAAAGCAATTCATGTATGTAGTTTTCAAGCACATTGTAACGTGGATGAGACAACAAACTACTTAACAATCCCCAATTATTCATAGTATCCCAATTTGTAACAGAACATAAGTGTTGTATTACAGAAAAAGAACAGCCATTGATAACGAGCGCCTTTTCAGTGGATAGATTTTCCAAACTACCATTACCATTACCACCACCATTACCATTACCACCAACATTCCAATACACAAACCGAGGCATATTCGCTTCCGTGATCTGATGACGTGTAAACCCATCTATTATTTTTCCATGTGTCTCATTAAAATTATCTATGTTACTAAAATCGCTAATAAACACAAACACCATCCGAGACATATCTTCTACAGAAGTCTCACTCTCGATCAAGAAATGCAATATAAACTCAACCGAATCCAGCAAATTCGACCCGATGTGTTTTTCAGAAGCTAAACCACGAATATGATCTACAATATCTATTATATTTGTTTTGAATCCATCCATATCAATCCAAGTCGGGGAAGTATCATACGCAATCATTCTCCGCCCGATGGACGATACATGAGACAAAATAGCGGATATACCGATCCCTTGATGAAATCCATCAGATCCATACAACGATAGATCCAATATCGGTAGAAAATACTGCTGACAACAATGATTATCAATGGTTTGATTGAGCAATTTCCCCCAAACTTTCTGCAAATAACATTGTTCGGACAAATTAACCGATTTGTAGAACACACTCCGAAAAAACGAACACAAATCTATATTGTAGTACTTTTTCTCGAGACAAGATCCAGTCTCATAATCCTTCAAAAAGTCATTCCCAAAATAATTCTCAAATCTCTGCCCGCACACAATACGATCATTATCATTCACATACCGTGTATTTCCTTGTGAATTCACATTCAAAAACGCACGCCGATTGTTATGCAACGTTTTCGACGAAACCGATTCCGGGGAAATGGCTTTCCAATCTTTCGCACACTGTTTGATCTGTGGTAAATCCCAGGCCCTCGTCATCCCTGAAACCATTTTACGATACTCGCACTTCGCCTTTCTAAACACCCGTTGAAACTGTGTCTCATCACGGATAAATTTAAAATAATGAGGCTTGATCGAACGAACCCATTGTATCACACACCGGTCAAATAACCAGCCCAAAGAAGAGCCTTCTCGTGGAGTCCATTTACATGCCAACGAAATATGATCACAAGCACGCGGGGCAGACGCATCAACCAATCGCATAGGGTTCTTGCAAGCCAATTCCCAGGAATCACTCACTTCATTCCAACAACGACTATCTACATCGATTTGATGATTTAACAGTCCGATTGCATGTTCAATCAATGGATCTTTGTCGCCAAACTTGGAAAAGTGTCTCACGAATTTACAAAACCGACCAATATCTTTCCATGATCCATACGGAAGGTTTTCTTTCGATTCAATATCTAAGAATTGCGGCAACATGTGCAATATGTGTAGTGCAGGCAAAGGGAAATATTGATACCATATGTAAATCATCATATATGTCAAGTCTTGTTCTCCTTTCCCGTAATATATATCACGTGTGTACCCGATCATTTTATATAACAAGATCATATAGTGTATGAAACGAGTCAATGATTCATTTGTAGAAGCACGGCTAATGTCTGATTTCAGGGAATGTAAAATGGTGGAAAACGTTTTCATTGGAACAATGTACTGATTCCAGTCGGTTTCCCGTTTCAGAGTAAAATAAAATTCGGATATAGCGATTTCGTAATTCATGTAACAAAAATAAGCACAGAACAATACGGTACAATATTATATACGAAAGAGTTTATATGGGTTTTTTTGTAAAAAGAACCGAGACAAAACACAAAACACAAAACACAAAACACAAAACACAAAACACAAAACACAAAACACAATCACCCATGATATTTCCGCGTCCCTCTAGGCAAACGAAGTTTCACACGTTTTGTAAATTTGTGGCGTTCCGAATAAGGTTTCGACTTATCGGATTTCAAAATCGATTTCAAAGACGTTTTTGTCTCATGTGAGTCTTCTTCTTGAAAGATAAAATACAATGTATTGATAGAATGAAAAACAAACAAACTAGGTGGGATCTGGATTGTATCCATACAGTGATAATGATGTAAACATTTCGAAGTGTGTTCTTTTAGATGTTCTGTTTTACACTGCGAAAAAGAAGCAATTTGTTCGGAGTCAAAGTCGATATGAAATAAGAGACAATCTTTCATAAGAAATTTCGATACAGCGGTTTTCTTTTTGTGTGTGTCAGAAATATGTAGGAGTTGTTCTCTCGAAATCAGTGTGTCGGTGTCGTCGAATGTGATCTGATCATACACTACATCATCAATGCACTTGTTCATGTTTAAGTAAACGTAGCAAGTTTTGATATATGGACAATTTTCTTTTGTGGGAATTTCGGATAAGTTTTGAATGCGTTCTGTTTCTTCGATCCAAGAAATATCTAAATCTGACGGAGACATCTTTTGTAAGTAAACAGATATAAAAAGAAAAAAAGAAACGAATTGTCTCAAATCCGCGCAAAGTAGACCACATGTGTTAGACATTTCATCGGAAATCGTCGCACATATAAAAAACAATCGTATATCAAGATTTCTTTTGGATGTATATACTTGAGACAGCATTCGAATTTCACATCGAATTTTATTAAACGAACTATGTGTTAAACCCAAACTAAAAACCAGAAACCAGAAACCAGACCACATACAACAGAAAAAGTAAAAAAGGAGACCACAGACCACATACAACAGAAAAAGTAAAAAAGGAGACCACAGACCACAGACCACAGAAAACGTAAAAAAAGGAGACCACAGACCACAGACCACAGACCACAGACCACAGACCACAGAAAACGTAAAAAAAGGAGACCACAGACCAACAGACCACAGAAAAAGTAAAAAAAAGAGACCACAGAAAAAGTAAAAAAACAGACCACAGGTGTGTCGAACTTAATTGAATCTCGATATTTTTGAACAAATAGATCGGTAAGCTGTACCATAGATTCGTTGAATTACAAAAAATATAATCAAATATTGTTTTATACATTTGATTATATTAATTTTAAATGTTTTGTATATTAGAAGATTGCAACAAAGAAGAATGCCATCACTGTTTTCCAGTAAAACATTGTTCGTATAAGCACGCGTTTTGTAAGCAAAATGGATGTGTTCGAGAAATCCATCATAAAAATCGCATTCTAGTGACAGGATGTGGAGGATTTATTGGGTTTCATGTATGTAATACATTGCTAACCCAAGGGTTTGAAGTAATTGGAATTGATAATTTCGATCCATATTATGATGTATCTATTAAACGAAACAACGTAGATTTATTGAGAGATCACAAACATTTTTGTTTTGAAGAACACGATATATGTTCTACCGATTCTATTGCAAACTGGAAACCATACAAAGTAATACATTTAGCATCAATGGCAGGTGTCCGCAATTCTATACAAGATCCCAAAAAGTACATTAAAGTGAACATCGAAGGATTCATTCATATAATGGAAGAATGTGTCAAACACGATGTGTTTCATGTAGTATATGCAAGTAGTAGTAGTGTATATGGGCTAAACAAAACACCCTTCCGCGAAAACGATGTGATTGGTACTTGTAATAGTCCTTATGCTTGTAGTAAAATGTCTATGGAGTTGTTTGCCAAAACATATACGCAATTGTATAATATAAGTTGCATTGGACTTCGTTTTTTCACTGTATATGGACCTCATGGCAGACCAGACATGGCACCTTATAAATTCATGAAAGCAATCATGGACGGTACACCCATTCCAAAATACGGAGATGGTACATCTTCCAGAGATTACACCTACATATCAGATATTGTAGAAGGTATTTTGGGTGCATGTCGTAACAAAACGCATCGTAAATGTGAAGTGTATAATCTGGGAAACTCGACCCCTATCACATTAAATTCATTTATTAAGACATGTGAAAAGGTATGTGGGAAAGAAGCAATCATAGATCCAAAAGAAGATCAGTTGGGAGATGTTCCACATACATTTGCTTGTATTGAAAAAGCGAAACGCGATCTAGATTACGAACCGAAAGTCCAGATTGAAGACGGTCTTCGTGAATTACATGCGTTTATTTCAAATTTTCCCCCGCGCAAAAACCACGCTTGAAATGGATAATTATGTCTCGACATATATGCATCTAATTGCCCTTTAAACCCTTGAAGAATTAAATCCGCACAACGGGATCGTGACCGATAAAGAGATAAAAACGCCCAAAGGGTGCGATTTTAAATCTTCATCGGTTTAAATTTTTATATTTTTAATTAGAAATCATTTGATATAATTTTTTCATACGATTTACCTATACTATTTTCTAAATCCAAATGTTTTCTTACGTCATTAATAATTTCCAATCCTTTGTTCCATAGAACTTTGTTACTGTTGTAATCATTGACAATTTTATTCATCATTTGTTTTATTGACTTAAGATCATCATCTAATAAAATGAAAGGGTATTCTGGTGGTAGTAAATCTCTTATACACTCTTCATTTGTAGTTAAAATATTTTGACGAAAAGCACATGATGTAGCTAATTTTGCGGATGTCTTGTATTTTGATAGGTCAGAATTCAATTTTCTTATACTAATATGACAATGGAATTTAATTTCAATATTATCTAATTGTTTCTGGGGTTTACCACTTTGGGGTAATGCCGATATATTGTAATATTTGCCATCCTCTGAGTCTAGAAAGACAATATTGAATTCTTTTCCTAATTCTTTATGAAATCTAAAATTCTCACTATGATTTAAACTTGCTAGAGAACCAATATATCCAAATGTAAATGTTTCTGGTTCATATACAGGAATAGTTTTATATATTGGATCATAATGATGATAAATTACTATAACTTTTATATTTTCATTCATTTTTTCTATTTCTAATTTCATAAAATTATTGTTTACAATGATAATATCAAGCAAATTTGATTTTATGCAATGTATTAATTTGTTTTTATTGTACACGTAGTTATCAACACAATCATAAATATTACAGTTGTTATTCTTTTTGCTAGTTTTTAATGCGTTTTCTTCAATGGTTTTTATCCAAAACGTTTTACTATTTTTTATGTCTTTCACTTTGTCAATAAAGCTTTTAGAAGATTGAGGCACAACAACTGTATTTATATTTTTTGTATTTAAATGTTCGAGTATATGTGTACATCGCATCTTATCACTTCCAAAATTACCAGTTGAATTAAAAAAGTAAATCATATATGATCAATTTATTTATGATATATTTATATTATATGTAAGATAATTTATACATATATATATATTCGTCGTTTAACATCAACAATAAATTATATTTCATAAATTATATTATACATAATATCATGTGTTTGTTTATATAATTTTAATCACGAATGAATTTTAAAACACCATTATGTGAACTGTTCTACAAGCATAAATTAGATAAAACTGGTATATACAAGCAAACGAACCCAAATCAACATTGCCACCCGTATTCAGAAACGTATTATTCTTTGTTGAAAGATCATTCTGTAAAAACGATGTTGGAAATCGGAATCGGATTTGTAAATGAACATCACATGAGACATATGGTCGACTTAGGATACAAGAATGGTGCAAGTACTAGAGCCTGGAAAGAATTTTTCCCCGAAGCAACTATTCACGCCATTGATACAAACCCAAATGCTATCTTTTTCGAGGATAGAATTAAAACATATGTATGTGATCAATCAGATACGCAAAAACTAAATATGTTTTTCAGAAAAAATACATTCGAGTTTGTGATTGATGACGGTAGTCACAAGGCACATGACCAACTCCGGTCTTTTAATTGCCTACGTAAATACATGGCGACAAATGGTATATATATCATAGAAAATGTACAGGAAAAAGATCTGTTCTTGAATGTAGATTTGATGAGTAAAATAATCCCTGCACAGGATGTCGTAGATATACGCGATAATTATATGGTAGAATTTTATGATATGCGAGACCAGAATTTTCCAGACGATTCGTATTTTATTGTATTACGTAAAAGGAAAAATAACTGCTGTGTTTGTTGCTCGTATTTTGGGGAAGCAGACCAAATAGATATCGGTGAAAATGTACCCAAAATTGATTATATTGACTATTATTTGTTTACAAATTTACAACCGGAGCAAATCAAAGTAGATCATCCATATCAGGTGATTACGGTGAATATCAAAGACAACCCAAGTTTAAAGAATTTACCTACAAATGTACATGTTTCTAGATATTTTAAATTTCAATTACACCATGCATTGAAACAGTATGTGCGTAATTATGATGATGATGATGATTATGATGATGATGATGATGATGATGATGATGATGATTATGATTTTGTGTTTTATTTAGATCATTTTTTGTATTTGAAACCCACGATTGATTGGAATCAAGTCATCAAACAAACTATGAAAACGGATTCTTTGAAAATTGTACAACATATTCACACATTTAAAAACTCAATTGCGTCTGAAATGGACTGTATTGTTGAACATAAAAAAGATACACGTGAAAATATAGAAATATCAAAAGAATATTTGAATACGTGTGCGCAAGATTACGATTTTGACAAAATATTACGTTATGTGGAAAACAATGTATTTGGCTTTTATACAAAAGATATGAGAACCTTACAACAGTTTGATATGTTTTGGATGCATTACACACAACCTCTTTACAAGACATACCGAGACCAACCTTTGTGGAACTTTCTGTATGACATTACAGAAGAAAAATGCTTGTATATGGCCTTAGATCAGTTTGTACAAGGCGAAATTAGAAACGGATTTAATACGACTAGATATAATACACTAACATCAGACGAATCACACCATAAAAAGTAAAAAGTAAAAAATTGAACTTTTTAACACAATGGCCAACACACAACACACAATACACAAACAATAGTCCGCACTAAAATGTCACGTTGTGATTTATGTATCCCAAAAATAAACATCAATATTCAAAAAGCCTTTATTATGGAAACATTACAAAAAGCAAACCTCGGAATGATTGAACGAATGACCGAGTTACCCTTAAAGCATAATCCATTATACAAACGTATATTATTTACAGTATCATGGAATACCAATTCAGATCAATCCAATGATTGGATTCAACGTATCAAAAACAAACAAACATTAAAAGTAGTCCCACAAAGAGCAGAGCCGCATTATTGGATGATCACAGAGAGCTGTTGTCCCGTCACAGCAACCGCAACCGCCACAGCAACCGCCACAGCAACCGCCACAGCAACCGCCACAGCAACCG
>ERZ807291.8047-NODE-8047-length-11906-cov-3.599190_pt1 | contig 11906 bp, 8 predicted proteins | sample MGYA00521257_ERZ807291 | MGnify/ENA primary metagenome ERZ807291 (study PRJEB31413, sample SAMN03169783) | marine metagenome | biome: Marine; feature: Water; material: Subsurface seawater | place: North Sea | collected 2011-04-28 | depth 1 m m ...
CAGAAATAATATTTAAAAAAGAAATTGCATCGGCAGAGAACAGAGAAGAGAAGTGGTTGGAAAAAGAAGCGGAGTATGCTGAAATGTTTGCTAACCCATATCGCGCAGCAGAAAGAGGGATTATTGATGAGGTCATCTTTCCAAAAGAAACAAGATCTAGATTGGTTTCTGGGTTTAAAATGCTTGAAAATAAAACAGAAAAATTACCTAATAAAAAACATGGAAATATTCCATTGTAAAGTATAAATTATGAAAGAATTAATAGAAGCATTTCCTGACAATATAAAGGAAGCGATTCAGATAGCTGAGGCAACAGATCTAAAAAGACCACAAAACGAAATTAATAGTATAGTAATGTGCGGTTTAGGTGGCTCAGGTATAGGTGCCAAAATGGTAGCAAACTGGTTGATGGATGAGATTAAAATACCCGTCACTCTTGTTAATGATTACACTATCCCGGCATTTGTAGATAAGAATACGCTAGTAGTTGGTTCGAGTTATTCCGGAAATACGGAAGAGACCACTATGGCGATTGCTGAGGCAAAATTAAGAGGAAGCCATATCATATGTATTTGTAGTGGAGGGAAGCTTAAAACTTTTTGTCAAGAAAACGAGTATGATTGTATTATTGTGCCCGGGGGGAATCCTCCGAGAAGTGCTTTGGCTTATTCTGTGATTCAACTCCTTCACATATTTGCCGAATTAGGCTTTGTTTCTCATGAGCATAAATCAAGTATGCTAAAAGGCGGTGAGTTAATTGTAAATGAAAAAGAATCGATTCATAAATTGGCTCAAGAAATGGCATCACACCTTTTTAACAAAGTGGGGATTTATTATGCTGAAGCCAAGTATGAGGGTGTTATTGTTAGGGCAAGACAACAATTTAATGAAAACTCAAAATACTTAGGTTGGCATCATGTAATTCCTGAAATGAATCATAATGAGCTTGTCGGTTGGACAGGTGGAGACGAACGTTTTGCGCCTATATTTTTCAATACAGGAGACTTACATCCCAGAAATTACCGTCGATTTGAAATATCGCAAGAAGCGGTAGAGAAAAAATGTGGAAAAGTTCTTTTGGTTCATGCAAAAGGAGGTTCATTTATTGAAAGGTCGATATATCTGATTAATATCGTGGACTGGGCTTCATATTATCTTTGTGAAATGAATGGTGCAGATATTATTGATATTGAAATTATTGATTACTTAAAAGGAGAGCTATCTAAATTTTAATGAATTCTCTACCTGAAGTAACTATTATTAATCTTGGGCTGGTTGACTACAAAGAAGCTTGGGATATACAAGAAAATTATTTTAGACAAGCCATTGACCGTAAAATAGCCATTAGAAACGGTGAAAATCTTGCCCCACCATCTAATTATCTTATTTTATGTGAACATCCACATGTGTATACTATTGGTAAGAGTGGTAAGGAAGAAAACCTGTTATTATCAGAAAAAGAGGTAGCCTCTAAAGAGGCTTCTTTTTATAAAATCAATCGAGGGGGAGATATCACGTATCACGGCCCGGGCCAGCTGGTTGTATACCCTATTTTAGATTTGGAACAGTTTTTTACTGATATTCATAAATACATGCGTTTTTTAGAGGAAGCGGTGATTAATACTTTAATGAAATTTAATATTCAATCATCACGTATTGATGGAATGACAGGAGTTTGGTTGGATTCGGACCTTCCTTCTGCAAGGAAAATATGCGCTATGGGGGTGAAAAGTTCCAGGTGGGTTACCATGCATGGTATAGGGTTTAACATCAATACTAACTTGGATTTCTTTTCTCATATTGTGCCTTGTGGAATAGATGATAAAGCCGTAACTTCAATGCAGAAAGAGCTTGGTAGAAAGATAGATGAAAAAGAAGTTGAAGCTATTATTCTTGAGGAATTTAAATCACTTTTCGGCTTTGTAGTAAAAGAAAATTAATTGTTGCTTTGATTAAAAAAACATTAAAATATACAGCTTATAGTCTTTTAACCCTTGTGGTTATTGTTAATTTATTTATTCTTCTTTCAGGCAGATATTATCTTTATTCAGGTATCGCTAAAACATACCTTAGAGGAAAATTAGGACCAACAATCTATGATTTAGAATTATTTCCAGTAAACACCATTAAAAAATCAAATCAACCTTACCATTTTATTGTAGAAAAGGATGCTTCTGTTAAACTAACGAAAACGGATCTCGATTATCATCAGAAAATGGATACCAAGGCATTTTTGATTTTTCAGGGAGACACCCTGGTTTATGAGAAATATTTTGATGAACATACTCAGAATCAAGTATCAAATTCTTTTTCAGCGGCAAAGTCGGTTATTGGAATGCTCATAGGAATTGCAATTGAAGAAGGTAAGATAACGAGTGTGGAAGATTTGGCAGGGAAGTATATTCCAGAATTTAATAAAAACGGAAGAGAGAAAATCACCATACGCCATTTATTGACGATGTCTGCTGGTTTCGATTGGGTTGAAAGCGGAAAAAATCCTTTGTCTGAGGCTGCAGAGGGTTATTATGGAACTGACCTATACGGTTTAGTAACCAGATTGCGCGTTATTGATAAACCTGGTGTAAACTTCAATTATCAAAGTGGTAATACCCAGATTTTAGGATTTATTTTAGAAAAGGCAACTGGAAAGTCAATCAATCAATATACTGAAGAAAAATTATGGATTCCTATGGGTGCTCGAAATGAGGCTTTTTGGAGTTTGGATAAAGAGGGGGGCGATGAAAAAGCATTTTGCTGTATGTATGCAACGGCTCGTGATTATGCCCTTTTAGGACAATTACTTCTAAACAATGGTTTTTATAATGGGAAACCGATTGTACCGAATTGGTATATGAATAAAATGCTAGAAACCCCAACCATGAAAACAAAAGAAAACGTCCCTAATATGCGATATGGTTGGCATACATGGATTTATAAAAACAATGGCGATCCAATCTATTATTGCCGAGGTTTAATGGGACAGTATATGATTGCAATACCAAGTAAAAACAGGGTTATAGTACGTTTAGGAAGTAAAAGGGACGCACACTATGAAATTCCAGAAAACAGGATAAATGACAAAGTTTTCCGACAAAAACATGATGATAAAATAGGGCATACTATCGATTTGTATAGGTATTTAAATATGTCAGATAAAATTGTTTCTCAAATCAGATAACAATGAAAGATGAATTGAAGGGGCCGAAAGTTGAAAACGTATCAGTTGCTATAGTTGAGTTGCTTGTAGAGAATGAAAAAGTGTATTATGCCTATCTTCTTAATTTAAGAGATGACATCATGGAGGGGATCATTGTATCTACTACTGGTTATGGCGAAAATGCCCAGACAGGTGATAAAATTAGAACTTCTACTTTAAGGCATTGTATTGAATTATTGCTGCCAAATGAGGCAGCAAAGATTGAGCCGATTATGCCGGATGTATTTGGGCTGTCAAATGAATATTGGGTGAGTTTTTGGGTGAATGATATTATGTATGATAAACGATTTGTGTTTCCTGCGGAATCAATATGCTCAGAAAACATGCAGATGATTAACACACTTGGACAAAAAGGAGTCATTATAAAGTAAGAACGAATTGACGCGGCGTTGCGTTATTTCTGATCATTTGGTATTTGAATATTGACAATACTTATCTGTTGTAGGTTATCAATAGAAATACTTCCATGGTATTCTTGAATAATATCTTTAATTACAGCTCTGGAGAGATCAATTGAGTTTTGCTTTTTATTCATAATCATGTCATATACACTATCATCAAATAAATGCACGCTGAGTTTGTAATTTACTTCAAAACGAATAATCAAGCTTCCATTTTGTTTTTCTGATCGTATTTTTATTAGTACTTCTTTATCAGCACTATTTAGGAGCAATGTAAATAGATTGGACCAAAGTTGAAAAAGCTTATATTCATTGGTCTTATTGTAGAATACATCTTTATCTATAATGTTTTTTACCACTCCGGACTTTTGAATCTCGTCGTCTATAACTTCCATTACAGCTCTAATGCTTTTGTGAACATTAACCGATACTTTTTTATCAGCACGTCCTTTTTTTAGAGCATTTTTAAGGGACTCAACTACTTTTGAAGATTTTTGAGTGGCATTTAAAGTATTCGAAGTGATTTGTTCAAATGTGACCAAGGTGGTAATCATTTTTATTACTTCTTTCTTGTTTTCTTGTTTGATGATAAATTCAGTAAGAGAGTTTAATTCGGATTCAATATAAACTTTGCTAATTAATACGCTGAGTTCATCACATTCTTCTTCCTTTAGTTTAAAATTTTCACTGATATATTCTTTGATTTTTTTAATTCTAGACAGAGATTCCATTCCTGATTCCATGAGACTGCCGTTATATTTTTTTGCGTAGTTATACCCAAAAGTGATTTGGTGAGGAGAACATTTTTGTATCACATTGGAAAATATATCATTGTAAATATAGATGATGCTTTCAGCACCGGCCTTGATCGCGCCTAATGGACTATTCAGGCTATGCGCGACGGTATTCGCTGTTGCACTCAAAATCAACTGTTTGTCTTGTTCAAGAATTCTTTTTGACATTTCGAGATTTGAGCTCTTTTGGCGTTCAACTTCATTCTTTTTCTCTCTAATTTCACTCGTAGCGGACTTAATTTCTTTAACAAGTCTCAGCTGTCGCAATCTGAGTCTTCTGGTTCGTTGCAGAATGAATAACCAAATGAGCAAGACGCCGAATAGGATATAACTGGTTTGGGCCCACCAAGTATTCCACCAAGGGGGAGTAATTGTAAAGTGATATTCTAAGGGTTCGGACCATTCGCCACCAGAAATCCTCGATTTTACTTTGAAGATATAAGAGCCATCGGGAATATTCGTAAAATCAGCATGTGTTTCACTTGAGGGAGGACTCCAATTCTCATCTGAACCTTCTAACAAATAGCTGTAGGTGATGGCTTGTGGTTTAAACCAATTAATTGCAGAATAAACAAACGTAAGGTGATTGTTATCATATGAAAGCACCAAATCCTTGGGTACATTTTCGAATGTATTAACCGATGAATAGGAGATTTTTGATTTTAAACTATCAGGAGGGGTTAAGTAATCAATATATCTGTTGTTGATTGAAATATCTCTTAACCTTAGAATAGGGATCGAATTATTTGCGGGAAGGTTTTTTCTTATCAGCTTAGTGAGCCCTTTTCCTGTACCCCACCAAAGCGCCCCCGAATGATCAACGATTGCGCTGGATTTTAAAAAGTCAACACAGCGAATCCCATCATTCCAATTATACGACATGCAATTGTGCTTTTTATTGACTCCAAGCTCAATATTCTGTAGTTGATTTAAACCGTTTTCTGTGCCGATCCAAATCGAAGAGGAACTCGTATCCTCAATAACTGACCATATTTTATTATTACTTAGACCAGTTTTAGTGGAAAAATAGTGAAATTTAGACCCGTCAAACATACAAGCGCCATGGGACAATGACCCAAACCAGACTCGACCTTTCGAGTCATTATATGAAGAAATTATAATAGAACCATGTAAGCCCTCTTTTTCAGTGATTTGATGAAAATATACACCATCGTATTTAATAACACCGCTTCCCCATGTACCAAAAAACAAATTGCCTTCAAAATCTTTTGAGATTGTTCTTATTTGGTTGGTATAAAGACCATTTTCTTCATTATAATGGGTAAAAAAACTTCCATCAAAAGAGCAAAGACCGTCCTCAGATGACCCGAACCACATTATTCCATTATCATCTTCGATTATTTCATATATCTGGTTGGAGATTAGCCCATTTTCCTCCTTAAAAAACACAAATTCCGAATCCTGAATTTTAATTACACCCTTTTTTTCTGTAGCAATCCATATGTTCCCTTTACTATCCTCATAAATTTTATTTATTTGTTTACTTAATAAGGTATTAAATTGTGGCATTTCGAAATAGTGATTCTCTTTATACATCATGAGCCCTCCATCTTCTCCACCAAACCAGATTTGATGATGTTGGTCTTCGCAGATTGCATATATGTAATCGTTAATTATACCATTTCCTTCATTTAAATTCTCGAATGATCTTAAATTTATGATGTCAACTCCATCACCATCAGTTCCTGTCCACATGTTGCCAGATTTATCACTTTCCAGGCTTAATACATGTTCTCCACTCAATCCATTGGTTTCATTTATCCAAACGAATTCTTTGCCATCATACTGACAAACCCCCTCATTGTATGAGGCAATCCAAACGTTTTCATGATCATCCAATAAGAGGTCATAAATATTGTCTCCTTTCAAGAAGTTTTTTGAATTGTAGTTTGTAAATGACTCTCCATTATAGATATCGATTCCATGCTCTATATATCCAATCCAGTAGTTCCCTTGACTATCTTGAATAATTCTACTTATATCATTCGACTTAAGTCCCTCATTTTTTGTGATACACACAGTGGAATCTCCTTCAATAATATTTATCCCTTCTGAGGTACAAATCCATTTACGGTTTTTATCATCTTCGTAGATACTCACCGTTTTATTACTGAGTAAACCTTCGTTTACGGTGTAATTAGTGAGTGTTTCCCCGTTGTATGTAAAAACCCCATAATCTTTAGAGCCAATCCAAATGAGACCCGATTTATCTTCATAAATAAATCTAATATCAGTAGCATTAAAGCCTTTTTCAAATCCTAATCGAAAAAAACTGTTTCCATCAAACATACAAACCCCATCGCCAGAAGTCCCAAACCACATGTTGCCTTGTCGATCTTCTTCAATACACCAAATAAAATTATTACTCAAGCCATGATCTTCATTGAAATGCCGAAATTTATCTCCAGTATATACGCTTACACCGCCACCGTTAGTCCCCATCCATATTTGATTTTTACTGTCATGAAAGACATCCCATATATAGGAAGAACTGGTTCCTTGTTTTACATCAAGATATTTAATGTTTTTAATCGCTTTCCCTTTATATATTGGTGTTTTTGCATCAGCTAATGATGGTATTTTCGTCTTAACTTTGCTTAATTTAATTCTTGTTTTTTTTGTAGGATTCATTTTGGAAGGACCAAATGTCGTTTTCAAAAAAGTACTAGAATCCACCATTCGTTTCTGAACTTTATTTAAGTCTAATGGAATATTAATTATTCCTCGGGTGTTTATTCGTTTTGGAGCTTCAAGCTTATAAGTTTTAGGCTGCTTGAGTATTCTAGAATCTATCCGTTTTCCGTCTATTTTTGTTTTATTTTTCCCGGAAATTAATTCATTCTTTGAGTTAACTGAGTTTTCGATGCCGTTTCCAAATATGGGATTGGTGTTATAAGGGCCAGATGCATCATACTTCCTGTAACGAAGTTCCACTTCCTTTTTTGATGTAGGAATTTTTCGATCTTCACAAGAATAAAATAGAATAACGACGCAATAAATAAGGATTCTATACAAATGGTGTACTTTAATTGTGCTAATGGAAAGGTTTAGCATAAAGGAAATTAACGATAAAACAACAAATAGACAAACCCTACTGACACTATTTAAACCTGGTCAACGAGTTGGCGAAAGATGTACCACCAATTTATTCGTTCTGCTTTTAATTTGTTTTCTCGATCATTTAATAGAACAATGATTATCTTCTTTTTTGGTGAGATGTAAATATGCTGTTTATACAAACCAATGGCCATGTAGTCTTCATATTCTTTGAGTCCAATATGCCAAGAATAATTGTAATTATAGCTGCTGCCTTGAGAAGTATCTCTTCTTATAGATTGATTATACCAGTCAGTGTTAAAAACTTGATTTTTATTCCATTCTCCCTTATTAAGGTACAGTCTTCCAAATTTTGCGAAATCTAACGCTGTGGCTGAAAGACAACAAAATGACTTTTCTACTCCTAAACCGTCTACGCTCCAAAACCCTGTGTTGCACATATTTATGGGAGCCCATAGTTTTCGTTGTGCGTACTCGGAAACACTCATCCCTGTAGATCTTTTAATAATCACACCTAAAAGCTGTGTGTTTAGGTTTAAATACGCTTGTTTTTCACCTGGATTATGACTGAATACAATTTTTTCAAATTCAGCGCTGACATTATTTCCATAATACAATCTGGCATCTTGACTCACACTAAATTTAATTCCAGAAGTATGATTAAGTAAATGTTTTATGGTCAATAATTCTCCTTTTCCATTTGCTAATTCAGGGATGAATGTTTGTACTTTTTGATTTACATTTTGAATATGTCCTTCGTTTATTGCAATTCCAATTAAACAGGAGATGAAAGATTTTGCTAAAGAGTATGATGGGTGCATTGAAGATTTATCCAAGTCTTGTCGGTAGTATTCAGATTTGATCGTGTCGTCTTGAATGAGGACAAACGCACGTACACTATGTTCTTTTAATACATCAATAAGTGGTTTAAAATTGGGTTTATCAGTTGTCCAGTCGTTGACTTTGAAGCCGTCAATTTTGATTGATTTTTGAAATGAAAAGCAACTGTCAGAGGTTATTTCTTTATTCTTAAAGCGATGCAAGTCTTTTGCATCTGGATGCCCTAAAAAAAGACTTTTTACAGGAATACAGGAAGTGAAAAAGCAGAGTAGAGCAAGAATACTTATAAAAGCAATTTTCACTTCATTTATAGAAGCATATCGCTTTTGTGAATTCATTGGCTTCGGTTATCCATTATTTTTACAAGCTCAGCTATTGACTTGATCCTCGGAACAATATTTTCGGTTTTTGTTATTCCAACTCCTCCTACAATTAATAGCTCCTTACCATTACACTCAACATGTTCAATTGGGTTTTCAAGAAAAAAGTCCAGAAGGTCATCGTTAAATAGAGATCTTATTTTTTCTCTTTGATCTCCTTTAAGGTAATATAGTTTTGAAAATTCTGGGTTGCTTTTAAAATTGATGTCTTTCATGGTGCCAAAAACACGAACACGATCAAATACTCTATCAACAAGCTCTTCTCGTCTTAAAATAAATGGTGTCACCTCTGCGGGTAATTTGATATACTGCATAGTAGAATGGTAAACCTCTTTAGCAAGCATGGCTCCCTCAGAAAAAGTAACATCGGAAATCTCCCAATCCACATTCGTTTCATCATAGGTGCCCTGAACAATGTTTTCTTTGTATTCGATGGGTCTTGAATCGAAGAAATGAAAGTTTTGAAGCTTTCGGAATCGATTGTCTTGTCCCAATTCAAAGGACCATTTGTTGGCATTTGCTAATGCTCTCAGTATTTTTTGACGAGGTGATGTTTTATTTGCGATCGGAGCGGTACTGCTTTTTAGGGCAAATTTGTGTTTGGTAGATGCTACGTGTTTGTGTAAACCTACAAAATTTACACTGCCACCTGTAAGCTCATGGGAGCGCTGGAAATTATCTAATGCTTCTTGAACAGTCAGGTCAATGATTTTTGCTCCTGAAAAGTCAATTTCTAATGTTGTACCTGGAGTAATGGTTTCAAGTTTCTTTAAAAGTTTTAGTAAGGTTAAGAAGTTCGCAACTCCCCTCACTTTTATTTCATAATCGCTTCCATTTTTCTTGAGTTCTATGTTTCGTGGAGAAAAGACATATATGAAAAATTGAGGAACAGAAATACGGGCAATTAATATATGAGTGATAAGCGTTATAATTATACCTGCAATCAGTCCAAAAAGTAAATTGTTATAAACTGTAAATAATAGGGTCGACACCATAAATACAAGCTGTTCGACTCCTTCTTTATACACCTCGCTGAAAACTCTTGGAGAGGCCAACTTTATTCCTGCAAAAACCAACACTGCCGCTAACGCCGCTAAAGGAATCATATTCATCACAGGCTGTAAAACAACAATAAAAAGAAGAACCAAGAAGCCATGGAAAAAATTAGACCATCTGGTTTTTGCTTGGTTTTGCACATTTACTGTACTACGGACAATGACATTCAAAATGGGCAATCCTCCAAGCATTCCAGAAACTATGGTACTCGCGCCAAGCCCCATAAGGTCACGATTAAGATTTGTTTTACGCTTATACGGATCCAGCTTGTCTATGGCTTTGGCTCCGGCAAGACTGATAATAGATGATATAATGGTTAGTGAAAGGACAACAAGCCAAAAAACACCGGTATTTAATTTTGAGAAATCTGGATACAAAAAGACTTCTGTAAGATCCGAAGGAATAGAAATGAGATAATTTGTTGGTTTTTCAAAAGTCAATCCTAAAAAATCGATATGTTGACCATCAAAATAATTATAAGTTAAAACAATGGGAATCGAAATGGCCAACACCCATACTGGAGCGGGGATGGTATGAAACACTTTATAGCTAATCTTTGAGTGGAAAAACATTAAAAATATACCTGTTATGGATATCAGAGCGATATAAGGGTTTGCATTTGGCAGCTGGTCCACTAGGTCTTTTAAAATGCCAACGGCATTTCCGGCATCGGATGATGTACCAATAGCTACATGCATTTGTTTGGCAAAAATAATTACACCAATAGCTGCCAAAATACCGTGGATAACTGATGACGGGAATATTTCGGCGATTCTGCCAAGCTTTAGTAGTCCAAGTAAAACTTGGAGAATTCCAGATACAACAATCGCTGCTAAAACATAATTAATGGCACGGCCACTGCCATTATCTAGAGAAATGATGGCACCAAAAATTACAGTAATCATTCCTGCTGCAGGACCGTTAATGGTTAGCTTTCCGCTTCTAAAAAATGTAGTAACCAATCCAGCTATAACACAAGAGAGTAACCCTGATAAGGGCTGAACACCCGATGCCACTGCAATTGCCATTGAAAGAGGCAACGCAACAAGTGCCACACTCAGGGAGGCTGTTAAATCAGCTCGCCAATGGTTTTTAAAGCCCCAAAACCAGTCTTTTGGGATGTCGTCTGTTTTCGTTTGATACATTTAACCCTAAATATAAAAATTATCAAAGATTTTGGTTCAAAAAAAACTAATGGACATAAAAAAAGCCACTCGAAAGTGGCTTTATAATTTCTAGAAACAATTCTAAATTAGTCTTTTCTTAATTTCCCAACAGCCTCACTGTACTTTTCTGCTATTTTATTAATAGCTTCTTGAGATTTTTGAATTGCGTCATCAAACTTCTTTTTTTCATCTTTTTCAAGCATATTTGATTGGTCAGAATTAGCCTTCTTTAATCCCCAAGTTGATTCTCCCCAAGATGTTTGCTGTTCCCCAATCGCTTTTTCGTATTTGAATTGTCGATTTCTATAATCTTCTAAATCTCCTTTTGCATCATCGTCTTTCGCAGCTTTTTCGAGAAGCTTAGAGAACTTATCTTCATAATCTTTAAGCATTTCTTTTTCGTCTTCAGCCCAAGATGTTTCAATCTCTAATAAAGCATCATAGTGCCCTTGAGCATCTTCTTTCATGTCATCATAACCAGCAATAACATCTTCTTTGTCAGTAGTATAACCACTACCTCCACATGAAGCCAAAATTGACCCCACAAATAATAATACAAATAATTTTTTCATAACTTTTTTTTATAATTCGATGCAAAGATACTACAAAGAGTGTAGAGTTCATAAAAAACAGTCACTTATTTGCGTTATACTTAAATTAAAAATTCCTTCTTCGACTTATTAAAAACCCTTCTCTTCTAATTTTTCAGCATTTTTTGATAAATCTTTATAAGAAGGACATGTTTGTCCATTTGTGAATCTTTTGTATGTGATCCCAAATTTTCTACAGTGCTCATTCACCTCATTTCTTTTTTCAAATAGGGGGTCTACTTTCTTTTTTATTTTTTCCTTTTTATCATCACTTAATTCATTTAATTCTTCTCTAGTTTTATTACCATATACATCTAGGAAGTTGGCGGAGATGGTTTCAAAGGCTTCAACACAATCACAGGCATCTTCAATTTTTGTAACATC
>ERZ807291.8049-NODE-8049-length-11905-cov-4.190295_pt1 | contig 11905 bp, 9 predicted proteins | sample MGYA00521257_ERZ807291 | MGnify/ENA primary metagenome ERZ807291 (study PRJEB31413, sample SAMN03169783) | marine metagenome | biome: Marine; feature: Water; material: Subsurface seawater | place: North Sea | collected 2011-04-28 | depth 1 m m ...
ATCTTCAATTATTATTTTTTTAATATCGCCGAAGTGCAGTTTGATTATTGATGGGATCAGGTTGTCTAACCGAAATTGGTATTTATCTTCATCCAGTAAATTATTTTTCTTATCAACAGGTTTCAATATGATAACACTTAAGTCTTTATAATCTCTCAAATTTGTATGAATTTTGAAGATTATAAAAAAAACAAAGGCATTAAAAGAATTTGGGTTAACTTCTAGATCGTAGATTATGATGTTTTTATTCATTGCTACTTGAACATGTTTTATCTTCTAAATCTTCAATAACAGGATACCATCCCTATTCCTTTCATTTCTAGAATTGTTTGGTTGGAAATTCGGATGATTCTCGTTTGTTTAAAATTTCTTGGATCAGTTTTCTCAAAGAAAACAGGTCTCACTGGTTCTTTACCAAGCATCCTTCTCTGATTGGAAATTCTAGTCGTTAGGAATAAGCATTTGAAATTTCTCTTGGAAGCAAACAGTTTTATTATAGTTCTCGAATTAGACGGGCAGGGTTTCCTGCATAAACACCTTTTACTGTCAAATCCGAGGTGACAACTGAACCTGCTCCGATCACGCAACCATCGCAAACTTTGACCGGCAGAATGGTGGAGTTTGATCCAATGCTAACTTGATTACCAATCTCAGTCGTCTTCCATAGGGATTGGTCTCCTCCTGCGGGTCCACCACTCTTAAAATCATCGTTTATGAACATCACTCCGTGCCCGACAAAGCAATGATTTCCTATGGTTGCCATGTCACAGATGAAAGAATGAGACTGAATCTTGCAGTAGTTTCCTATATTCGCTCCTTTTTGAATTTCGACAAAAGGACCGACGAAGGAATGACTTCCAATCTTGCAACCGTACAGGTTGCTGGGTTGGACGATTTTGACACCCACACCAAAATTAATATCTCTAGTTGAAATGGTTTTTGTTTCAGGAAGATTCATGCCCGAATTTTCGAGGCCATTTCCAAGATTCTGATTACTTCCCTTGTATGCTTCGCTCCAGTTTTAGCCTCTTTCCCTTCCCTTATGCAAGATATGAATTCTTTGGCTTCCTGTCTCAATGGTTCGAGGTATTCGAGTTTGGGCGTCACTATGCCTCCTGAACGGTATTTGAAGGAAAAGGATTGAGGTATGTCAAAATCCATGCTGTGCCCAAGTTTAGAAAACTTATCGACACCCTTGTCGTAAATGGAGATCTTGTCATTCGCAACATCGTCGTAAACTATCATCTTTTCGGAGCCGACGATTACAATTTTTCTGACCTTGAGGGGATCGAGCCAACTTACATGAACGTTTGCAAGGGAGTTCGGGTAGCGGATGTTTAGAAAGACGACATCATCTATTCCTTCCTGTATAAATGACATTCCTTGAGAGCTAACTTTTTCGGGTTTCTGATCCTCGAGCAAATACTGAATGATGCTTACGTCATGTGGGGCGAAATTCCATAGAGCATCTACATCTGAGCGAATCCGCCCTAAGTTCAACCTTTGGGAGTATAAGTATCGTACTTCGCCCAAATCTCCTTTGCGAATACTTTCTTTAATAAACTTGACTGCCGAATTATATATGAAGGTGTGCCCTGACATCAATACCAGTTTTCGATCGCTTGCGATACGGATCAATTCATCGACCTCTCGAACATTTTTGGCCATCGGTTTTTCGACAAGAACATGCTTGTTTGCTAATAAAGCCTGTTTGGTCTGATCAAAATGTAAGCCTGCAGGTGTTGCAATGACCAGGCCTTCAATAGATTCTTCATTAAGAATTTGCTCAAAGGAAAGACTTGTGTCTACGGATGGGTACTGGTTTCGGACGAATTCTTTCCTTTCTTCCGACGTTTCCACCAGATGGGAAACTTCGCAACCAGTCAGGGCTGTGAAATTACGAAGAAGATTAGGGCCCCAATAACCGCATCCGATTTGGGCAAGTTTAATTGTTTTTTTCATATGCTTAAAACAGTGTTTGCATTAATTCGTCTAATTGAGCACAACGTTTTGGCAAGCTGTGATCGCTTAGAGTTCTTTTTTGGCCTGCTTCTGAAATTGCCTGACGAACGGATTCGTTTTCTTGTAAAAAGCTGGCTTTCTCCAGACATTCCTCCAACGATTCGTAGGTCACGACCTCTTTGTCGGCTTCAAATAAATCCTTCATGTTTTTTCCCGTGTCAGTGAGCAGGCAGCAGCCGATCCCAGTCGCTTCGAACATGCGCATGTTACCGATTACGTCACCAGCAGCTTCGGTGTGTTTGTTGAAAGTCACTTTAGAATCAAGAAGAACCCGATACATCTCCAAGCCAAACTTGCCAGGTCGAGTCCTTGCTGGAAAATAATGGGAGATGGGCTTGGCGTCCTTGTCCAGGGTGCTCAGCTTCTGACTCGTTTCCTCCATAAGCCAAAATTCCATATCAGTTTCCTTTCCAATTTTTCGAAGCATTTCGAAACGGTCGACGTGCATAGTGCTGTAGCCCGAGCTACCCATGAAGGTAAAGTTATGGGAATCATCGTGCTTGTCCTTGATGATTTCTTTCTGACTCAAGATATCAGGGTCAAAGGAATGATAGAACAATTCTGCATTCAGGTTTTCCGTTTGGTAGTCTTTGAGAATTAAGGGAGTTCCAGCCAAAATCAGATCTATGTCCCGCAATTCTCTTACCCTTCCCGGATATCCTTTGAACATGATGACTTTTTTCACAAAGGGAAAAATCTCCCTGATCTGAACCCTCAGGCAATGGGGAAGCCCATGAACATCTTGAAGGTAGAGGATATCGGGTCTGTAGGTCCCTATCTGCTTGAGCAGTATGTCCAATTGCCAACTGTGGGTGCCGTATTCGCAATCATTTTCAGAGGCCCAAGCCTGCTGTAGGGATTGAAGGTCATACACGAATTCAGTACATTCGTGCCCCAGATCCCTCATGTAGTCCGAAAATTTGTTCAAGTGAACTGGGAAAAAATTTTTCAAATGTACTTTGTGCTTCTCGTAACCAAGTTGCGTGATATGCCTATTACGACTGTAGTAATCCCGAATCAATTTGGTGTAAACCAAACCGCATATCTTGGCTATTTTGTATTTTTTCAACCCTTAATCCTGCAGTCGCGGTTTTTTCTCTCCATCAAAAAAGTTTAGTATTCGGTTGGAGCTTTTCTCCATAGCTGTACGGAATGCAACTTCCCTTTGTCGATGCCTACTGCGTGTATCTTGTCAATCGGAATACCTTCACTTATAAGTTGGTCATAAATTTCGGCAATGAAGTCGCTTGCGATGATAACGCAGTCAATTCCTTCAAATGATTTATCAGCGGGTTGCTCGACTTGAGTTTCCCTCAAGCGGGTTCCATGCTTTTGGACATCATTATCCAAAAATCCAACGATTTCGCATTTTTCGGAAACCAAATCGAAGACTTCCTGCCCTCTGGCGCCAGCCCCAAAGATCTTGATTTTTTTTCCAATTATGGTTTCGGGGATTTTATTCAGTGAAGAGTCCTCGCCCTGAGTCCATCTTTTGGTATAAAACCCTTGTTGGGGAATGAGGTCGCTACTCGAATTCTCCGTTTTCTCGCAAACACACCAGATCCCCAGCATCCTTCCATCATTGAAACCACCATATGAAAAGGCATCGAGGGAACCCGGTTCATAGTCATAAACCAAACAGGGTTCGGTATTCTGCCTTGGGGTGTAGCTAAAAACTTTTAAGGAAAGAAACTCCCATTTGTTGGCGGCGTAATAATCCGCAAAAAGAGTCGGAGAATACATGTAGAAACCGTGATCGACATGGTTGTTTGATGGTGACGAGTGGATGATTCTCCCTCCTTTTTTGAGCATGAAAAAAATATTTTTCAGCACCTGGAAGGTATTGAAGCAATGCTCCATGGTTCCCCCATCGAAAATGACGTCAAATTTTTCATGCAGTTCGGAAGGAACTGGTTTGTTAAGGTCTAGGGTCAAAGACGAGTTTTCGTAATCGGAGAAATCAGCACTTACCACCGAATCGAAACCGAGCATCGTGAAGAATTCGACATCATTAATATCCTTACGGAGCGGGCCTTTTGTGCAATTCTCACGAGGTCCTGATATCTCAGTAAGCACGACTCTGCTCTTCTCGCTCCACTCCTCCAATTGCGATTTTGAAAAATGCAAGTCCTGCCTGCCAAGTTGAAGCACTGCCCCGCCAAAGCTCCTCGCAGAGCACTCGTCTAGGATTAACTTAACTGCTCCCCTGCTTATTCCCATGAACTTTGATTTTTTTGAGAGTTATGCTGTAACGGACCATAATGGCTTGCGAAGCTTGAATTTCTTGTTCCCATAAATAATCAAACTATTTCTTGTACGATTTCGTTTATCAGTTCACAACGCTTTTGGAGAGAGTGATCCTTAAGCACCCTCTGTTTGCCCGCTTCTCCAATTTCTTTAGCAACCTTGTGGTTTTCTTTCAGAAAATTTAATTTCTCAAGGCAATCTTCGCGGGAATCATAAGAAATAACTTCGCGCCCATCCTCAAAAATGTCGGAAAGATTGTTGCCTGAATCGGTTAGTAGGCATGAACCCATACCGGTTGCCTCAAACATCCTCATGTTGCCCACATTTCCATTTGCTGCGTCTGTGTGACGGTTTATGGAGATTTTGGAAGAAGCTAAAATTCTATACATATCCAACCCAAAGCAAGGAGAGAAGCATGACTCCGGATGTTTCTCTTTCAACGGCAATGACCCTTCGGGCACCTTTGTTGCCTTTGTCGATGATTCGGTCAGCCACATCTTTGCGTTCTGATTCTTAAGGATGGAGTCCAATAGTTTATATCTTGAAAAATGCTCTTCTCCCTGTCCTCCGAAACCTGAATAACCGAGAAATGACACTTCAATTTCATCGGAATATAACGGGATGGATAACTCGTCGCTCGTTAAATTTTCAAGAATATTTTGATCGAAGTAATAGTATAGCAACCTGGTATTTATTCCTGCCTCATCAAAACTTTTTTGAATGTTGGGAATTGCACATAAAACCATATCGACATCGGAAAGATTTCTTGGGTCTGAAGGGAAGCCAGTGAAGATAATGATTTTCTTTAGTGAGGGAACAAGAACTTTAAGCCTTCTGAGCAACCAACGAGGAAAATGATTGATATGCTGTAGGTATAATATTTCTGGTTTGAATGCAAAAATTTGCTCCATAAGGATATCATCTTTCCAACTAAAATCACCAAACGGCTTATCTTTTTCTTTGGCCCAGCTTTTTTGGAGAGATTCAAGATCGGTTATAACTTCATCGCAATCGTGACCTATTTTCCTCATGCATTCGGAAAATGAATTTAAATGTATGGGGGCAAAATCTATAAGTCTTTTTTTATGTTCCTTGTACGGCAATGTCTTGAGAAAAGGATTCCTTCTGTAAAAATCTCTGAATAGACCGTAATACCCGGCACGCAGGACTCGTAATATACGCAATGATTTCATTTGCCGTGAGCTTTCATGTGCTCAGTCCTCTTGTTAGCAAAAGCCAAACCTAGAAAATGGGCCTGTATAAAAGGCCAGATCCGGTGTATCGTATTCCAGTCTTTTTGTTTGGCCGCTTCGTCAAATATGCTCTTTGTTTTTTTTCCATCAAAAAGTGAAGATTGTTTAAATGAATGATCACTAACTATTCTTGATAGATTTTTGTGTAATCCCTGCTCAAGCCAAACATTAAAAGGGCTCACGAAACCAAGTTTTCTTTTTCTGGATCGAACCGATTCTGGCATTATTCCTTGCATGGATTCTCGTAGAATCTGTTTTGTGCCAGACGCGTTGATCTTAGCCCATGCCGGCAAAGAAAAGCAAAAGCAAACTAATCTCCAATCTAGAAACGGCGAACGAATCTCGACGCCATTAGCCATCGAAAGGCGATCAAAGTTCCTTAGAATGGTGGGTAGACTGCTATTGTGAAATTCGAAGTAAAGACTCTGAAAAAAACTTTCTTTGTCATTCAGCTTTGTTAGGTCTTGTGAATGCCTAGGGTAATGGAAAGGCTGTGGCGAATGTGTCAGAAGAGGATGCGTTCCTTGTATTGATTCGCGCGGTCTATTTCCCAGTTTGCTCTTGAATAGTTTCGGACTGAGGGGAGTACCGGCAAGGGATTCATGTATGGCCAGCAGATTTTTGATTGAAGGTCTTTCAGGATGAACGCGGAACCAATCCTTGAGCATTACTAATGGATGGTGATGGTATCCACCCAATAATTCGTCCCCACCGTGACCGTCAAGTGATACGGAAACGCCATTTTGCTTCATCATTTTGTAAAGATGCCAAACATTTCCAAAATAATCAGTAATGTCCTCCATTGAAAATATGAAGGACTCTAAGTGCTCTTCAAGATCAGTAAACGAAAGGTCGTAATAGAAACCTCTGCACTCCAAGTCATCAATTACAGTTTTTGCGTAATGAGTTTCGTCTTGTGGCGAGTTGGGAAAGGTTGCAACAAATGCATTTTGCCAAGAATTTGCCATGCGTTCGCTCCCAGATTGGTCGCTTGAAGCAATTTGTTTCATTGTTGAAGCCACAGCACTCGAATCGAGACCTCCGCTAAGAGCCATACCAAGAGGCACGTCGCTTCTCATCCTTAAGGATACAGAATCAAAAAATAGATGTTTGAATTGATCAATCAGGTCTTTCGAGGGTTTTTCAAAAAGCGTTTCGTCAAGGTGTTCAAGTGTGTTCCACCACCGGTTTATTTTACAATAAGATCCACTTTTCAGAGTTAGGGAATGACCTGCCGGAAGCTTCATGACACCTTGCAGGATCGAATAATCCGTTCCTTCCTGATAAGACCATTGGCATAAGGAATGCGAGAGCATTCCATCGTCAAATTCAAATCTAAATTCGGGTATGGCTAAAAAGGCTTTCTGTTCTGAGGCGAAAGCAAACCTTTCCTGCGTATGCCAATAGTACAACGGTTTTACGCCGAATCTATCACGGGAAAGAAAAAGTGTCCTCAGAGCACGATCCCAAATCGCAAAGGCCCACATGCCATTAAACTTATATTGGCAATCACTTCCCCATGCAATGTATGATTGCAAAAGCACTTCGGTGTCGGAATCAGTCTCAAAGGAATAACCTAGAGATTTCAATTCGTTTCGCAATTCTAGGAAATTGTAGATTTCACCGTTAAAAGAAAGAACATATCGATTCCGGGTACAGTGGAAAGGTTGGTTGGAACGATTTTTCTTGTCGATGATTGTCAACCTCCGATGACCTAGACCGATACATGTCTTTGAGTCAAAGAATTCCCCGCGGCTGTCGGGTCCCCTGTGCGTCAAGGAGTCCGTAAACTCTCTCAAGGTTATAGGATTAACTGGATCCTTATTAATATTCCAAATGCCTACTATGCCGCACATTAGGGACTTACCAATCTAATGTATTTTCGTACCCTAAGTCTATCAGGTCATCGCCGATCTTATCCTTAAGGGTATTGCAAACTTTTTGGCTGAAGTGATTCTTCCAATCTCCTGGAACGCCCTTCCTACAGGAGGTTTGGAGACCTGTGTTTGGAGATACATGAACTGATTTGCGTTCATTCCCTCGTACTCTTTTACCGTTGGTCTGATGTTTAAAGGAGCTTTTCTCGATTGCTTCATTCAATTTGTTTTCGGGAAAAGAATATTTTGAGTTTCCATTCTCGATATTCAATTTTGCAAATAACGAAGAATAAGTCTGCGTTGGATCCTCATGCACTTTCTCAAAGGAGATAATATTATTTTGTTTATTACCCAAAGCATACACGTAACTTCGAGTAATTTCCTCGATGGGTGGCCAATATAAAAAATAGTCGTTCTTGAGTTGAAAAATTCCTCCGTTAATTATCTGTATAAGATCATCGTCGATGGAGTTCTCATTATGATCAAAGGAATTATTGAAATGAAGTCTGTGATAGTATGAGTTAATAATATCACGCGGATCTCGAATTATAATAACACATTTTAATTGAATATCTTTAGTCACATATTCAAGATCAATGAAATCGTGAATCATGTGGAACTTAAAGTAGTTCATGGTCAAAAGGTTTGATCGATAAATGAGATTATTGTCACGATAAGCTTGGATTGGGTCCTTTTCTTTAAGTCTTTGGCAATAAGAAGGATTGTTCAAAGTAAGTTTTCTAGGGTAGGGCACAACCTCGTGGTGTCTAAAATAGTCCAAGAGTACCGGCATAAACCTGTTGGTGCCAACCATGGGAGGTGTATATACTAATATCGGATCCTTTTGTTGGTTGATGTTTGGTATTTCTGAATCATTTTGTTTTACAATGATAATGGTAACATCTCGGTTCAGGTGAATAATAACTTTTCTTATATCATTTTGTAATTCACTTGATTTAGTAAAAAGATAAATTACATCGGTATTAATATCAGAAGATAATAAATTAAAATGAAGTTTCTGATCGTTGTAATCTTGATGGATTATTGAATAAAAAGAGGTAATATCGTTAGTAATCTTTATGAATTCATTAAAGGTGTGTTTATAAAGACTTGAATGATTTGATATAATTGATATTTTTTTATCATTATTTTCATTCATGAAAGACTTATGATAAGAATGAAAATGTTTTAATTTAGTAGACAGATATTTCAAATTTAATGAATTAATGGTTTGTTCCACGATACTTTAGGAATAGTTTTTTTATGAATAAAAGCATTTATTAATTCAGAGAAGTAAGCAGTGTCAGAAGGAGATTTCTTTGAAAAGAATTTCTTTTTTAGCTTTTTCATCACCTTGATTTGAGAAGTCCCCATTTCATATTGTGATATGTAGTTAGTAACAGAGCTTATGTTCCTCATGTTGAAAGAGGGTATATGTTTCCTAACTAAAAATTCAGGTGATTCTTTTCCCATAATTCTAGAGTTAGACACTTTGGGAATATCCAATAAAATCAGATTCTTGAGATTAAATATCGCGCCGAATACTGATCCACCATAATCCGCAATTATGAAATCACTTACTTTAAATATGATGGAATTATCGATATTGAAATCGACGAGGAAAATATTTTGAGTCTTAGTATAATACTTATTGTATATATCAAAATCAATTTGAGATAAAGGGTGAGGTTTAACTATAAGAGTATAGTCCTTTGAAATTTTAGTAATTTTACTATGATATCGTGTAAAAGACGAAAATTCATCAATGGACGGCATCCAGGATAGAATTGGCTTATTATGATTTATTTTTATTTTTAATTTTTCAATACAATCATTTTTACTTAATCTCGAAACATTTTCATACCGAGGATAGCCTATTGTATAAATTTTAGAATTCGTAAATTTTCTTATCTTATTAGCTGAGTAACTGCCGTATGTAAGTATGTAGTCGTAAAGATTTAATTTATTGTTGTAAAAGTACTTGCTGAAACCAAGAGAGTAGTGAAGGAAGACTTTTCTATTTGAAATAACTTCAATTGGAGAGATATTAGATTGATTAAAATGTAAGTGACTGGTTGTAATTAAGGTGTCCAACTTGAAGTTCGAGTCACTTAAATAATCATCGTAGAATACTTTGATCTTATGGCGATTTTCAATAAATTCTTTGATATTATCATTTTTTAATGATTTATGTAAAATTATACATGTACTTGTGTGATCTAATCTATCTATAGTATTTTTGTAATGATTATAAATTTCTGGTATATTAATATAGAGTCCAGTTTTATATTTGAAGCTTCTTTCAAAAGAGTGTATAAAAATAATTTTCTCTAAGAGTTTACTTTTATTTTCATGCAGATAGCGTGCACTGTAATAATAATCCTTTTGATTTGATAGAACTAAAATTACATTGCTAGAAGAATCGTTAATATCAAAAATGTTTTTGCGCCTTCCTTTATTTGATTTATGGTATTTATGGTAGTGCCATCCAAAGGAGAGGTTGCGGTTTATGAAATTTTCTAGAAATGTAATGTGTTTATAAGTAAAATCTCCTTTTCCAAAGAGAGAAACTTTGCAACTTGGTTTTATGGAGTTTGCTAGACCGACACATATGGAATCTAAAAAGGACTTATCCCTAGAATTACTTACAAGTTTTAAACTATGAACTTTTAGCTTATTCATAAGATAAAATATCTATAAATGAGCAGATTTCCTTTCGTAATTCAGGTTCCAATGTAACCTTGTCTTTTAAGTAAGATTCTATTTTAAGAAGTTTTCCAGGGTCAACCATTGGTTCATTGTTTTCGATGTACTTCATGATTTTAGTAGTTCTATCTTCACTTTTTATCAAAGAGCATATTAGATATGTTATCACATACTTATTGAACGTTACATCGTTTCCTGAGCTTGATTTTAGAATAGATATAAATCTATCCTTCAGGAGCTTTAATGTATTTTTCACATCAATTTGTTTATTATTTATCAATGAAAGAAGTAGATGTCCGTACAAAGAATAAGGGTTGTTTATGGTACTCAAATCAGAGTCATAGTTTGAAATCGTAGGTTCTGTTGGGACGCAATTAATTAAGTCAATAAAACTTATAGTTAAAAACGATTCTTTGTTTTCTGCGTTACTAAAAGAGAGATTACTTTTAATATTATTGAATCTATCAAGAACATATAGAAGAGGAATCGTCCAGGAAATCCCTTTTTTATACTTTAATTCTAGTGCTAACAAATCACAATATGAAACAATGTCACTTGTTTTTATAGAAACAGTCAGTGTTTTGTACACTATTGAATTTTTATAAATTACGTCGACTTTTGTCCAAATTAAATTTGATAATACTCCATTTATTGTAAATATTCTAGAAATTAATGAATTAAAAAATGATTTAGAATGATTTTCTTTGTCTTTAAATGATTCAAATATAAGATCAAAAATGTAGGGATTATCTAATAATGTATCATTTGTATCAATATTAAAACTATCACCTAATGGGGAGGATATGTTTGACTTTCTGATGCCGTAGGGCATTTCCAATGACTTTCTTGTGAAGCATATCTTTTTATATTGTTTGTCATGTATTTTGTTTACAAATAATTTAGCATGTATATCACTATAATTACTTTCAGTTTCTCCTGAGACTAATTTGTCATCTGAAATAAACGATAAAATTACATCAAAAATCTTTCTTATTGATCTACCGTCATGCGATATGTGTTTAAAATACTTCTCTCCCTCTAATAAAAAATATCTAATTTCATGAAAAAAGTTTGAGATTAACAAACATGACTTTTGCATTGCTCCGCATACATCTAATGCAAATATTTCATTCTTTACATCTAATCCAATGCATATTACCTTTTTGTATTTTGGTATTTCCTGACTTATCAATTCCTGATTCGTCGTTGAATTTTTAAGTTCTATAAATTCGCTATCCGTAAAATTACTTTTTGATAATAATGAAAGTGGAAGATTAAATTCCTTGAATTCCTGACCGTACAAAATCAAGCAATTCTTTTTGGGAATACTTCTATTATCTGAAATAAAAGAAGGTATGTAGATTTGCTTTGATTGAAACTTTGGATCGAAATCAAACTCATCTGGCAAAAGGTTACATATAATATAATCAAAACCTTCAATATCACCCAATTCTTGCGATATGTGACTTACCAGAACATTTGTTCCTTTGGGGCAATGTGGATTTTTTGAATTGTGGTGTAAGTTTATTATGCATTCATCTTTTTGTTCTTCTTTAATACAACTAAAGTCATCGAGGAAGTTACATTTATATGCTTTGTCAAGAGCAGCGTAAAAACCCTCATAAAATATACTGAATTTACAATCCAATAGTTTATTTGCTATATTTATTATCATTACTTAACTTATACAAATAACCAAATTATAATGTGCCATTTTTGAATACCCGGTGTGGAGGGTTTCGTCATTCATTCCGAACAGAAAGACCTGCTTGAAGTGTTTCTCGAGGAGAGCTTTCAGTT
>ERZ807291.8051-NODE-8051-length-11903-cov-6.406567_pt1 | contig 11903 bp, 8 predicted proteins | sample MGYA00521257_ERZ807291 | MGnify/ENA primary metagenome ERZ807291 (study PRJEB31413, sample SAMN03169783) | marine metagenome | biome: Marine; feature: Water; material: Subsurface seawater | place: North Sea | collected 2011-04-28 | depth 1 m m ...
GGCAATCTGATTACCGAATACGGTGTAATCTACCTCGTTGTTATAACCTACTACAGTCACAGAAGCAAGTTGTACAAACCCAGAATCGATAAGAAGTGTATCTCCCAGAGCAGGGAGTATCATCTTCTCACGTTCAGTACTTAGCTGCGAGAATCCTGAGTATGAAGTACATACACATAGTATGAATAAATATCTGAGCAATACGTAGTATATCTACGGCAAAGTAACGAGAAATAGAAGAGATTAGGTATGCCTAGAGCAGCACGAAGCAAGTAAATGACTTACATCAAACATCAATTGTGCTTGAATCTGTGAATCTTTCTTCCGTTTGATTACCTGATCGTATTAGACCATAGGACATGTATATACTCGTGATAATGACTACCCACAGTATAATCCCAGGTTGAAACACCTGTGATATTAGGTCATTAGGGATACTGTAAAAAAGCAAAATAGTAATCAAACCTCTAGGAGCTACATACTCTACTACTGCCGAAGCTTCTTTAGTAATCCACTTCAGTAAAAGAATACGCACTAGCAATATACCAACAAATGCCATCAGGCTAATAATAAGCACTTCCAGATTTACCAAAGAGCTCAAATCAATCGTAAGTCCAAATACAATAAAGAAGAATGTGCGCAGTACGAATGCGGTTTCCCTACTTATAATATGAAAATCCTTTTCCATTTTCACAAACTCCATCCGACTCATCAGATTTTTGAGCGGTCCGATAAAGACTAAATGATGATTTTTGAGAATCAAACCAAAAGTTAGGATGAGTACCAATGGACTCAGGTGTATCATCTTACCCAATGCATATATAAGTATCAAAATAGAGATGAAGAAAAACAACTTTACTTTGGCATTTAGAAACTTAAAGAGAAGGACCAGCCCCACACCTACTAGTAAAGATACGAGGATAGTAATAAATACTTCTACTCCAAACTCCCCTAGTGAACTTCCGACTTCATTGCTCTGAAGAATGCTTACGAAAAGGTTAAATACCATAATTCCAAGTATATCTGAGATACAACTTTCATATATGAGCAGCTCTTTATCATACTCCTTTAGGTGAGCGATACTCGGTATAACTATAGCACTGCTTATTACTGCTAATGGAGTAGCATAGAGCAAGGAAGCACTTACCGTCATACCCAATAAATAATGCAACACAGGTGCGATACAAAGGATACTTCCAACTATGCCCAATATTGCAATCAGGGTAGCTTTACCTATGAGTCCTCTTTTCTCCTTAGAGAGCTCTAAATCCAAGGCTCCTTCGAGTACAATCATAATCAATCCGACAGTGCCTAAAATTTTAAGGTAAGGGAAAAAGTCTACTTGATACTCTGGATATAGGTTCAGAAACTGACCCAGTCCTACTCCTGCTACAATTAGCATTAGCACTGAAGGTACATTAGTGCGCTTGGAGATCTCACTAAAAAAATAAGAGAGAACAATGCATATAGAAAGAGAGACAATAATGATGTTATAATCCATTGCTACAAATTTAACCTGAGTAGCCTATCTTTAACGATAAATCTATCCATTATTTGACATTGCTTACCTTCCTTAGAAACTGAAAGACCTTATTGAATATCCATGTCTTTCCTATTTAGGCAAGTTATTACTATAAAGGGACAAATTTAATTCTTTGGAAAGTGAATACAATTCGTTTCATAAGAGACATCTTACATCACCCACCATCAGATTTCAGGCCTCGTATAGCCTACGGAAGCCAATTATATTATTTCTGGCAGCACCCCTAAAGAATGGTAATATCTCAGAATCGCCTTTCTGTATTCTACATAGCTTTTAATATACTTCTCTCGTGCAGCAATCCACTTCAACTCACGGCTATTCACTACAAAGAGAGAACTCTCTCCTAAGGTAAACTTCGTCTGCTCTGCATTGAGCATACGTTTATAATTGGTCGATGCGACACTCCACAGGTCTATAGTTTCCTTCAGGTTTAAGGTATTATTATGGAAGGTCCGCTGAGCATTCAGTATTTTTACAATCATTTCCTGCTTCTTGTTCCCGATCATCTCTTCCTTTATAAGAGATTGGTTAGCTTTAGCTCGCTGTTTTCTGAGCAGAAGAGGCATATACACATTTAGGCCGATATAATTATTTTGTTGCGGATTGTAATCAAAATTCCCTACTGTACCTCCATCCTCCTGAAGCTTAAAAGCTAAATCTACTTGTGGCTTATAAAATTCGCGTGCGAGAGCTAAAGAAGCTCTATTGATCAACGAATCTGTATCTAATAAGCTGATAAGTGGATGTAGACGCGTTATTTCTCGCTCTGTAAATGAATCTGGTAGCGTCACCGTATAATCCAAATCTACCTCTGGCGCGAGTAGCTCTTTGGTCATTTCGGGCATCCATATATAGTTCTGCACCTTGTTTCTGTACTTTTCCCATTTCACCGTAGACTCTAATAAAAATGCTTGGCGATTCTGAAAATTAATAAACGCTTCTAAAGTGTCTATGTCTGCTGCTTCCCCTATGGTATTCTTACGCGTAACCAGTCGGAGTCTATTTTGAGCTAAGATAATAGCTTCTTGAGATAAGTTAAGAAGCATAACCCCTTCGTACCAGTCCCAGTAGGCCTCTCCAGACTCTAGCAGGTGATCATTTACCGCTAGAGTGTTTAGTAAGCTTGCGGCATTTCTCTCTAAACGCTGCTGTTTTACCAAAGTACGTTCAGCATCTGTAAACATCCCTGCTCCTAAGGGCACCTCTATTCCTGCATAAACAAGTCCTTGCACAGGCACGTTGCTTTCAGAGTTTAGATACACTCCATCATTATCGGCGTAACCTCCGCTCACCTTCACACCTAATGGCGTAGTCACTTTGACTCCTGCGTCTAGCTTATTATAGTAGGTCTTATTATCAAAGTTTTTTCGGTCATACCCCCCGATTAGTTTCGGTTCGAATGCTGATTTAGCTTCGAGCCATTCTTGATTCTGAATATCTACTTCTAGCCCGCTATTTCTTACCGCTGGAGCAAAATCATATACCTGCTTCAGAAACCTTGCTTCATTAAAGACAAACGTATCTGGCGATTGAGCAAGGCTGCTCAGACTTATTAGAGAAATAACAATACTATTTACTACTCTTTTCATCAGTATTATACTCTTTTTTCTTATTGGCTCCTAGGTAATAATCCGGTGGAAATCCGTTGAGTTGCCTCCATAATTCGTACCATATTGGTACCCTATTGAGTAAGGCTACTCCTCGAGCTCCTGATCCTATCCGCACCTCATTTGGCCAGGGCTTGGAAGTACTTTCTTCTACCAGCACTCTATACTTTCCGTTTTTACTAATGTTATAGTCTATCGCTTGCACCTTGCCTGGGAAAGTACCATAACTTAGCTCTGGCCAACCTGAGAACACAATAGAAGGCCACCCATCAAAAAGAAACATCATCTCATTACCTCGTTTAACCAAAGGTAAATCTATAGGGTCTATGCATACTTCCACCGCTTTTTTCCATGTCTCTGGCACGATGGTTATAATCGGAGTATTCTCTTTTATGTTTTCACCAATACCCGCTTGCAGCGCTTGTGTGATGTATCCATCTCTAGGAGACATCACATAGTAAAATTCTTGCCTGAGCTCATAGTTGGCCAATTGTGTTTTCATCTTGGACATTTCTCCAAGTCCTGCATATAACTCGCTGCCTGCTGAGCTACGCTTACTCCTCACATCACTTATTTTTTCTGCAAACTCACTGACTACTTGATCTTGTTCTATTAATGTGTTGATGTATTTATTTACACTCAGTCCATACTTATTTTCCTTCTCAATGGCTTTCGCCTTGGTCTCTTGAAGTTTTAGTCGGCGAGTTTCTAGCTCCGTAAGAGAAATCAGCCCTTGCTCGTACATTTCTTCCTGCCTTTTCAGCCTTGTCTCCGCAGTTTTGTAATCTATTTCGGCGGCTTTCCAACCAGCACTATCCGTAGACACGGTTAGTTTAGCCTGCTTCACTTTATTATCTATCGTTCGGATTTTTAGTTTCTGAAGATCATTGAGAGAGTGAATCTGATTATCCAAAGCTTTGAGCTTATTTTCATAGGCGTCTATGCCATTGGCTTTGGCTTGCACTTGCTCTTTAGTTCGCTCAATCAATCTCGGATCAAAATACTCCATCTTTATTTCAGTCAAGAATAGAATAGTATCCCCTTTTTTCACCAAGTCACCTTCCTGCACATACCATTGCTCGATCTTACCCGGAATGGTATTTTGAATCGTTTGCGGTCGCTCATCTGGACGCAGTGCTGTCACGTACCCTTTGCTCTGTATATTCTGTGTCCAAGGCAAGAACAGTATCACCACTATCAGCAAGAATAGACCAAGCAGCAACTTTAAGAATATCCTACGGGCGAGATTATTTTTCACAGCCTCCAGGGAGCTGTAACTCTTTTTCCAAATGGAACCGTCTACACTATTTTTAGAAATATTTAGCATCTGTTATTTCATTTCTATGATATGGTCACACTCTTTTTTCACTCGTTCGCTATTACTCACTAGCACCAATGTTTTATCCGAACATCTTCGCAGTAGCAGTGATAAAAGAAGCTCGCTATACTCCTCTTTTAGTCCAGTAAACAGGTCTTCTGCTAGCACTAACTTAGGATTAGAAATCAATGCCCTAGCGGTAAGTAACCTGACTCTGTCAGTTCCTGAGAATACTCTATCTGCATTCATAATAAAATGATTATATCCATTTGGAAAACTAAGAATCAATTTATCCAGCCCTACTTCCTGAGCTATCTTCACGACATCGTCATCACTTATACCGTCTCTTCCCAGAGATATATTTTCAATAAACGTACCGTAGAATATTTCCTGATCATCAAAGATACAGCCTATATCTTTTCTCAATTCTTCTAGATCTAAATTCTGAATAGGTATATCGTTATACAGTATCGAGCCTTCATAATTATCTATGCTTGTACTCAATATCTTCATAAGACTCGTCTTACCACTTCCAGCATCACCAGTAAGACATACATTAGTTCCTGCTTTTATTATTAAATTAATACCCTCATTTATCTTATTGTTCTGCAGTGTACCAAAAATATCCAGGTTTTTAAGTTCTATACCTATTTTCTCATTAGGGTTTAAAGCTAGGGCATTTTTTATCGGCTGCTCTATTTCCATATCTGTCACTTTTCCCATTTTCTCTATAGAAGTAAGTACATCGTAGATAGCTTCCATGCTCATTATCAGCTTTTCAGATGAATTCAAAATGAGGATTATTACTATTTCAGATGCCACAAACTGTCCTATAGTGATACTATTCTCTATCAGTAGTAATGCTCCGACTATAAGTAATCCAGCGGTCACTAAGGTTTTGAGGCCTATGATGCTTCCGTACTGTCCCAGTAGTACTTTAAAGTGTTTTTTACGGGAGTCTATGTACTTATTCACTATTACATCTGTACGTCCCAGGTTTAGGTCTGAACTCCCACTTATCTTAAAAGTAGGAATGGCTCTAGCTAACTCTGTAAGCCAAAAAGCCATCTCATACTTGTTATTACTCTCCTCTAAGCTAGTGCGCATACCCGGCTTACTCGTGATATAGATAATCAGAAACAGGACTAGTAAGAGGACAAACCCAAAGGCAATAAAAATAGGATGATACAGCGATAGCAGTATAAGACCAAAAATAATTTGCAGGATCGACGTAGAGAAATCCATTAAAATTTTTGACAAACTCTTCTGAATAGTCACGGTATCAAAAAAACGATTTACTAGCTCAGGAGCATAATAATTACCTAGTTTTTTTAACTTGAACTTAGGAATACGATAGGCAAAATCAAATGCTGCACGTGCAAACAGTCTACGCTGTAATATCTCCACAATGTAAAGCTGCATTATCTGAAAAATACCCGCCACGGCTACACCGACCATAACTATAGCGGTAAGTATACCCCAAGTAGCAGACAACCTCCCTGCCAGCACTAATCCCATAATTGCTTGTATTCCTATGGGAAGTGATAGATTTATAACACCATTACAGATGGCATATAAGTAGAGATACACAAGGTCTCGCTTATCTTGTTTTAAAAGGCCCCAGAATCGTTGAATTGGTTTCATTTTTTATTTATTGAATGGTAGATGCTGTTAAATGTAAAACAAACTCTTTGAGTGAATCATAATCATCTTCTGACACATCCGTCAGCTTTGGCAAGTGTTCGCTAAAAAATATTTGATTATGACAAGTCTCTACAATGGTAGATGCTAATGTGAGCGAGTGCATATACTTAGGATTAATACTCAAAATAAGGTTAGATATAAGGCGGCACAATCCTTTGTACGCCAAAAATGCTCCTTCATTATCTTCTGTATCTACATTTTTCACTAAATACACTTTAGCTCCTTCAGATATAATAATATTGTATAATTTTTTCTCGTCTATAAAGTCAAAATTATCATCTTGTTCTATTGGGGAGGCGAGTAGTTCAATAGTTGTTTCTAGTTTAATAAACGCCGAAGACTGGTTATACGTCTTTGTGACAATACGATTTTGAAGCCAACTCCAATACCAGTTTACCAAATAGACAAGTAGCTTGTGCTTATTCTCAAAATAACGGTAGACCGACGCTTCGGTGGAGCCTATGCCCGTAGCGAGCTTTTTAAAGGTAAATTGCTCTAGGCCTATCTCTTCCAGTAAACTTATACTTTGACTCAGTATCCGCATGCCTAACTCTGACTCTGTAGGGTCCCTCAAGCAGGAACTCTGACTCACTTTAAATGTTAGATTAGATAGCATTACTATTTTTATGCAATAGTAATACTATTATTTGATAAATTATTGCTAAAATATTGTAAATAACCAACACTGACACACGTGTTACTTTCCGAAAAAAAGTACCTATGAACTCTTTTGCTCTCATTTATATTTTGCACATAGTGTAGTTACAGTCGTACCACGCATCTGCTGTACAAAACAATTCAACGCCCTAATAGTTGAGAATATATTTCACCAACTATTCATTACTACTAGAGTAACCACTCGGCACACCTAGACTTATTCATAATCTACGGGCAAATTGCGCGTTACAGCATAATCACTTTAATTTACAACTACGAAACGAACCAGCAGTCGCCCTACCCTTGTTAAAGCAGTGACTGTCCGTCGAATTCAGCAGGTACAGGAATCTCTAATATTTTTAAGACAGTAGGAGCCACATCCGCTAGCTTCCCATTACTCACACTGTCAGCTTCGCTACCCAATATATATATAGGGACTAAATTAGTAGTATGTGCAGTATTTGGTGTACCGTCTTCATTTACTGCTTTATCAGCATTCCCATGGTCTGCGATTACTATCACCTTATAGTCTTCTCTGCGCGCATATTCTATCAGTGCTTCTGCACATGAATCTACTGTTTCGCACGCTTTTACAATTGCACTAAACACACCTGTATGCCCCACCATGTCCGGATTTGCATAATTCACACACACAAAATCATAAGACTGTTTACGCATCGAAAGCATTACTTTTTCAGTAAGTTCTACAGCGCTCATTTCAGGTTGTAAGTCATACGTAGCTACCTTTGGAGATGGTGCCATTACTCTATCTTCTCCGTCAAACGGTTCCTCTCTCCCTCCATTAAAGAAAAAAGTCACGTGCGGGTATTTTTCAGTCTCTGCTGCTCTCAGCTGAGACTTGCCGGACTCGGATAACACTTGTCCCAATGTATTTACAAGATCTTGACTGTGAAAGAGCACGTCTACATTGGTGTAGGTCTTATCATATTCAGTCATCGTAAAATAATGAATATCAAGAGTATGCATATTAAACTCATGCATGGTTTCTTGAGTAAGCACCGTACTTATTTGTCGCCCTCTATCTGTTCTATAATTGAAACAAAGCACGATATCATCTGCCGAAATGACTCCTTCTTTATCCAACAGTACCGGTTTAATAAACTCATCTGTCACGCCCTTACTATAATTAGCCTGCATAGCCTCTTTATAGTTGCTATATGCTTCACCCTCACCATTAACAAGAAGATCATAAGCGAGTTTTGTTCGCTCCCACCTCTTGTCCCTATCCATGGCATAATATCTACCACAGATACTTGCTAGTTTAGCCTGACCCAGCTTGGTTGACTCGCAGACTGTCTGTAAATAACCTACTCCATTATTCGGGTCTGTATCTCTCCCATCGGTAAAAGCGTGCACGAATGTTCGTTTATCCAGACCATGACTCTTCAACAAATCTGTGAGCTCCAGTAGGTGCTCCATATTACTATGCACTCCACCATCACTTACTAAGCCCATCAAATGAATCTTTCTATCGGGATTATCCTTAGCTAATTTTAACAGCTTAATAAACTCTGGTAGCTGTTCTACTTCTTGGTTTCTAAAAGCCTTATTTATCCGAACAAGCATTTGCCACACTACTCTTCCCGCACCTATATTCATATGTCCTACTTCAGAGTTCCCCATTTGTCCTTCAGGCAGACCTACATTCTCTCCAAATGTTTTTAGAGTGGCATTCGGTTGAGTTTTGAGACTATCTATAAACGGGGTTTTTGCACTAAAAATAGCATCAGAGCTATCTTTCTTGCCTATTCCCCAACCGTCTAAAATCACCAATGCTACTTTTTTCTGTGTCATATATGGGCAAATTTAAATCAAACGATACGTTCATCAGAGTTCTATTCTTATAAAATTCTAGTTTGGTCGAGTTCACCAAGCTATATTCTTAGGGATACACCTATTTTTGTAACAAATAGCAGGATAAATTCGTTATACATTCATTGAAAAAAGCCATACTCATACTCTCCCTATTTTGCTTTTTTTACTCTGCTAAAGCACAGGAATACAACTTACTCCGAGGATATGTAACAGATACTCTAGCTACTCCTCTGCCTGGAGTGGTCGTACGATTAAAAAATGGCGGAGGCACTACTACAGATGAAGCTGGACGCTACGAGCTTAGACTAGAAACAGGTGTATACAGACTCAGTTTTCAGTACATCGGTTTTAAAACAGTAACCCTAGACCAGTTGGTCGAAGGCAACACCACACTGAATGTGGCCATGGAGGTAGATGAAAATCAACTACAAACGGTAAACATCCTCAATAAGCGAAAAGATTTTTCATACGAAATTATTCGAAACACTATTGCGGAAAAAGAGAAATACCAAAATCAGTTTACGAACCAAAGAAGAACCATCTACGTAAAGAGCAAAGAAACGAATACTACAACTGCAAATGCAGAAGATGATAAAAAGGCAGAGGATAAAAACACGGTAGAGCAAGTCACTAAAATAAAGGATAGTATTCCTGATTTAAACTACTTTGAAGGCAAATTTACCCAATATATCCAGCCTCCAAGAGGATTCAAGCAAGTTAAAGAAGCTGCTAAAAAGATAGGACGTCAGTATTCACTGCTATACACAAACACCACAGATGCAGATTTTAATTTCTACGATAACCTCATTTTTGTAAAAAAACTCGGTGACAATAGCTATGTGAGCCCACTGAGCACTACTGCATTTATTAGCTATAAATACAAACTCTTAGGCTCCGATTTTGATGACGGTAAAAAATACTATAGAGTACAGGTAAAACCACGAAAATTAGGGAATGCGTTATTCTCTGGAGAGTTACACATTTGGGATGAATCCTGGACATTGAAATATGTAAACCTCAGTGTACCAAAACGCTCACTGATCCTCTACAATAGTTTTACTATCGAACAATGGTACACCTCTGCAAAAGGCAAATGGGTTCTCGCCCAAGAACAACTGCAGTGGGAAATAAAAACCAAGTCGTCACAAAGTATTGGTGAAGCAAAAGTTCTATTTCAAGATTACTCCTTTGACAGTACATACACAAAACGCTTTTTCAATGCGGAGATGGGTATTACCCAAGACAGCGCATATGATCGAGACACTTCATACTGGAGCACTATACGACCAGTACCGCTCACCACAGATGAGTCTAAATTCATAGCATATAAAGACAGCATCTACCGAATCACCACTAGTGAAGAATACCTAGACTCTTTAGACTCCGCGTTCAATAAATTAACCATACCGAATCTTCTTTGGGATGGGCAAGGTATCATCAATAGGGATAAAAAAGTACTTTGGACCTTTGACCCTCTTTTAGCAATGATTAATCCGATACCTATCGGTGGATTTCGTATGCGATACAGTATGAGTTATGCCAAGACTTTCGATAGTAGGAAACGCCTCTATATCTCACCAAATTTAAATTATGGATTCAGAAATAATGATCTTAAAGGGGGGCTAGGCGTAAATTATTTATACAACCCCAAAAAACTAGCACGTGTTAATGTAGCATACTACAATGACTTCAGTGCTGTAAATAACTTTGCTACAATACAAGATATCTTTAGTAGAGCAAATTTCTACGAAACAAATACGTTGCGTTTATTTCACAGTTTTGAGGTCCTCAATGGCTTGTATTTTAGCAGTTCCTTGTCCAGCAATATACGAAGACCCCTTACGGACTTTGAATTCAACCCTCAATTTGACAGCTCATTTAACAATACGAACAACCCTCCTATCGCCTTCCAAACAAATGGAAGTAGCGTGATACGTGTAGGCCTATCGTACACCCCTAAGCAGTTGTACATACAAGAGCCTAAAGAAAAGATAGTCTTGGGGTCGAGTTGGCCTACATTCACTTTGTTTTATGAGCAAGCAGTACCCAATCTATTGAATGCCACCACAGATTTCAAGTACATAGAAGTCGGAATGAATCAAACCGTAAATCTGGGCATATTTGGTACGAGTTCCTATGATATAAAGGTAGGATCATTTCTAGACACTACCGCTATGCTTCCTATGGATTTCAAGTATCAACGCGGTGGTGACAATTACTTTTTCATCCCACCTCTATTTGGATACCAATTGATAGACAGCACCTTTCCGGTATTCAATGCTTATTTTGAATCTCATTACAATCACGAGTTTAACGGTTTCATCACCAGTAAAATACCCGGCATCAAACAACTCAACATTAAACTCTCCGCTGGAGGCGGGATTCTTTATGTCCCTGAGCGCAATTTCCGATATGCAGAATTACATACTGGAGCGAGTAGAGTCTTTAGGATAGGTAGGGAACGTTTTAAGCTAGGCGTACACTATGTTGTTTCCCAAGGAGATAACCAAGGGTTCAGATCAGGTATCAAATTCCTGATAACGCCTTACAACGCGGCCAATAGTTCTTGGGCATTTTAGGATAAAATCACAAAGCTTTACTTTCTTTGTCCCATGACCATACAAGAAGCCCAAGCTAAAATAGATCACTGGATAACCACCGTAGGTGTTCGGTATTTTGACCCACTTACCAATACCGCTATGCTGATGGAAGAAGTAGGCGAAGTAGCACGAATTATGAGTCGCACCTATGGTGAGCAAAGTTTTAAAGAATCAGACAAGAAGGTAGACTTAGGAGATGAACTAGCAGATGTGCTCTTTGTGCTGATATGCTTAGCAAATCAATGTGACATAGATTTAGAACAAGCGCTGGTCAAAAACTTGGACAAAAAGAACACGCGAGACGCTAACAGGCACCGGAATAACTCCAAACTTAAGTAATGGTCTTATATTTGAAATACTAACCTTATGAAAAAGTACACACTGCTTCTAGCCACACTTATTTCGACTTTCGCATCCGCCCAAAACACCGCTGCTGTAAGCCAAGGGTCTATCGGTTTAGGTCTTCACCTAGCTTGCCCTCAAAGCGAAATAAAAGAAATTAATTACGACGATGGTTTCGGACTAAACTTAAGCTATCTATCTCGTAAATACCCTTACAAATCCTTTGTGAATTTCCAGGTCGGTGCACGTATGGATTTTGCAAGTATGCAGCATCGAAAATTTGACTCTATACAGGT
>ERZ807291.8053-NODE-8053-length-11901-cov-4.980331_pt1 | contig 11901 bp, 4 predicted proteins | sample MGYA00521257_ERZ807291 | MGnify/ENA primary metagenome ERZ807291 (study PRJEB31413, sample SAMN03169783) | marine metagenome | biome: Marine; feature: Water; material: Subsurface seawater | place: North Sea | collected 2011-04-28 | depth 1 m m ...
CCCATCAGGCCAAGATGGTGGTCTTAAGGAGCTGGTAGAAATGTTTAAAGGTAAATGAATCAAAAAACGGCAAGTGAAAACACATGAATTATTAAATCTATCAATTAATTTATAATAATTGTTAATTTTGATTCGATAATTTATTTCAAAGAACATTTGCCTCTCGTATGCTCCCACCAAGCGCCATTGACAGGTTAAATTTGCAACACACGAAAGGAATATTGTTGCACGGACCTCCTGGAACAGGGAAAACTCTGGTAGCGCGACAGATCGGTGCAATGCTGGGTGCACGGACGCCGACGCATATTAATGGACCAGAAATATTTAGTTCTCTGGTGGGGGAGAGCGAGGAAAAAATTAGAAATATTTTTAAAGCTTCGCAACGGGAGTGGCGCATGCAAGGGAATAAGTCCCCCCTTCATGTATTAATTTTTGATGAAATTGATGCAGTGTGTAAGCGACGAGATGCTTCAACAGCTAGTGGTCGCTCCCGCGTCCACGACAACGTCGTCAACCAGCTGCTGACTCAAATTGATGGTCTCAATCGACAGAATAACTTGTTGGTAATCGGCGTTACGAATCGTCGCGATTTGTTAGACGAGGCATTGCTACGCCCAGGTCGGCTTGAAGTTCACTTAGAAGTGGGCCTTCCAAACGAGGAAGGGAGACTTCAAATTCTGAGTGTTCATACGCGGGATCTATATTCACAAAATATGATGGCCAATGACGTCGACCTGGGTGCAGTCGCACGCTCGACGATGGGTTTTACTGGCGCAGAGATCGAAGGCTTGGCCCGGTCGACCGTCGCCTATGCGTTGGGAGACCAGCAGCAGTTGTTGGCTCAGATCACGAATAAGGAGGAACATGCCGGAGAAGTGGATCGTACGAGCGAAGAGGATGATTTTGAGATGTTTCTGAAACACCAAGAGCAGACAAAAGTCAGCATGGCTCACTTTCAGAAGGCAATTGAAAACGTGGAAAGACCTGCTGCGCTAGGAGGTTCAAACGGTGCCCTGGTCGAGCCTAGCAATCCATTTGGGATGGCCATCAAGCGAACGTCTTCTGCTTACACAGCATCAATGGGAGTTCTCATCCAAATTGCGGAGATTGCGAGAAGCCGCAAACCTGAAAAAGATTTGGACACAGGAACCTTTGAAATGGCTCACGCATCTATGACGCACTCTATTCTATTGACCGGACGTCCCGGTGTTGGACGAACGACTGTGTTGGCTAAATTCGCGAAGGAATCTCAATTTGAATTCGTGCGTGTCGTTAATGGTAGGTCTTTGGTAGGAAAATCGCCAGACATGGTAATCGAGTTTTTGATGGAAGCATTTATGGATGCCTATCGCTCTCCCTTTTCTTTGCTGGTTTTGGATGATTTAGAATTGTTGGTACAATTGGGAGATGACCGGCTGTTGCCTACATTGCAGTCCTTCTTGCGTTCACATCCTCCGACGAAATGTCAACTGGTCGTCGCAGGAGTGTTGGACTGCGTCTGTGATGAGCTTCACAACAACTTTGTGTTAAAGTCATTCCAGGGTGCTCTTAAAATTCCATGTCTCGAAATAGATGAAGTTCATTCTTATCTTCAAACGGCCAACATGTTCAGCAATGAAGACGATCTTTGGAAGGCGACATACATGTTCCCCAAAAACATTACGTTCAGGGATATCGGGAACATTGTTGCAGCTGTTAAATCTGCTTCCTCGTCACGGAATTCTCTTTTTCAGGCATTAGAGCAATATGTTCAGATTTATTGTAGACAGGAAAAAACGCAGGATGAAGTCATTTTCGAAGCGAAAGGCGAACAGAGATCCCCGGTTTCAAATGATCGGTACAAAGGTCCACTCGTTGATACAATGGCTCCCGAACAAAAAGCATTGTATGATGAAATTGCGAGGACAAGAACCACAGGAATTCGTGGTCCATTCGGTCCGTGGTTGGCAAACATAGCAATTGCTGGGCCTGCTCAGGAATTAGGGCGAGTATGCCGGTATGAAACGTCTTTGTCGTTGATAGAATCTGAGTTAGTCATATTAACGACAGCAAAGCATTACAACAGCGAGACTGAGTGGACCATTCACGTTGAAGAAGCTCGAAAAGCCGGGTTGCCTGAGCGTATCATTGCTGCTATTGCAAATAGAAAGGTTCCTGTGTTTGACAAACACGAAAGAAAGCTCCAGGCTTTGTACGAGTTTACATTGCAAATGCTACGTACCAACAAGGTATCCACTAAGACCTATGCAAACTTGAAGGAAGCATGTCATGGCAGCGATGCTGCCATAGTCGAGACAGTATCCATTGCTGGGTACTACGGGTTCGTTGCACATACCCTCAACGTGTTTGAGATTGACCCATGATCTTTGATCGTGCACGTGGAATACGGTTACTTTGAAAAAAAATCAGTATTGCAGTATGAGATTGACCACGTCTGTACGCGACTATTAAATTAGACTGGAGAAAAAGGATGTAAAACAAAATTAAGAGTTTGACCAGAGTGATCAGTAACCTGAGGGCAGATAAGTTAAGTTACGATGGAAAGATCTCCTGTAGAGATATACTTGTCTATTCACGGAAATAACAGCCAATTTACTAACTCCATATCGTTGAATAGGTCTCGATTTTGGACTATATGGTAGGTAATAATTGTAGTAAATATATGTTTTTTGGAAACTGCTCATGCTGCAATTCATCACAGGAAGATTAATCAGATTTTGAAGTTTAGTTAAGTAAATAACAGCCAATATACTATTTATATGTTTTCCTTATAAGTTAGTTACATATAAATAGTTACAACCTTTTTGATATACACATACACATAATAAAACTAAAACAGTGGCCTGAATTGTTGAAGAGTGGCCGGGTTCTGTCTTGAGAAACGGTAGGAGGATTGACGTTCATAGATCGAGATATCATATCCGCTGTATGGTCACATGGTTTAGACACTAAGGGTTGTGGCAGTGTAAATTGATACAAACATATATTTGCCGCCATGGCCATTTTATTAGTTTTGCCGCCCCTATACAGTTTTTAAGTTTTTTAAGATAAAATGAGACGAGCATTCTGCTAATAGAGAACCATTTTTTTCTCAACAATTCGGAAAGTTCCGTAGCATTCATTTCATTATATGTACTGGACGTACTTCTTGACCTTGTAGTCTGGATTTTTGGCTTTCCACTGATCTCTCCCTCTTTCATGACGATCCAATGTCAGCTGTAAGTTTCGTGCGGACCTAACTTTAGTCAACATTTGCTCTGTAGCGATTACTTCGGCCGTCTTTGAATGCAAGTAAACGTTTGTCCGAGTGCTAGCATCTACCTCTGATTTAGAGTTCATATACCAATCTCCTGCAAGATGACTAGAAGAATCCGTCAGTCGACCAATCGATCGCAAGGGATTGTAAGGTGCAGCAGCATTTACGTTACTTTTTCGATCAGCAGATATATACTCGCGAGCCTCAGCTGCATTTGATGGTGTCCATTGGCACTTCAATCGCTTTGGTTTCTTCTTTTGTCTGTTTCTTCTATCATAAAATGCCCTGGAAAACTCCGTGTACGTTAAATGCCCCGATTTGTCGGGGTCCAAGGTCCAAAATATGGAGTTTAACTCGAACTTGCTCAAGTCTATATCCAGCTGATTCATACACTCCAAAAATTCTTCTCTTGTTACAGTTCCATCACCGTCTACATCAAAGTGTTGAAACAAACTTTTCAGATCAAATTTTTTCTTTTTCCCGGTCAATCTATCTATACCATGATCTGCAGAAGCAGCTGCTTTCAAACGAATTTGGGTCATTGCGTCTTGAAACTTTTCTTCGTTGTTCTTTTTATTACTCTGCGTCAACCGGTGTGGGTTCATGAGCTGGCTATGAACTTCGATGAAATCTATGCTACCGTCGCCGTCTTTATCAAAATGGGAAATTACCAACTGGAGTTGGCGTTCGTTCATGTGAATTCCTAACGCGGTCCTAAAAAGCCGTTTGAACTCGACGGGAAGCAATGCCTCCCCTTCAAAACTGCGCAAGTCTAAATTTCCTGTTGTAAGTTTCGTTTCTGCCACTTGCCTAATATGATGCAATACTTTTCGTCTTAAAACCTCGTCCGTCAATTCATCTTCATTATCAAACGATAATAGCAACGACTTTTTTGCCTTCGCGGGCGCTGACCCTTTAGATAGTACAGCATGACGGAATTTGCCCAAATGGTTCAAATCCGACAAGCATGAAGCAGTCAAGCGCGGATCGAAAAGTGCTGGTTTGCCCTGATGCAAAGACTTCTTATGTTTACTTCCAGCATCATTGTCTATCTTAATTGTGGAAAAAAGTTGATTTAAACGAATTGCTTTTGTTTTACGTTCAGTATGCGACAAAAAGGTCGGTAGAACGACGCAGCCATCAACAGTGATCCCAGGCTTTGTGCTTTCCCCATCATGAAAACACTCTAGCAACTGTGGGAAGTGCTTGGTGGCGGCGTGAAATTGTGTTGCGTTATGTTTTTTCCTCCTCGCTTCCCTCGCTTCTGCGGACCACTTTGAGGGCTTCTTATCTCCCAGTCCCATCTTAAACTATTGCAGCAAGTTTATTTGCCGAAATTGACTTGAACATTGGTGATCTGTTGTCCCATGCTTCCTTCTGCTCAGTGGCATGCAAAATGAACACGGTCAAAACAAGGTCACCCCGACTGACGAACATAATACTAACCGTGATAACCGCTCCAGTAGCCAAAAAATATAGCGACTTAAAGACTGAAACCTCTTCACGTGATTTCGTAGTAGACTTGTATACAAAGGTTCAAGTTAACGGTGAGTTTGGGCTTTGGCCTTGGGCGCATTAAAACAAACGAAGACACTACGTAAACGCTCATCTAAAACCAGACTGCAGTACTGTACGGTATTATCACATTATCACTAACTCAACGAAGCATGATCTGTGAGTTTAGTGTTGTGACGCTGTGACGGTTTGGCGACAGCAGAGTGTAATAAAAACAACCAACGTCTCTTTTGCCGCCATCTTGATACTGATGTACGAGGATACGAGGATGGTTAGTTAATCAACATAAGCAACTGACGCACAGCCAATTCACGAAAAGTCCGCCGGTGGCAAAGGAAGCGAATATTTTCACATTACACAGCATTGCGTTGAAGATTAATATTCGTCATTCAAGAAACGAAGAGAGATTGCGCAAACGTGGAAATTAGCGTTTGGAGCCAGTTCGTACGGCACACAGAAATCTGCTTTGGGCGAATCAGGGGAATCTCGGACAATTTAGAGAAGTGAAGGGCGACATCTTTTTCGAACAGGGTGCTGAATGGCAAACACCCATTTCTTCGCGGTGATCGATAAATAAGCAGAGAGCAAGCACAGATTTCGACAGAGAAAATATGGCCTCTGCTATGGAAAAGGCGCTCATAAAGCAGGGTATGCCTGATAAAACTGCGAGGAAAGAAGCAAAGGCGCGAATAGAAGCCATGAAGATCGCTAAGATAAGAAAGCAGGAAAAAAAAAGGTTAAAAAAGAAAATTTTAGAATCGATGGTATGGGAAGACCGAGAGAACAGAATTTTCGAACGCCGAGAAACTGAGCCCCGTGTCCAGCAAAAAGGGTGGCATCGAGAAAGGATACTTCGTGGAACTTGGGATTTCGAAAATGTGAATCCTGCAAATAGTACGCCGGGTAACGGAATGAGCTCCGAGCATCATTTATCAAAGTACCAACCGAAAATGAATATACCCCCGCAGTCAATTGAAGGTACGGTCGATAACGAGGGCGAGGGGGGCACCCTGAAGGAAGGCACGGTCTTGAGCACGGCGTCGAAGTCGTTGAACTCGTTTATGCCTCTATATGCTGAAGCCATGCGAATCCACCGCGTCACACGTGTCAGCACGGGCTTTGGTCACACCATTTGCTGCACTGATCAAGGTGCCTGTCTTACTTTTGGACGAGGAAAAGATGGGCAACTTGGGCATAGTAAAAGTCAGGACCAGTTTACACCAGCTGTAATAGAGTCTCTTCGGGAAGTTTTTGTGATTGATGTTGGTGCAGGCTTATCACACTCGTGCGTGATTAGCCGTCCCTCTGATCGGCTTATATTTTGCTTTGGCATGAATAAGAATGGACAGTGTGGTACAGGCTCAAATATTCCAACTCGAATAAATAAACCAGTTTTGGTAAAGGGTTCACGGAACATTTATCCAGTTTGTGTCAGTGTGGGAAACATGCACACTGCAGTATTAGGGGAAGATGGGACCACGTGGACCTGGGGCGACAATTCGTATGGGCAACTGGGTCATGGAAAAGTTCCCAATGCTACTTCTATTGTAAACCAGTCGAATTCCAGCTCAAAAAATGAGCCAAAACAAGTTTTGTCTATGCGTTTTGCTCTTGTTTCACATGTTGCGCTGGGAAGTTACCATACTGCTTTAGTCACCGAAAATGGGGATTTATTTATGTGCGGAAGAGGTGACTCTGGCCAACTTGGTTTGGGCAACTACCTTGATCAGCCAAGTCCTGTCTGTGTGACATCCTTAGAGCGCCACGACGTGATCGACGTTGCATGCGGAGCTGAGCACACGGTAGTCTGCACTGAAGCAGGTATGGTGTTTGGAATGGGGAGCAACCACTTTTCGCAACTTGGTTTAGGAGACGGAGAAGTGGATGGAAACGCTGGCAATAAATCGTCCGCTTCAAAGCGGCAACGAGGTTCAAGTCCAAGAAACAATTTTTCAAATCATGTAAAACACAATACACCCCAACATATCTGTCTTGGAGATCTAAAGCCAAATAAAAATGTACAGGTGTGGAGAGTCGCAGCAGGGACAAAATATTCTATGTTTATTAGTCGGAATGGGAACATCTTTGGTTGTGGGGAGTCTGGATATAATGGACGCATGGGTCACATGACAAACAAAAGGCAAGATAAACCGTCCCATGTGCAGTACTTGAAGTTCAGAATGATAAAAGAAAATAGGCAATGGATGCAAGACTTTATAGACACATTTAAAGGCATGGTTGTTGAAGACCCTAAACTGGATCCAAATTGTACAGCCGTTTACGAGCTTATGAAAAAGGATAAACTGTTTAAAATTGCGGGAAACCGGGTAAGTGCTGAATTCATGCCTGAATTTCACGAGTATTCATACGATAATTTCCTTGAGTCTAGAAAGATAGAATTGCGGCGATGTTTTAATATGGAAGATATTGCCATGAAAGGTAGAGCAAACGCATTGACCCTTGACAAAATTTTGCATATGGCGCATGTGCACATATCAGATTCATCCCTTGATAAAATGGCAGTTGCAACATCAGGTGTCGCAACAGGTCAAGTAAATTTAGAAGATTTTCTTGAATATGCTGGTGAAAATTGGGAAAGTTCTATAACAGCAGAGGGAAGCCTCCACAAAATGTGGGTCTCTTTACGTTGTGATAAGAGACTGCCTTTACTAAACGAGGATGACGGTGTGCTTTTTTTAGAAGTGTTTGAAAAATGTCTACAAGAAGAGGGTTTGACGGAGAACAAAGACTTATTTTATCACATGCGCGATGACGGACGAAATGACCCTAAATTCAAGGATGGCCGGAGGAAACAAGGGAAGGGAGGGAAAAATAGGAAATGGTCGTTTGGCGTGCTAGATTTAAAACGGTGCAGCTTGACAGATTTACACTTGAAGGCGCTCTGCAAAGCATTGGCGCTTTTCCCATGCGTAAGGGAAATTGATTTAAGGTTCAACTTTTTATCGTCCCAATCCACGAATGTCTTGATCCAGCTAGTCAAAGATCAATACCAAAACGTATGTGATTATAACTACCATTTTGCGAGATGCAATAAATGCCACGAGGATGTAGAGTTTCGAAAACGGGATTCAATGACCGCAACGTGCCTTATATGTGGCGCCAAAGTCTATCGCTGCACCTACTTACTTTCCAAGTGCATCATCAAGGAAAAAGAAGATACCCCTGAAAGTTTATTAAAATGGCTGGTTGTGGATTGCGACGAGGATCTTTCACATCGATTGATCGAGAGATTGAAAACCCACGAGACTTTATCTGTGCCAAAATTTAAACGGTTCTGTTTGGACGTAAGAAATGAACACATTTACAAATTCGAAGAAAAAATGGACCAGGATTTTGAGCATCAAACGCGAAAGATGAAAGAATCATCAACTGTCAAAAAAAAACTTCTGGTTCTCCATAACTACAGGAAAGAGAGACTATTTAAAGCATTTCGGAAATTCATTGATGACAAAACCAAGCATCACTATCTCAAGCTTTATCGTACCCAAGCTTCTTACGAGCTGCAAGTTCTGCTAAAAAGAAGCGTCATTCAAATGGGAGAGGATTTTGAGCGAGCTTTTGAGCCTTTATTCCCAACAACCACAGAGAGACTTTTGGAACTCTCACAATCTTTCCACCACGAATGCAAAGAGCGCATTCGACAATCCAAGTGGCATGTGCCGAACTGTATGCAAATGATCTACGAGATCGTATTCAAGGGTGCTAGAGATTTGTACTGTCATTATGCTGGTTTAAACTTGGATAATATACCTGCCTCTATTGATGCAGGAGATCGTTATACGACTATAGCTATGCGATCTGGGCGTGTCATGACTTTCGGTAATCAAGACGACATAATTTCAGGATTTCGAGATGAAATCATGCAAAACCTACCGAAAAAATACCGCAGGATGATAGAAAAGCAGCGAAATATAAAAATCAAAAAACAATTACGGAAAGCAGCGTTGGAAAAGTTGACTACATTCCAAGCCAAAGAAGGTTTCACCTTGCCAAAGCAGGACTCAGTATTGCATGGACTGAATTTTATAGAAGACTCTGGGAAAGAAGGAAATCAGGAAGAGCCGAGACCGGAGAGTACTCAAAGACACAGTCCTACTCGAGCTCGAATTGCATCTCTCGCCAATCCTGACATTCCAGCTTTCACAGAATCTAGTGCCTGCCACTTTTATGGCCGTGGGAACCGCACTTCAAAATCTACACATGCGCGCGATGTTGCGCACGATGCAGGAGACTTGCTCATGAGTCATCGTCGCTTGTCCATGGTCAAACACGATCCAGACGAGGACGACGGTCATGAAGAAGAGCACGAGGCATACAGTTCTGAATCATCAGTCTCTTCCTATTCTTCAGATGAGGATGGTGCTGACAGCGAGAAGAACATCGATGATGCTGTGTCTGTGTCAAGTTATGGCACAAGGTCATCTGTGTCGGGATCAAGTTACACGTCCGCTTCGTACACGTCCGTTTCAACAGCAGCAAAGAGACCCATCCAGCGAAGCAATCAAGAAGACTAAAACTATCCTTGGGAACATGCTTACAAAAGTGCACGGTTAAACTGGCCACTAAGACGATTTCTCGATCTACGAACGTCAACCCTTCTACCGTTTCTCAAGACAGAACCCAATATTGTATACTATTATTTATAAGCCATTATTCTATTCTAGTTTTTTATAAGTAAGTAAAAGTTATAAAAAGTATTGGCTGTTATTTACGTAAATAAACAAGTTTAAGGTAAGTGAAGGTAAAAAAATTGAAAATCGCTCTTTCCTACGTGGCGGCGCGTGCCTTTGCTCTCAATTCTTCCCATGTTGTTTTTTTCGCTGCTATAATATTTTGTCTACGACTATGCCAACTGTCATCGCCATCGTAAGATTCCCAATCATGCACACGAGTGCCGGGCGATATTTGTCGTTCTCGACCATCATTCGAACTCGAGGTAGCAATGTCTCCCTTTGATGGAGCCTCATTGCAGCTGTCATCGGTAAAGAAAGAAAAAAATGAACCATCGCCGTCTGGATCGCCTTCTTCGTTTTGGTCATCGTAATCAACGAAATCGCTTGGCGGCATGGGGTGGAACTCTTTTCTACGATCCCTCACATTCTTTTTATCCTCAGCGATTCTGTTAACGATGGCGAGATGAAGAGCTTCGCTTTCCTCTTCAGTCCTTTCTTCTGGACCTGCGCTCCCAAATAAACGTTTCATTTCTTCCTTGCGAAATTTAGAAAATTTCTTCCGACGCTCGGCAACAGCCCAATCAATACTCTCGTTATTTTGTTGGACGATATTTGCCGGTAACTCCCTATTGCTTAGATTTAACTCTGATGGGACTTGCGGCGCTGGCGAAGGACCAGCAGTTTCTTCTTCGACCGTCCGTACCTCGTACACATCTTTCGGCGCATAGACTTGCTCACATAAACCTTGTTGCTTCAGACTTTCATTCACATATTTTTGCAACTTGCCCCGCGGTTCGAATTCAAAAAGCTTTTCCCGCAACGAGGTGGCTATTGGACTGCCGGTACCGACGGTCAAAAACTCTAAAATATATCTATCTGTCGTCCTCTGTGCAGCAACGTACGAGCCAAACATAGAGCCAAATAGGGATCCACAAGCCCGCAGGACGGACACTCCAGGCTTATTCTTCACTACGGTAGTAAGGAGGAAGGGCATTACAGCGCCAAGAAGAAAACCAGTTGTACAGTTGTCCACAGTCTCCTTAGAAGCACGAGCTAATAACCCTTTTTCTGTCTCCGTCAAGTCGTCTTTTTTGTTCACAGCATAGGTTGTAATATGGTTGAGAGCTGGACGACGAAAAGTACCTACCGAGGGTAGCGATTCTCCACCTCCAGTCAGAAGAGAAAACATTCGGTCGGGAACAGCGCTCTGTTCAAACAAAAAATATCTCGATCTTCAAGAAGTTCCAGGACAAGTGCCAGGGACATGATCAAAGTTGGGGATTCGAAGAGAGTTGCACTGACATCCGGGCGAAGTAATGTGACGAACGGTTCGGCACATGACCAAATGAATAGTATTGTATGCCTAGCCTCCGCGAAGTCTGTTCGAAAGAATCTTGAATATTGTACCTACTGCGGTACCTCTCTATGATACTCGTAATCTCACGAATGATCATTTAAAACAACCTTGTACTTGTTCTATTCTCCATAATGATCGATCGCCAGTCGTCAGATCGTCAGGGAGCTCTGTCTCGATCATCATTTGCATTTGTTCGTTTTATTTATTTTACATGGCGATACAAAATGTCTGGGATACCGTGGCATGTATGCTGCAGTGCGAGCCCACGTCTCAAGTTCAGGTCTTCACTCCTTGGGCCCCCTTGCTGGTCGAAAGGCGACGGGACGTTCTCGCAGTTCTCAGGCGTGACTTTGTCCTTATGCCGAAGAAAAGTGGCAAAAAACAGACGCTCAACGAGTGTGCGGAGTTTTTTAAGCAATCGGATCAGTTGAAGAAAAGTGGCAAAAAACAGCCGCTCAACGAGTATGCGGAGTTTTTTAAGCAATCGGATCAGTTGGTTGAACTATTAGACACAGTAGGTTCGAATGTTCAAAGCTGGTCCTTGGCGTTACCTCCAGGGAAGAACAGTTGCACGGATCCCGTGCCTGCTGCAATAGAAAACGAAGCCCAATCTGCAGCAAAATTACAGAAGGACATGTTGAAAACAATGAGGGAATGTAAAGAAGGCCAAAGTATGGCCATGGATTGTGCCAGAGCTGTGTTAGACAAGGTAAGACAGTTGCGGAAAGAGCTACGAACCAGTCGTGCAAACGTGTTAGAACAGGAATCAGTGATTCAAAGATTAAAAACACAACTCAACCTGGCATCGTCTACACCATCTCTCGAAGAGACTGTCGTCTTCGAGAACACAGCACCCTCCTCGCCAAGCGAATCCACGTGCGACTTATTTGCATCTTTGTCTCCAATACGTAAAACAGAAATACTAGATCCAAGCGAGCCCATGGTAGATACCGGCGCACAGACACTTGTAGAAAGTGGTGCGAAGGAAGAAAAGCAAATTACAGTCTTAATGGAGTCATCGAGTCCTTTGGACGACTCTTCAATTAGCATTCCAGCAGAATGTAGCAACTCTTTTTTAG
>ERZ807291.8075-NODE-8075-length-11882-cov-6.139680_pt1 | contig 11882 bp, 12 predicted proteins | sample MGYA00521257_ERZ807291 | MGnify/ENA primary metagenome ERZ807291 (study PRJEB31413, sample SAMN03169783) | marine metagenome | biome: Marine; feature: Water; material: Subsurface seawater | place: North Sea | collected 2011-04-28 | depth 1 m m ...
AACCATAGCTGCAGCGGTTGCTCCAGTGCCACAGGCTAATGTCTCGTTCTCTACACCACGTTCAAAGGTGCGGATTGAGAGTTCCCCTTCGCATGCCTTGAAACAAAAAAAGGAACCAGTTCCTAGTTGTAATTTTCATAATGTGCGATTTTCTTTTGAAGAATAGACTCAAGCGTTTTGAACTTCCATTCTATTGTTCCAAATAAAACTAGGATAATCATAAATATAACGAACTTCCGAAATAAAGTGCCTTTGGATAGTTTTTTAGAGCTTCTTCCCACTGCACTATAAATGTATTTGCTAAATAATATATCATATCTGCACTCTTCGATCTACTCGTTCTTCTAGCATAAGAAAGTATGAAAACCGTGTGAATATTAAACAATTTTGCTGCCAAATAAAATGGAATAGCCGTATGACTCCCCGAAGAGCAAATAATATCAGGGCGTTCTTGTAACAAAATTTTAAGGGCGAAAAATGAGTTAAGCAATAACCCAAAATAATTCAATAATCCTTTCTTGTGCGAGATTATTTTATACACCTTTCCCTGAAACCAATCTACCTTCATATTTCCGACCCTTGACTCAGTTACCAAAATCCATGAAACATTATCCGGGCTATTCAGATAAAAGTTCTTCATTTGAACAAGGTGGCCTCCTAAGCTACTTACAATTAATACTTTCTTCAAATGGACACAATTTAATGTTAATACAAGATGACGATCTGATTATAGGTCAACGCCTTGAAATATCAGCGTATAATACTTCCAAAGTCTCGGTCACTTTTTCTCCCAAATAATCCAAAGAGCGCTTATAACTTATTCTCTTAAGGCTATTTAAATCTATTTCTAATAAATGATTCAATGCCTGACTAATACTATAGGAACTGGCATTCTCGAGTAAAACACCGTTAGTAGAATCTACAAGTGTCCCTACCGCCCCAACATTAGTGGCAACTATTGCACATGAAGAATGCATAGCTTCAATTATAGATATTGGCAAGTTCTCAGCCTGACTTGGCAAGACTAAAATATCACTATTGTCCAAAAGAACATCCCGTTCACTTCTTTGTAAAAAACCACAAAACTTCAAACGGTATCCTAAATCTTGTAGACGTCCAATTTCAATAAGAACCTTCTCCTTCAATAAGCCTTCGCCAGCTATAAAATACTCGAAGGAATTTGGCAAAAGCGGAACTGCTTTAAGCAAACTCATTATTCCTTTCCTCTCCGAAAGCTCTCCTACAAAACACACCTTTAGAGCTCGATCCAAAGAATTAGTGATAGCGTGAATATTTCTACTTTCTATTGGATTCCGTAACACATAAAAATAATCTGCGCTCATGCCCCATTCCATACTTAAATGTGACTTCCACGACTCAGATAATACAACAATCTTGTCAACACTCTTTAATATATATTTACTAATAGTATTTACACCCGCCTTGGTTGAAAATCCGCTTCCATGAATATGCAAAATTACACTATTCATACCTCTTTTAAGAAAAAAAACTAAAAGCAAATTTCTAATAAAATCTACTTTAGCGGCGGTATGTATATGATATATATCGTAACCTCTATGTTTCCTTGAAATACGCCACAAAAACGAAATATTTCCTAAATATTTTTCGCGACTCCAAGTCCAAAAATAATCGATGTCGATATCGCACTTCATTAAAAGCGAAGCACAACTAACCATACCACCCTTTATTTCGTCTTCTAGTCGATTGCCCGTCATCAAAACCCTCATGATTTTATCGCATTAAGAGTTATCATAAAAGGAAATAATTTTGAAGTGCGATCATCTAGTCTTCGGATATATTTATTATTGAGGATATAAAGAGCCAACAAACCAAAAAATCTCAACGGTAAAATTCTTCCCATCAATTTTAAATAAAGGTCAAACATAAAAGAAATTAAACCTCCACGTACTGACAATTCTAAAGTAAAGCAATCTAACTTTTTCCTATACCAAAATGGCGTATAACGAGCATAGTCATGCGGTGTCTCATGTAGCCAATATAAAAAAGGCGTAGAAATCAAGAGTATTCCTTTTTTCTTTAATACTCTCTCACATTCATTAATGATGTGGTCTGGTGTATGTAGATGCTCAAGTACATCTGACAAAATAATTACGTCTACCGAGCTCTCATCTAAAGGTATTGGCTGACTGTTTAAGTCAATGTAATAATCAACATATCTATTTGGATGTAATGAACTACCCCAATCAACCGTAATATAATTTTCCGGTCTCCCAAAAGACTCATAAAAGGGTACTTCTCCACAACCTAAGTCTAGAACAACCGTATCCTTAGAAGCGAAAGACCTGAACTGCTTCGCCCATTCGCTCAACTTAGATGCCATTACGTAACCTTTCAACCTTGTACCCTTTCTAATGCCATAAGCTCGATGAATATCAATTTTCGTGCTTTGCCAATTTTCAATATTTTTCATGGTTTTAAATATAAAGAAGTTGTTTCTGGATTTGAAATTTCAGCAATAATCATTGCGATATTGTATAAAACAACTAATACAACTAACGAATACAAGAAGATCTGTCTTAATTTATGTCTAGAATCATAAAAAGATAACGCAGAAGCAAACGGGGTTAAAGCGTACCAAAAAAAGTCTATTCTCCGAAATACTGCATTAACATTGATTAATAGCGAATCAAGCGAAAAGAAAAAAATCGACGCACTTATTATGGCAATGTTTTTTCTTGATTTTGTGGACATTACCAAGCAGATGATTAAATGGATTAAGAGTAAAATTGACCTCCTTGGTCCAAATGATAAACCACCAGATCTATAATGCTCTAAATTCAATAATACTAAATTTATTCTATCATTATCTAGAACAGCTAAATAGCCTATGTAAGAAGCTAAGTCATCAAAACCTATGCTTACAAATGTTGTTAACAATAACATACAGCACATGAATAATCGATTCAGTGGTAGTAATCTAAAAATATATAGCATTATTATTAACAGTGATGCCGAACTATGAATTAATATTGCAACGCTGAATAAGACGAATTTTCTAAGACTATTTATAGAAATGAAACCATATACCACGAAAGATGTTGCTAAAAACTGCCTCATTCCATTCGCACTGGCCAGGAAAGAAGGTGAAAGAAAATAAATAATAAAGAAAATAAAATGTACTTTCAGCGTCTCTGGTAAGCTGTTTCTGAGTAGATAAAATTGTAAGAGACCAATAATCCCGAAAAAGACAGATACTGGAGCAGAGATACTCCTTAGGAATGTAACGAAAACACGAAACAAAAGCTCAAAACGGCCTACTGATCCCTCTTCATATATAGTTTTATAGTGCTTCCAATCTTCTCCAACATCTATTCGAAAAGCATAAAATGCGTATACCAATAAAACGGAAACAACTAAATAAAGAAGCTTTCGCTCGCGAGAAAAACCGTAAAATATTAGTAATAGAATTTGAAAACTTGTAAAAACTAAATACATCTAATTCGATACTCAGGTTCTTTAGGAAGATAAAAAAGCCCTATCAATGGAGAAATATCTCTCAAAATACTATAGATGATTTGCCGTAATTCCAGTTTACATCGAAATGCATAAAATAAAATGACTATAAGAGTAAAGTACTTAGAAATAAGCAATAAACTTAGTATTGACCAAGATTTCCCATAAAGCTGCAATATTTTAAACAAGACTGAGTAATCTAGGCATGATTTTCGAATTAATAAACCATGGAATAAATAAACACCTGATAAAACATCATTCTTTAATCTATACTTATTTGTATATGGAATCGTTTGATGTTCGAATAACATGGTATCAGTTAAAACTAGCTTCAACCCAGATTTTCTGATTTTGCTACAAAAAAGATAATCCTGAGACTTTCTCATAGTAGAGTCAAACTTATGTTTATCGAATACAACTCTTTTTGCAGCAAAAATTGCTCCTTTAAATTCTATCTCTTGATCACCCTGAATGTCCCTAAAATCCGATCTTTTGTAGACATTACCACTTATTAGATCTCTTTCCAATAGATTAGAAGTTAGAACCGTTTTACTGTCGCCTTCAACAACCCTCTTTCTGTCAAAATTAAGAACCTTACAGTCTGCATCAATTATTACTACATTTTCTCCTGACGATTTCTCAACACCAACATTCCTAGCTATTGCTGCATTAACCTGGCCTTCAATTGTAATTATCTTAACATTGAAATCTTTTGCAATTGCTAAAGATTCATCTGATGAGCCACTATCTACATATATTATCTCATCTTCAGTCAAACAAAAACTCTGAATCGCGCTTAATGAATCCGCTAGTACATGACCTTCATTGTATCCTATCAATACAAAACTTACCATTGATTTAATACATTAATAGTTTCATTACGATGATACATTATAGATGATACGACCTCTGTGTAATCGGGCTTTTTATTATTACATTTCAAAATGAACTCTACTTTTTGTATCAGATCATCTGCTCCATCCCACCTGTAAACATGTTTCTCTAAACCAAAAGGGACTGAAAGGTAGGTTGGCACCAATAAATGAGCACCTGAATTAATTGCCAAAAATACACTACCCGTTTCTTTAGTTCTTCCGTAATATTCTTTTCCACCATCATTAAAGCTACACTCGACAGCATTGGCAATCAAAATATCCGACGAAAGTATAACTTCATTAAATTCCTCCCCACTTACGAATTCTTCATATACTCTTACTTTATGACTCATCACTGATAATTCTCTTATCTCATCTGATTCCGAATTATTCTGAAGACTTCCTAAGACGACTAATTCTACAGCATGATCAGAGACGATTAAGAACTTTGCTAAACCAATAATATCTTCATAATTCCTGCGCTTTCCTGATACAGAACCTGGAACAACTATTCTGGTAATCTCTTTAGTCATTCCAATTTTCCCCTGCATCGGAATCTCTGTGTAAAACGGCCAGACAAGAACTTGTTTTTTAGTAAGCTTAATTAGCTCATATCTCATTGTGTCACTAGGCACTACTATGTAGTTAATCCAAAAGAGAATAAAACGAAAATACAATTGCTTCCATTTAGTATCATTTAAATACCATCTATTTAAATTATGCAAATATATTATTGATCTCCGCGAGAAGATTATTCTTGTATATAACCCTAGATTAAACTTCCTCATCCAAGGTTCATCCAAAAAAATGATTGGATTTTTAGTGCGTACCTTATTCTGAAGTTCAGCAACGACTTGTTCATGGTTACCATTGATGTTGATAACTTTAAACGACATATAAAAGATCATTCAGTTCTTTCATACTTTCCGGCAAATGTAAATTGTAACCTTTCAAATAAGCCAACCTCTGCTCCTTGTCATGTCGCAATCTGCAACTAAATAGCTGAAACAACGAAATAGGAGTATTATCACTCTCTAGCTGTCTAAAAGCAGTACTGTAGAAGCCGAATATTGTAACATTTGATCCAAACTTGAAAAACTCTAATGGTAATTTAGAGTGAAACTCTTCGAAATCTTGTAGACAATTTAAATTCGATAATCCTATCCTTGGATGGGGTTTAAGCAATAATTGAAAACCGGCTATTAGTATCAAGTCTAATACTGATTTTAACTCTTCCTGATAATTTGAAAATATATTATCAGCTTCCCAGTTCTCTTCCAGAAATATTACAGTTTTCCGACAATAATTTACATTAAGCTTTGATATGTTACTCTTAACTCGTAATGTGTTCGCATTCCAGAAAGGTTTAAACTCAAATATATCTCTACTTCCAAAACGAATGACGCGCGTACCTCTGATACTTCTTATCCAAAAGCGCATCAAAACGGAATTTAATGTAAATGAAGGTTTCATATTTTTTAAATGTTCATGGTCTTCATCTACGAAAAACACATCTACCCCATTTTTTACTAAATATTCCAGCACTATCCTCGTCGCAAAGTCAAAATAATTCGAAAAGTAAAATACTCTAAACACCTCTAAATATCGAACCGTCGTGATTAATTCTACTCTTAACCTGTCTAGTTCATTTAAGGAATAATATTTTATTTTCTTAGGATAATTTATTTTAAATAAATGATAATCTGGAAGCAAGGACCTTATTTCATTTTCTATATCCAAATGATCATAGTAAAATATCCTAGTCGAGCTTGCATCCAGCTTTAAAGCACTCACGTATTTCAGATCGCCAATTGCCTGTATAATTACCAAATTCATTTCTTAACCATAAAAAGAACAATACCCTTTAATAAAAACAGCATAAAATAGGTAATACATGTGCTCATTGCCGCACCAACCAAACCGTAAGACGGAATTAAAAATGACAAACTCAAAATTGCGATTAATGCTCCAACAAGCGTTACAGCTGTTAAATACCAATTTAAATCCCAGTGATAGAAATATCTATTAAGCCACCCAGATACTTGGTATAGCATAATTCCAATTAGTAGATAACCAAGGATATCAAAATTTACGTTATACTCTGGGTTAATCAATAATTCAAATAACCCTCTGGACCAAAACAACAGGCCAGCAGCGATACAGAGCAAGACTATGAACAGGACTAGCGGTACTAACTGATTATCAGATTTTTCTCTAATCATTGAATTAACTTTCGCCTCTACAGTTTTGTTGTATACCGAAGATATAAAAGTCAATATTTCAGAATATCGATATACTATTGAATATGAGGCGACCATAGACAACCCAACGTTTTTCAACATAATTCTATCGAGGAATCCCATACTCCAAGCCGATAAAGACACAAATAATAACGGAATGGACCATTTTAATATTTTAGAATCGTGATGTAATTTAAAATTGTAATTTCTAGGAAAGTTAGAAAGTAGCACAAAGCCCCAAAAACAGCCCTTGAATACAAACACTATTTCTATCCATTCCGGTGCAAAATAAGCAGTCGTTATTAAGCTTAAATTGAATCCGACCGACTCCAACAATACATATTTCGATAACTTTCGGGAATTCTGATCTAAAACTAATTTAGTCGTAACTGGTGTACTCAGAGCTGTACATACAGACGAAAATATTATCAATACAGATATAAATAAACTTTGAAAATATAACTGAACTAGTATAAATATTGGAACCGTAAAAATCAAGTTCGATAATATGATATTGTTTAGAACCTTTCCGAATATTACATCACTTTCCCTCGCATCTGCATCATAGGTTTTATATAATATCTTCTCTTGAGACAAATTTAACACAATAGGAACTAAAACATTAACTATCAGACCCAATTGAAGTAGTCCATAACCATCTGCGCTAATTAGTCTTGAATAAATAGGCAACAGGAATAGCTGCAGAATTTTCGGAGAAACATCGGCAACTGTATATCTCGAAAAATGACCAATAAACGTTAATAATCGGAACCTGTCATCTGGAATCTTTAAAAGTTTCAGAAGATTCAAATCTATATATTTATCAAACAATGATTATTTAAAAATATGCATGGAATTAACAACCGATATTGCTTAATTTAATCTCTTAAAGCCGCTATGGCAAATTGGACCTTCAAGTAAACTTGAGATATCGTTTCCAGAGGCTTCATATTTACCGATTGTTGCAAATATTTCTTCTAACTCCATAATATACTTTTCAATGACTTCGTCCGTGTGATCTATACAAAGATAAACACTATTACTAGCTAAGAATCCTCTTTTAAGCATCTCTTGAGTAATATATGTTTTGTACTTCAACCAATGAATTGAGTCCAATGAAAATGAGGACAAGGCTGGTATACCAAAACAAGTTAGATTAAGATTGTTCTCATTCGCAATCCCTAACCAACGTTGTCGTAACTTTTTGCCCTGTTCAGTTATAACCTCCCATGATCGCAGTTCTTTCATAGAATCTAAAGTTGCCAACGCCGCTACTGGGCCTATACGTTCTGTCCAGAAGGTGCTACTTATAAAAGTCTTTTGCGCGGCCTCCATTACGTCCCGCCTCCCTAGAACGGCAGTGATTGCATAGCCATTACCTAAGGCCTTGCCAAACATACAAATGTCAGGTTCAACACCGTATTTCAAATGTAATCCTCCATATGACTCTCTAAATCCCGAAGTACATTCATCAAAGATTAACACAATATTGTATTTATTACATAACTTTCGAATACCTTCAAGATACCCAGGATTAGGTGCTTCGTTGCGCATAACTTCCATTTTGATAACACCTAAATCAGGATTATTCATGACTATATTGGTTATTTCATTAAGGTCGTTGTATTGAAAAGGAATAGTAGTTCCACGCAACCCTTTTGGAACTCCTAACGGATCTAGCCCCGGTAGAAGATGACCATCCAAACCAGCGTCCTCCGTTAGGTTTGCCGATAAATACCAATCATGCCAACCGTGATAACCACATACAGCCACTTTATCTTTACCTGCAGCTGCGCGAGCAATTCTTATTGCTATGGCATTTGCTTCACCTCCGCTGCGAGCAAATCTCACCATATCTGACCAAGAGTGCATTTCTACCAACCTCTCTGCCAGTTCAACTTCCTCTGGGCAATTCAGCGTTGACATATTCCCTTTCTCAATAACCCCTTGAACCGCAGAGTCCACTGGCCCATAACCATATCCCAGAGTATTAGTGCCAATACCCATTATATGCATATCGGTGTATGTTTTATTGTCCAAATCGGTTACCATTATACCTTTGGCCGAATGGAAATAAGATGGCCAGAGGTCAGGTAAGTGCATCTCTGGTCGTTTCGACAAAAGCATTGTACCCCCTGGTATTAAAGTTTTAGCTTTATTGTAAAGATCAACTCCTTTTTTCATGTTCTTAAAATTATTTATACATAGATTTATACCCCTCTATTGTATACTTTAGCACTAACTCTTTAAGGAAAACGTTATCATCGATAAAAGCGATAATATTTTCTAATTTAAATTCCTCTTTTCTTTGTTTAAAATCTTGATATATTGCTCTACATAGAATCAAATCCTCTGGGTTATCTACTGTCAACCTAAGGTCATTTCGAATAAGAGCTTTGTCAGGTTCCAAGTAACCTATTCTAAAATGTTCTTTGTTCTCTCTAATGTAAAGTGTACAAAGCTCTGAACGATGAGTGTCATCTCCATTTTTATGTGAGCTTATTAAACTTTCTAGGGTAATAATTTCAAAACCGCATCCATCAACAACTTCATCGTAAAATGTGGCGTCATTATTTTCATATAAATGCTTCCTCCATGCCTTGTCGACTAAATCATATGAAACGAAAGGACTTTCTGAGGTTATTCTTAACACATCAGTGGCATTTACTTCTTTTGCTGCTTGAATTAACCTTTGGAGAACATCTTGTTCAGAACCAATTACATATGAGTAATTATTTTCCTGTGCATATTTTATATATGTTTCGTTATCAGCACCTTCCGATATTGCTAGACATATATCATCTACAACTTCAATCTGATTCTTTATTGTTTCTAAAATGAAATCTAGAATTCTATATCCTGTATTAACATCAAGGTTTTGAATAGGTTTACCGTATAATCTCGACCCGTTATTTCGCACCGCTAGGGCACATACCAATTTTCTCATTTGAGCATTTCTTTCGTAATCGCCTCGTTGGCCTGAATATCTACAATTAATTTTTTACCCAAACATTGAGCTAAATCATGAATTGGGTTCGACTCACTAGTACGAAGCAACTTTAAGTCACTCAATTTCAAAACTTTGTCCTTAGACAAGCTGGTGCTAGCAACGACATGTCTACGAACAAAATGTCGGTATTTAACTTCAGAATCACTTAATTCAAAACCGGACTTTTCTTCACCTCGTACCACAGCCGCCATATCCAAGGTCTCTTTGAATGCAAGGAATTCATCCGGGTTTATTGCAGTTTCAGAATCCTCTAACTTTAATAATTTATTGGTGGTAAAGTGCTTTTCAATATAATTCGCCCCCAAAGCCACAGCCATCGCCGGTAATAACACAGCAAACTCTGAGCTAGAAGGCTCGTGGTCCGCAAAACCTGTTTTGTAATCACCTTCATTATGGTAATGCTTCTTTAGAAGCGAAAGCTTTACAATCGCATTATCTTCTAAAGGCGTAGGATACGACTGATAGCCCAACATCAAAACAACTTCTTTATTTGATAAATACAAGAGCGCTCTATCAACCTCTTCTATAACTGCACCACCTATGCCTAAGAATACCGTATCTATATTTGAAGCGTTCAAAGCTTCCAATAAAACAATGTTATTAAGATCCGTTGGATGTATTTTGACACTATTCAAGCCTAAATTTTTACATATTTCTAAGCTCTCGAGTCCAAATATATCGAAACACAATTCGATATCGAGATTTATACTTAGGTCTGCAAGCTCAACATACTCGTTGTATTCAAATTCTAACGATTTGAACAAATCATTATATTTATAATTCTCGGTACATAGTTCATGAGCTATTACCATTTGAAATTTAACAATATCAGCTTTAGCATGACTAGCCAATCTAATTAATTCTTTAGCTAAAGACAAAGAACCCTCAGAGCCCTGAGCACATTCTGCAATTAATTTTACCATTTTAATATCCTAATTTTATAGTGTAATTATTATTAATTTTCTACCAATTCGCCGGATTCAACAACCTCGGATGAGCTACTTTAATATCATCAATCTTATCAAAAACAGAGCTGGGTATCCCCTTGTTTATCGCAGAGAGATTATCTTGTAAATGAGTTAAAGAATCTACACCAATTATCACCCTATCAATGTAGTTTTTTGAAAAGCAATACCCTATAGCTAATTGAACAATAGTCAAATCGAATTCAATACATATTTCATCAATTTTTTGTAGCGATTTCCGTAAATGTTTAAGAGATGCTGGGATTTTTTGACGATTAGTAAAAAATAACCCCTGTAAAAAGCATGATCGTGTATGTACAATTTTTCCCTTTTCTTTTGCCTCCAGCAATATTTCGCCTCGTATCGAATGATTATCTAATAAATTGAATGGCACTTGAATAATTTTTATTCTGCTGTCGTTTAAGATTTTACGAATTTCGTCATTGGTATAGATAGAGACTCCAAAGGTTTCTGAACGTGATATTCGATCGAAATCTTCTTTATCCAAATACAACTTATAATCGCGGTATGAATGGAATAAAAATACATCTACTTTTTCACAGTTCAATCTCACTTTGGATAAATCGATATTTTCTCTTAAAGTCAATTCTTCGCTAAAGGATAATTTTGTTATTATTTCAAAGTTTCTCGTCAGATTACTTTTCGACAAACTTGTACCTATTCTAATCTCTGAATCGCCATAATTTCGTGCAGTATCGATTGTTGAGATACCGTTGATTGCTGCATATTGCAGAATCTTTTGAACCTCTTCTAAAGACATTTTGCCTTCAGTGTTATTTATGCCGTAATCTAAACCGAACTGTGCCGTACCGAGACCTAGTCTCGATTGAAAACTAGAATTATTCATCGTCCAATACTTCAAATTCGGACTTCAATAACGTCAATAAGAATGAATTTTTGAAGCCAGAATCGTACCAGTTTTCTCGAAAAACTCCATCGATTGAAAAATTAAAGGTGTTCTTGAATAACTCTATTTTACGATCATCGTTTTCATACAGCTCCATCCAAACCTTGTTTAGGCCTAGCGTTCCAAAACCATACTCTAAAATCGCTGAAATTGAATCTACGCACCTTTCGGAAGTACTGACATATTCATCTGAATCTCCAACGTAAAAGCTAAAGTCAGCCGATTTAATCACCCAATTTATATACAACAAACCTCCTGCGCCTATTAAATTTCCGGTGTCCAAAGAGACTATGCTAAAGAAATAAGAATTTGAATCTTGATTTAAGTTTTCAAACCAACGCTCTTGATTAGCATCATTTAATTCACGGA
>ERZ807291.8079-NODE-8079-length-11878-cov-6.778990_pt1 | contig 11878 bp, 4 predicted proteins | sample MGYA00521257_ERZ807291 | MGnify/ENA primary metagenome ERZ807291 (study PRJEB31413, sample SAMN03169783) | marine metagenome | biome: Marine; feature: Water; material: Subsurface seawater | place: North Sea | collected 2011-04-28 | depth 1 m m ...
ATATAGCTACTTGGGTTGCTACGGACATATTCTAAGACACAGAAGTATGGTGTAATTCAATCGAGTTCAATACTTTTTGCAATGGTTTTATTATTGGAACCCACAATTTGTATTCGATTGCACTTGAATTTGCTCTAAAATTTAAAGAAATTACATATTCACACATTGAAGCGTTGTCCGGAAATTCATTAAAACATGGACCATTGGCATTAGTATCAGATCGTAATTTTGTGTGCATTGTTCTCGGTGAACAAGAAACCGTTTGTCATGAAATAAGAGCGCGTCAAGGCAATGTCATTCATATTAAAAAAATCAATAACAAGAATCTGTTTTACGAAATTCTCTATATTATTTATCTTCAAAAATATGTTTACAATTTGAGCGTTTCAAAAGGTATAAACCCAGATTTTCCGCGTAATTTGGCAAAGGTTGTGACAGTATAATTCGCTGCTTCGAACTGCGACAAAACATTGAACTTCACATTCGTTGAGGTTTTGACCTTGTAATTCTAAAAATATCGATATATTCTACCATCTCGAAACACTTGGTTCGAGGGTGGAAATTCATGCTTTCATTCCACACTCGACTTCGGTGTCTTAGAATATGTCGGGATTTTTTTTCGAGTTCAATTGGCTCATCAGATTATAATATAATACCATACAATGAAAAATGAAGCGAATTTTAGGATTGATATTTCTTTGTGGCGCTCAGTGTTGTTCTCCGCAATGCAAAACTTTGATGCAAAAAAATAAAGAAGTTTGTCAAACCGTCCCACAATGTGGCGACTGTTTCGAATGTGTGAGTGTGCGACAGCACAATATCACTACATTCCGGCTTGAAATGAATTGCAATGACGATCTCAATGATGCACATTTCAAACTAGCAGAAACGCTGTCAATTTCGGGGGACATGATCAAGAAATTCGAATGTCTGGATGATTTTGTCTATGTTCAACTCAATGGCACATTTCCAAATGTTGAAGAACAGCTTCGCTTAGCTCAAGCGTGGACTGTGATGGATTACGAACTTGGTCCAGAAATTGGATACACTCCGAGTCTACGTGCGTTACTGGACATCATGAATGCGAGTGAACCATCAGCCAGTCCGCTCGGAATTTCAATTGGACACAAACACTTTGGACGAGCGGCACTACACCTAAGCACAAGATACCCGTGGTCGACGAATCACAACGAAGAAATCTCAATCGTACCCGTCGGTGACGGAAATACTGCAGTCGAGTACGCGTTTCGATATGGCAATGCGCACTTTTACTCGGACGAGAACATTCTCATGCATTTTCGGCGATATGAAATAGTGGCGCCTCTGGTACATGGAACTCCCAGGGGAACACTAAAAATATCCTATGGTACCGAAACTGTGATGTCAGTTGTCAATGTTACGCTGTTTCCACCGACCGTTGATGACACGTATACACTTTGCATTACACACGGCATCTTTGACGAAAATGGACCTTCAGTGTACACGGTCTACGACGCATCGCCACTGTTACGATTGCTGGGCAGTTATTCAGTACGTATCGCATGGGACTTTTCCATTGGACGGCTCGCTGTATTGCTTGAGAATACAAATTGCGGTCTGTTAGAGTGTCCTTCTATAATGTTCTTCCAGCGCTCCGATTTGACAGCATTCCTTCCGCCTGTGGGTGCAACACTGAAGATCGAAACGCTTGGCACGCTGCTTTCTGATGGAACCGAGATTGTGATGGGAACTCCATTGGAATCGAGTGCATTCGAGCTAGTCAGTGCACACGGATGTTCTTCCGCACACATGGCGTACCAAACGTTCACCCTAGAATCCACGCCGACCCGAAATGATTGCGAACAGAAATGCATGGACGATTCGTTGTGTGTGTCCATCCAGTGGAATGATCTATGTGCAATACAATACACCGTTTCTCCGAACGATGTGTCAATTTGCGAAGAATGTATACTTTTTGCAACACAATCGCACTTAGAAACGACGGGCGATCGTTACAGTGGCTGGTGCTACGAAAAAATAGAACAAACGTGGCAGGCACCGCCGGTGTCTATATCTTCGTCGTCACCTCCACCTCCACCTACACCACCCTTCCATTTCTGCATGTGTAAGCAACTCGAAAATTGCGATTGTCCGAACCACTCCACGCAGAACGCGTGTAACAATGACAATTTTTGCATCTGGCTTCCAGAGTTTTGGCAAAACGGATTTAAGCTCACGACGTACGAGTATCTCCCCTTTCCGATGTACACCCCATACGCCATAGTTGCCATGGCTATTCCAGTCCTTGATGGATCGCGCGCGGCAGATGAGTGCGCGGCTCACTGTGATGAGCGAGCTTTATGTAATCTCTTTAGACTTACCTATCGCAAAGCGTCGATGTGCGAACTTATTTCGGGTGACACCCTTGCTCTAACGAGCAACGCCGATTACATTAGCTATAAACGCAGAACGATTCGGATTGAAGTGCCGCTTCCTATTGACTCCACCATGTTTGTCGAATACGACTATGGTAGAAAGAGCGCGCGGGTACAATCTCGACCCATGGCATCGTATAGCAGCTGCATCGTTCAACCGCTTGCCGTATATACATTAATTACACACGTAGGCATCGAAATCGCACTCCATTCGGATATATACGGGATATTTGAGGAATTTGACTTACGATTTATCATGAACGATGCGGGTGATAAATTCCTGACTTGCAAGAATAGTGTGCGATTTTCGCGGAGTGCTTGCTCCAAATCATCCGAATGCATTGTTGAATGCGAGAGTCACGTCTATGCACTGGGTATGGAAGTGTGTCAAGCTGTACGCACCGATAATTTAAAACCAGACGAAGCCGCGCATCAACCTGACTCGAACTTCACCGTGGCGTTGTACCTAAACCCATACGTACCCATAGTGTACACAGTGGTCAGTGGCATGGATGCAGTGCTGCCATCGACAATTCATCAAATTACTCCAACGTCGCCACAAGAAGATATCACTGGCATACGCGTCCGAGGCAAGGTCATCCTTCAATCTCTGCACTTGAGCAGCGCAGATTATTGTAACTTTGATTCCGATACTTCAACATTCGCATGTGTGGCAAGCAGCAATCACTTCTTGTTACTGCCTGGACGGCTACTATGGTACGAGGTCCAGGAATGTGAAGAGTTCGACCCCAATGGCGCGGATTTTACATGTCCATCGATTGGATATCACGCAGTTGAATTTCGGGTGCACATTGGTGATGAATATCTTGTCTTTAACGCATTTGAATACGTGCCGTGGACACGGGCAAGCACGCTTAGTATTCGTGTTGGTGACTTTTCAAAGCACGTTGCATTATACGATCTGAACTCCAATGCAGCAGCAGGCGAAGTAAACGAATTCGACGTGCATCTGGACACGCTGCAATTCGACACGATACAGTTTGAGAGCTCGATTGCATACCAACTTGTGAATGTGCGTCTCGACGGTCTTGTGCATACACCAGAATCATCCAGCACGAAACTGTATTCGTTGACCGAAAAACTTCGTTCGTTTAGCGACACTGAGGAATGCATAGGATTTGCAGTGGAAAGCGATCTTCGGCTGGTGGAGGTCATGCGTGCAGTACAGAGAATAATAGCACGCGAGAACAACAACGAGAACACCGAGTTTGTCTGGTTACACGCGCAAATACTACCGAATACAGCGGTGTGGGCGTGGACCACAGTGATGTCAATCTTTGCAAAATACAACACAGAACCGCTCTACGGGCGGTATGTAAATTTCGAGTCAAGCAACATTGCTCTGTATGATAAACGTAAATGTTTGGCACTACACACGGGAACCGGAAAGTGGCATCCCCTTGAATGTTCTACACCGTTGCGTGCAGTATGCAGCAAACAAACCGTCTCGTATGAGTACTTCTGTGTGACTACCAGTGGGTGCGATAGTCATCTCGGCACCACGTCAACCGATGTGTTCATGGAGATGTCGTCTTTTCCAAAATCGATTGGCTCAATTTACGCCAGCCAGGATGTCACTCTCGACTATACACACACCGGTATTATTCCTGGAATTTCCGGAATACACGATGAGATCCATATGCGCATGACAGGTTTCTTGGACAATGTCCGCAATGATTCCGAATTCGAAATCACATGCGGCGGTGAGTGCAAAGTTGGAATGTATAATGCTCGGATCCCAGAGCATGCGCACGGAGCACCCAATTATGATCTGGCATGTGAAGCCACTTTTCAGAGATACGCGATCATGTACATATTGGAATATGAATTATCGCATGCGATCGTGAATATGGAAACGCAACGTGTTTCGTTCGAAACTCCACTGTCTGACCTTGAAGAAGAAACGCCGTGTCCTGCGGATCACGGTACGAAGCCGCTCGATCAAGCACTGAGGGAAGTGTCAGTGGGGTTTGACATGCCGACGAGTCAACTGACACGAATCGAATATAGACCCTTCCGATTTCGCTACATGAGCAGTATTAACATCGAGCAGGCGCGAAACCTTCCCGAATACGAAGATGCGCGAACTTATGCAACCGTTGAGTTAACACGGTTGGGGTGGACACTGGATTCCGGTTTTGTACTGCGACTGCAGACCGTCGAAGAGTTCGTAGAGCAAATATACACACCAACATCTGCCACTTATTGCTGGAGAAGAAATCTTGATACATTTGTGTACGAGAAGGTAGACGCTATAAAGAGACCTATTACAACTTGTAGAAGCAACAACCACAAAGCTGGATTAAGTCATCACGTATACACACGCGTCGCGTTATTTATGGAGTTCTTCACAGCGGACACTGCATATGCCTACCAGAACACAAAGCCAACCGGATACGGGTTCCTTCGTATGTATCGCGCGACTGCACGAAACCCACAGTGTCACATTAAATTATGCCATATTGGATCCACTCTAGATGTTGAGACTTACAATAGCGGCGAATACGCGTATCAGGTTGCAAATTTGACCGATGCATGTTCCATTCGTCGCACTTACCACAACCGACCAGCGGACCGCGCGCCGTGTGGTCTGCTAAATGAAACCCGAACCATTTGGTTTCATCTCAATAGTAACGCCCCAAATTTCTTTCTCGACATTCGATATCATGGCACTGTCGCGGATTTCAAGTTCTCAATACGAGAAACGGACCCTGCCGAATCGCACTTGCTCGACACCTCACAGCCGATTACTCTTCAACCCTTTGGAGACATGATGGTTACTAAATCCAATACAGCATACATGGGTCCATCGGTGATGACCATTCCTACACTTCGTGGGTACTTTGTCATGTATATGGGTTCAGCACAGACATGCGCATACGTCAAATTATCGGAAGAGGATAAAACCGCCCTTTATTCCGGGGTGTTCGGCGTAGTTCACCGTGACGCTTTTAACGAGGCATGTGCTATAAACTCCAAGGTGCAATTGCAAAACTTGTGTGAGTCTTCAATGACAGAAGATATGAAGGCTATCTACTTTGTCCGACCCTACTGGTCAAAACATGGCTGCGTGCGTCTCAACGACATCCATGCGGCAAATATCGAACGGCAAACCGAAAACTGGAATAAGCGGTGGAGCGCTGTCTCAAATTGCGACACTCTCCGGCAAAGTGTTGGTATACATCTGAAAACACAATATCCATCCAACCCCGCCATATGGTCTCCGGACCAGATGGTTGATGAATTTATGGATACGATGTTTCCAACGGATCATAGGGGAATGTTGAAATATGGTTCGTGCTACGAACAATGCTTCCCCGAGAAGCACCTGGATCCTGTCTATGGGAACTACGGCGACGCAAGTGCACGGCGTCGCGATATCTCTCTACCTCAACAACAAACATATTTTCGCAACATAGATGAGACCGGATTGAAACCCGCAGTGTTGTCATGCGCTCACGTGAATGCCGACGGAGAAAATGTAGGTGGATTACAGGTGTGTCGTGACACAGATGCACGGGGCCACGATTATGATGATTTCATGTTGACTGGATATGAGGATGTGTGGAAATCGAAGTGTGGGTCAGAACAAGAATGCTTTCCTCCGGCGTTATCGCCATCACCACCGCCCCTCAAAGAGTCACTTTCCGATGGAGAACACTGTGTATTGCATACGACAGACACGTTTACAGATAATGCGCAGTGCAAATCGAACATGTGTCGCCGTGTTCTATCGTCAAATGGTTTACACATTTGTTGTAAATTGTCTGAAATTCAACTTGCATATGCTATTGGTAATCTAGGACGACATGTCGGGTGTACTAACGGTGATATCAGCATCAATACTGTATTTGACTGTCAGAACTCGGTGAACCACATCGGGTCAACATATACAGAAACATTTAAATGGAAACACATCAATGCAGCATACATTGGAACTTTCCACGACCAAGCTGACTACGCCGGTTGCAACGTCCAAATTCGACCATGTGACACCAACCCTCGTCCAAGTGGATGTTCACTGGACTCGACTTGGTATGCAGCAGTATTTTTTAATACCTATGATGCTGATACCGTCTACTCATCAACGGGCGAAAAGGCAGGTCAAATCTGCAAACGAATTCTTTGCAACAATTGCCCGGCCGGTGTGAATCTTTATGTATCACTTCTAACATTATATATGACCACGGCATTTGGTGATGCATGTCCAGAAAATGATGGGTATTTTCACATCACGGAAGTCGATGCATGTGTCGCCTATGCTTTTACTAACGATTTCACCTTTCAAGGCGCGATTGATTCGAGTTTCATGCCATTCGGATGTATCAAGGGTTTCGATACTTCAGTGTCCTTTAACTATAATGTAGATCAACTCGATGTATTAATCCCTACTGCTCTCGGGTGTCGAAAAGTCACATGTAATGAGTAGAGTTCATGAGAAGATGGGTAGTGTCACACGTGGTCTGTCTATAATTTCTCAATAAATGCAATATTCTGAATCGTTTTGCACAGATATTAAGCAGTTTTCCGAAAGTCACCTGGTAAAAAATCGAATCCAATTTTTTCCTCCTTGGAATGCCGAGCCAGATGACAGAACCCACGGCACGGACACAAAAACCAGGCCCGGAACGAGCATTTGCATCTCTATCGACTGCACTCATATAGTATTATTTAAAAAATGAATATCGAAACAGTCTATTTTATTTTATGAGAATGGGATGTAATGCACACCACCTAATTACAATATACGAGATGAACTTTTGTGTTGTAAGATACAGGCAACTCGACTGGTCGTAAACATAAGTTGGTGTGCTCCCGGTTTCTCAGTTCACCATCACTCCAATTCCATTGATAATGAGATACGTACGAACACTGTCGTATCACAAGGCGACCTAGGTGTTGCGGATACTCGATTGGCTCCAAACAATCTCCTGCCGTGGTGGTAAGTTGAAAGGAATATATCGCATTCCACGTATGTCCGTCACCACTCGTATAGCAGTTACCCATACGTACGTCATTTTCTCCAAATAGGCTTAAACAAAACCCAGGTGACATTCCAAATCGTATCGTCGTGTAAGGCCATGCAATAGGTGATTCGAATGACCGAACATTATCTCTAAAAGTTCTACTTTCTTGCTCAATCAACCAATAATGTCCAGAACATTCGCAATCTGGCCCTTGAACTAAAAACATCTGTCGATTTTCCATGGTATCTTTGTTGAAATAATAGTCATACGCATTACCCTCCGAATATCGACTGTGAAAAACGTTATCGCAACGATAGTCCGGATCTCTATAACTGGAACACCTGAAGTTACAATCAAATTTTGTAGGGGACACACCCAGTTTTCTTGCAAATTCGCGGACAATATTTGATTTACAAAAGCCTAGATCGTGTGCGTATCTTGCATTCGAGTCTGGCCACACAATCTCAGCATTTGAATGGGCCACACTAGAAGTGATCATGCTACCATTTGCCGGCAATATGCAACAAGCCATGTTGTGGGAAGTTGGACCATCCAAAATACGCACGCCTTCGTCGTAGAACATGTACAACTCGTCATAAAAACCACACACCGAGCCACTGGTTGCCGTATACGATTCGTCGGCCGCACAGTTCAGGTGTGCGTACTCTGTCGTGATCGCCGTTCCTTTGTATAGAGCTATGTTGCACAAATACTTGTAGCCAGATATATAATTATCATCATAACACGCTTCTGGTTCATTATTTTGCTCCCATCCCAGGGCTTCAAATCCCCAATAATCACGACATGCATCAAACGTTGACCAGGCCGCACCATTCCAACTCCTATATTCTGGGACACACTCGGTCTGTCCATACATGGTGCTTGGGATTTTCTCGCTGTACACTGGGTAAGCAACTGAACTCCTCGAGCATGTCATGCAGTAGTTGCTGATGATGTGATCATTGATCATGGTGCATTTTTGTGGAAGTAGAAACGTCGTCACCAACACAACAACAACTTGAATAATAATGGATACCAGAGCCAAAACTATACCGATACCGGTTGCTGCCGCGCTTGCTGCAAATGCGTTGATGCCGGCGAACACGGCATAAAGTCCGATTGACTTCAGTGTGCCGACAACCACCGTAAGTGTAACCACCTTAACAACAAGTGCAACTGATAACACTATTGCGAGACCCAGGTTGAGCACATCAACTGCAATATCCACGATTAAAAGTGCATAGTGCAATTGACCCGCAACGGATAATATGAGTGGGTTCATGCCGATCACTGCTGATACCTTGCTGTGAATATCAGTCGCAGTAAGCACAATGTCAACCAAAGGAAAAACCTCAAAAACTGTACTTATCGTTTTTTTGAAGACCTTTTGTATTTTAGAGAATCGGCTGAGTGCATCAAATGCTTTTCCTGGTGAAGGTATGTCAACTTGTTGAAATGCCATTTGCTGTGCTTTCTGTCGCATGAGCGCGGCATCCGTTGTTCCCATGACTGCAGTGCGAGCATCGTTTGGATCGGGAAGACTGAATTTCGAAGTGCCAACCCTCGCTTGATCTGGGACAAATTCGATACCAAGTGCATTTTCTTTAAATGCAGCAATAAGACGTTTTTTAGCACTCCCAACGTTCATGTATTTAGCAGGAGGATGGACCATGGCCGGACCGTCGATCAACACATTCAGTTTTACTTGTCGACTTCGCAGTGCAGCTAACGTAGCCGGATTTGCTTCAAAGACTGCATCACTCACCGCGTCCACTGTTTTTTTGCCCACCGACCCGACGTGGGATGGAATCACAGAGCGTGTCATTGAACTCGAGTACAGCTTCGTAGGTGAAACCATTGGAGTTTGTATAGCACCGCCACTAATCTTTACAAATACCGCACTTAATGGCCGAATTGCGCTGCGCGCGACTTTGGGGGCTGTTCTCTGAACAATTCGCAGTGCATTCGGCGCTCTCTTCACAATTAATTTGCTCATCTGAAAAATCGATTCACCGTACCCTTCTGCAAACGGTATTATTACTGATGCTAACACTTCCTGAAACTCTGCATCCGATTGTAGTCCTAAGAAATTCGATATACCAACCGTTATTCCATGAAGCATGTAACTAACCATACTTCCATGCGCTTGATATTCCAGCTCAGAATATTGACTTTGTTGCACTGAAGCAAGCTCTGGAATTCGTGCAACCTGTTCATCCATATATTCGTGCAATGCACGAATTGTTTGTTTATATCTGGATTGAAAGTGCGTTGCAATAATTGCACCAATTTTGTCGTATGCAGTGCGAATCGCGCGGTTTGTCAAGGAAGTGCTGACGACAGCGTGGCTGTGTAAAATGGTATTGGCGGATTCAATCAGACTTTGAAATGCATCTTCTGCTTCATCGCGTATGTCCGCATGTTGATCAATTGCGCGATCGCGTACATGGATCGGATAGTCAACATATACATTGTTATCCACGTCACTTGAGTCGACAAATTCATAACTACCACTGCATGTCGGTGTCATGGTGCTGAAGCTCCACTGTCGTAAGGTTGTGATTGCCGAGGTACCAAGTGCATTGTCACCAAGTGCATGCATATCATCAATATTGATAGGTGGTTTAAGCATGCTCGGATTTAAATCGAGGGATTGCATATACTCGATCAGTTGTGCAGCAAGTGGAGTTTGTTCATCGAGAGCACACGGCAGGTTTGACAGTAATAACTGCATCCGATTTGGGCGCGTCAAGTGATTCACAAACCGGCGTATACGTACACTATTTGTACGCTGTATCGTGCTAAGGTGGATTGGAAAGGACCCCAGCTTACTTTTACCGTCATGTACGAGCATGTGACATTCGCGAGATGCTGCTGCATGCTGTGAAACCGGGCGAATATGTGCCGCTCCGTTTACCTCTGGTATGAAAGGAAGGAACCCCTGCATCACAGGACTAGTGAAAGCAGGATCTCGCGCAACGAAATAGCACTCCCCGCTTGTTCCTAAAAATCCCTCTGGACGGAACGTGTACTGAGCATCTCGTTCTGTAAGAAGCGATTCGATTGATCGCTTTAACATACTACGGCGCGAACGCATTGCACTTAATGTAATGGTAGATACAGGAATACCTGTTTTTGGTAAAGGACTTTCATTGGACCATGTTGGGACAGTATCCGACAATGTGAAGTCGCAGTACGATTCGACTGTTCCGTACGAAGTTATACACCCAAGTGCATATAATTCTTCATATGTCTTTTGTGGGTGTCCAATTACTGCACTTCTATCTTGCATCTTCGATGTATGTTGCATTGTTGCGGCGTGCGTTATGTTATTACGTGGTTTAGTAATGCTTCCTGCATGTCGGATAGCAACACCCATTTCTTTGATTTTCACTTCGACATTGGAACTGTACATTCGTGCATCCTCGATGACAGCTTGAACGTTTGTTATTTTGCGTATCTCATTCAAGATCGGTTCGAAATTTGTCGTGCGCGTTATTTCTTGGTTTTGATGAAGCCAATCCATGATGCGTTCATTTCTATTTGGAGTCTGTGAGTGTGTACACACGGATTCAAGTGGGTCTTGAATGTGATTTAATATCGTAAGGATATCGATTACATTCATCTCATTCGCTACACATCTATTCTGAAAATCGTATGTATACCCGCCATACTGACATTCATTTATGTAACCTAAGATAGCCCAGATGAGTGGGACGACATCCAACACATTTATGGAAAAATCCATATTTATGTCGCATAATGGTAGTGGTGTGGGTGGGAACGCCGGCGGTGATGTCGGTGGATACGAGGGTTGTGACTCTGGTGTGAGTGGTAGCGGTGCGGATGGCGGTGATGGTTGTTGTGATGGTGGTGCTTGTGGTAGCGCGGGGAACAACGAGGACGGCGTTGGAAAGATTGGTGGGGCACGCAAGGAGGGTGGTGGTGACAGTTGTTGTGGTGGCGGTGGTGGCAAGGGTCGCAGAAAGGAAGGTGTTGGTGGAGGTGGCAGCAAAGGCGGTGGTGTAAACGACGGTAATGGTTGTGAAAAAGGTGAAGGGAGTGCTGGAGATAAAGCAGGTGGTTGAAGTGGCGTACGCAAGGGTGCTGGTAGATAGGGTGATGGGGGTGGACCGGGTGGTAATGGCTGTGGCCGCAAAGGTGACGGTAACACGGGCGGTGGTGGAAAGGGCAGTAGTAGTGGAAAGAAGGGTAGTGGAAAAGGTGGCGGTGGTTGTGGTGGAGCGGACAGTGGAAGCGGTGGGGGCAAAGGCGGTGGTGCTAGTGGAGCGAATGGTGCGGGCGATGATGGAGCGGGTGGTGGTGGTGCAAAAGGTGGTGGAAAAGGTGATGGTAGTGGTGGTGGAGCGAGCGGTGGCGGTGGTGGTGGAGCGAGCGGTGGCGGCGGTAGGGGCAAAGGCGGTGGTGGTGGTGGTGGATAAGGTGGTGATAACGGTGGAGGCAAGGACGGTGGCG
>ERZ807291.8080-NODE-8080-length-11878-cov-5.394062_pt1 | contig 11878 bp, 11 predicted proteins | sample MGYA00521257_ERZ807291 | MGnify/ENA primary metagenome ERZ807291 (study PRJEB31413, sample SAMN03169783) | marine metagenome | biome: Marine; feature: Water; material: Subsurface seawater | place: North Sea | collected 2011-04-28 | depth 1 m m ...
TTTTTTTTTCATATCTATTTGAGTTAATTGGAAAATATTTTGGACCTAGTAGCAATTTAGTTTTTTTAATTAATTTTTTTTTATAATCTTTTTTACTAATTTCAGGGTTTAAATTTATTAAATAATTAGAATAAATTTTTTTTCTTAAAAATCTGTCATGAATTAAAAAATTAATATTTTTTAAATAAAGTTTTTTTTCAAATTCTAAATTATGTTTTGGTAGGTCCACAATCAATAAATTTGGTTTGATTTTTAAAATTAGATTATAAATTTCATTATAATTGTCTAGATAATAGATCTTATCAAATAATTTTTTGTTATTTATTTGCTGTTTTGATCTAAGGATTAATAAAAGTTTATTTTTAAATCCATAAAATTTTCTTGCCATTCTTGTTGATCTCATTATGTGACCAATACCTATTTTTTTATTTGTATCTGTTAAAAAAAGAATTTTATTATACATTGAATATTTTTAAGAGTTCTTAATTGTAATACTATATTATTTAATATTTAACTTAATCTTTAAAAACACCATTGATTGATAATTTTGTTTAATTTATTTCCAAGATTTTTCTAGTTTAATAATTTAAAACTTAACAAAATAACTTTTGTTTGCATCAAGCCATTTTTGTAATTCAGATTTTGTCATCCATTCTTGATTGTTGTCACTGCTATAAATAAAACCTTCAGATACTCTTTTTCCATTCTTTATACGTAAGCTATCATTTCCCCATTCATTGATCTGTGGTAAAATCTTGTAATAATCTGAATACTCATAAGTTGAAGAACTATCGTCACTACCAATCATTTGTTCATGTAATTTCTCGCCAGGACGAATACCTATAATTTTATGCTTAGCTTTTGGTGCAATCACTTTTGCAATATCTGTAACTTTTATTGATTTAGCTTTTTTTACATAAATTTCACCCCCCACCATATCTTCAAAAGCTTTCCATACTAATTTCACACCTTCTTCAAGTGATATCATGAAACGACTCATGCGTTCGTCTGTGATGGGTAATTCCCCTTGATTTTTTAGGGACAAAAAAAATGGTATTACAGAGCCTCTTGAGCCCATAACATTACCGTATCTCACAACTGAAAAGCATGTATTGTGGCCACCCGCATAAGATGAATTACTTGCTGTAAATAATTTATCCGATGCCAACTTAGTTGCGCCATAAAGATTAATTGGGCTACTGGCTTTATCAGTTGAAAGGGCTAAAACTCGTTTAACATTTTGATCAATACAAGCATCAATTAAGTTCATAGCCCCATTAATATTAGTTTTAATGCATTCAAAAGGATTATACTCAGCGGTAGGAACTATTTTAGTTGCTGCAGCATGTACAACAAAATCTACTTTATGCAAAGCGCGGTGAAGTCTATCTTTTTCGCGCACATCTCCAATAAAAAAACGTACTCTTGCATTATCTTTAAATAGTTTTGCCATTTCCCATTGTTTCATTTCATCACGTGAAAAAATTATTAACCGTTTAGGTTTATATTTTTTTAATGTAAGCGTAACAAAACTATGACCAAATGAGCCTGTACCACCTGTAATTAAAATTGAGGAATTATCTAGCATTTTTTTTATTGGACATTAACATTCATACGAAAATTTTCACTAACTTTAATTAATTCTTCAAACGTCCCCTCATTTTTTAGCTGACCTTTTTCCAATAAGTAGATTTTATCACACTTTTTTACTGTACTTAAACGATGGGCAATAAAGATAATAGTGATTTCTTTGCTAAGATTATTTACTGCATCCATAAATGCTTTTTCAGTTTGATTGTCCAGTGCACTGGTTGCCTCATCGAGAATTAGGACTTGTGGGTCAAGATATAAAGCTCGAGCAATTCCTATACGTTGACGCTGCCCCCCTGATAGTCTTACCCCACGCTCACCGATTATTGTTTGATATTGTTTAGGTAATTCATCTATGATGAATTCATGTAAATTTGCAATTTTAGATGCTTTTTCAACAGCTACTTGATTAATATCTTTAGGTTCTACTCCAAAAGCAATGTTAGCCATAATGCTGTCATCAGCCATATAAATGTGTTGCGGCACATAACCGATGGAACGCTGCCAAGCTCTAGAATTTTGTTTTGTTATAACTTTTCCATCAACTTCTAAAGTACCTTTTTGAGCTTCAAGTAATCCTAAAATAACATCGACAGTTGTTGTTTTACCACTGCCTGTAGTGCCAACTAGCCCAACTGTAGACTTTGCGGAAATACTTAGATTGATATCTTTTAATGCTGTTCTCGCTGTATTAGGATAATTATAATAAATATTCTTTAAAGTAATTGTTTTATTAAGAGGTAAAATACCTTGATCTTGATTAGGATTAAATAATTTTAGATTGTTGAGATCGTCATATAACTTATCTAAAGAAGGACCAACAAATGTAAGTTGAGTAAAAGAACCATAAATTTGTTGCAGTGCTGGCAACAAACGATAGCCAGCAAAAACATATAAACTGATTATTGGTAAGGCATTATTAAAAGTACCTTTTTGTGCCATCACATAAAGTGTTATAAGTAAAATACCACCGAAGGCTATGGCTTCTAAAATGAATCGAGGTAATTGTCTTATTACTTGTGAAGAAGCATGAATTCGAGCAAAAATTTTTGCAGAATTAGAAAAGCGATCAATATAAGTTTGCTCTAATCCTCCAACTTTAACTTCCTTTGCGGCATTGAAGGCTTCGCTAACTGCCGTAAAGCGCAATTGATTATTTTTTAAACTTTCTTTTCCAATTCGATTTAGATAAGTACGCAAAAAAGAAAAAATTATTATATAAGCTAAACTAAGTGAAAAACCAATTATTAGTGCAAGTTTTGGGTGGGTTATAATTAGTAAGGTTATAAGAGAAATTGCAACCATACCTTTTGATATTAATTCCATTAATGGATTCATACCGTTACCAATTACATGTTGTACTTCTGATAAAATAGTTTTTCCGAGATCAGCACTATTACGACTTAAAAACCAGCTATAAGGTTGGTGCAAATAACCCTCGACTAAGCGTTTACCAATACTATATTCACGCATTAGAATAAAACTTACTTGAACATAAGTTGTAAGTGCCTTAAAGATAAGTGAGGTAACTAATGTCACAAATACCAGAAAACCTAGTGCAAAAAGAAACTGCTGACTGTTTTCAACTCCAAACATATTTGAGATTTGAAACATGCTTTCTAAAATTAAATTTGTCTCAATAAGACCTGGGTTTGTCAAAACTGCCATAAAAGGTAGTATAGATGCCACACCAATCATATCCAGCAATGCCATTATTATGATCATAACCAATAAAAAGCCTGCACGCTTACGCTCATTAGAGTTAAGTAAAAATAATAATTTTTTAAAAGTTTGCATTAGGTTTTTATAAAGTTCTTAAGTTTTTTATTAAATTAATTTTTTTATCCCTCATAAATACTTTTTAATTTTTGTGCAAAAAATTTAATAGTATTTCGTAAAAACAATTTAATAAGATAAAAAGATTTTATAAAAATAAAATCTAAAAATGATAATGATAAAAAGTTGTATTTAGGAAATTTTTTGTCAAATTGATTAATTAATTCAATCTGATATTTTGTAAAAGTACTTTCTGCTGTATATTTTTCTTTATTCAAAATTCCATCGCCATTTTTAAACTTAATACTTTCACCAAAATGAGTTGGTTTAGATAAAATATTTTCATATGGAATATCTAGAAACTTTGAAATTTTTTTCATCTCATCTTCAGTATTATAAATTAGGTTTTTAAAATCACACTCATATATTCTTCCAGGAAATTCTTTTTTTAGTTTTTCCATAATCTTATAATTATTATTTATTCTAATAGGAAAATGCTGAGCTCTTACTAAATAATTAAAACTATATTTTTTATAACCTTCTGTTTTATAATTATTTGAAATTGTCTCCCTATTTAATAATGAAACCAAATTGTCAGAAGGAGACCTCTTTGCAACTATCAACTTTGAAAGCTTTATTTCCTGTAAAAAAAATTTATGACAATTAAAATTATTATCTTCTACAATTACTTTTTTTTGATTTATTGGAAAATCTTCAGTTTTATAATAAAATTTAATTATAGAGGAATAAATTATATTAAGTATTTTTTCATTATTCCATTGATCAATATTTCTAAGTTTATTAATCCAATATTTTTCAAACTCATAAAAATCAAATAACAATTTATTTCTATTGATGTCGTGATCTAAATAGCCCTCACTAGACTCTAGCTCTAGATTGTAATAATAGCTCGTGGCTAAAAATTCTCTAATTAATCGTATATCTTTATAAGAAAAAAATTTTGATTTATTTTTATTTCTTTCAAATGCTGAAATAATACTTTCTTGTGATGGCGAAACCTTTAATTCACTGTGTCCATCTAAAAGATATCTTAATGTTGTTTTCCCCGAGCCCCAAAAGCCATCTATTAAAATTATCATTCAAGGATATAATTAATCTAAAAATTTAAATTACACTTATGTTGAAACATTCTTGTATTTATCTTAAACCAATTGTATATAAATATTATTAAAATTTCTAGTTTTAAAAATATAAATTAATATGTACCAGTTAAATAGCAAAGATATTAAACTTTTTTCCAAATTATATGCTGGCGTAATTTATGATGCTTTAGTATTTGATTTAAATTATAAAAAACCTTTTCTACTAGATAGCTGTATAAAAAAAGTTTCAGGAAATAAGAAAAATTATATTGGGTCTGCTTTTACCTGCACTGGTAAAACAGTAAAAAAAACCTCAGAAATAAAAGACCATATAAGAATTGAAATGTTCAAAGAATTTTTTAAAGGTTGTTTTCAAGTTATATCAACAGGTGGAGACGATACTGTTGCACATTTTGGTGATATTTCTGGATTAATTGCAAAAAAATTTGGTGCTATTGGAGTCGTGATGGATGGCAACACAAGAGATATAGATCTATTAAAAAAAAATAATTTTCCTGTTTTTTGTAAAGATATATTTCCAGTAGATGCTTATGGCAGTTGGCAAATAATTGATTACGGTAAACCAATAATAATGAAAGGTAAAAAAGGAAGTGTACAAGTTAATCAAGGAGATATCATATTTGCTGACAGTGACGCTGTAATTTGTATACATAAAAATATAGCTAAACAAGTTTTGAAACTTTCTTTAACAAGGTTAAAAAGAGAAAACATGATTAGAAAAGAAATTAAAAAAACTTCCCTAAAACCAAAGAATATTCACAAAATGTATAAAAAAATAGGTAGATGGTAAAATGAAATTTACAGCTGAATTTACAACAAATCATTTAGGTAATTATAATTTACTAATTGACATGTTACACAAAGCAAAAGAGGCAGGGGCAACATTTGTAAAAATGCAAAAAAAAGATGTTGATAGCTTTTATTCTGAAGAAAAATTAAAAAGTCCTTATAAAAGTCCCTATGGAAAAACTTATGGGGAATACAGAAAAATATTTGAATTTGATAAAATTCAATTTGATATGTTTGATGCTGAGTGCAAGAAAATAAACATGCCATGGTTTACAACTGTTCAAGATGAACTGTCAATTGATTTTATGAAAGATTATAATATTGATATTTTTAAAGTAGCATCTGTCAACTCGCACAACAAAAAATTTTTACATAAATTTAGGGACACCATAAGTAAAGAAAAAACTATAGTTATTTCTGTTGCGGGAAAAACACTAAAACAAATTGAAGAAACAATAAATTTTTTCAAAGATTACAACATGTATATCCAACATTGTGTAGCTGAATATCCTTGTAAAGATACAAATCTAAGGCTGGGAAATATTCCTATTTTAATAAAAAATTTTAAAACTGATAAAATAAAGATTGGATATTCTGGCCACGAAGAAGGTATATTGCCCTCTTTGGCAGCAATAAAGCTTGGAGCTGAAGTGGTAGAAAGACATTTTGCGATATCTAGGGATAGTTTTGTGCATCACATCGAATGCAGTTTAACTGGAGAGGAATTTAAAGATCTTGTTACAAAATCAAAAGAAAAAAATCTAGACTCTCTAATTGAAAATTTAAGTGTAAGAGCTTTTGATAGCCATTTTGGTATGACAAATATGGAAGAAAGTTTTTTATTAAATTCTCAATACGGTAAAGATTATATAAAAGATAAATACACAACAAAATGAATAATAACTCAGTAATTGCCTTTATTCATGCAAAGGGAAATAGTAAAAGAGTAAAGAATAAGAATATAAAAAAATTAAAAAACAGACCATTAATTTATTACGCAATTACTAAAGCTTTAAAATGTAAGCTGATAGATAAAGTGGTTATTGATAGTGATAGTGATAAAATATTAAAAATTGGAAAAAGTTTTGGAGCAACACCAATTAAAAGACCTAAAAATCTTGCAAATAATAAAGTAGGTGGTGATGAGCTTGCTTTATATCAAGCTAGTTTATTTCCAGAGTCAAAAATCTGTGTACAATTTGTTCCCACATCGCCATTAATTAAAATTAGTACTCTTGAAGATTGTATAAAAGCAGTATCAGGAAAATATGATAGTGCGATAACTATCTTTGAGGATAGTTTTTATCAATGGAAAAATGGCAAACCAACTTATTATCAAAAAGGGAGATTGCCAAATGGTGTTGAGCTTCCAAAGACTATATTCGAAACAACAGGATTGTATGTAAATAAAACTAAATCTATATTTAAATTAAAAAGAAGATTCAATGTAAAAAAATGCTATTTAAAAAAAGTAACAAGAATTGAAACTGTAGACCTAAACAACTATGATGATTTCTCATTCGCAGAGAGTATAAATTTTGATGATTATAATTGTTAGACATGGGCAAACATTCTGGAACGTCTTAAAAAAACTGCAAGGCCATAAAAACTCCAAACTAACTGCTAAAGGAAAAAAGCAAGCCCTTAGAGTAGCAAAATTTTTAAACCGTAGGATAGAAAATTATGAAAAATTTAAAATTTATTCCAGTCCTATTAAAAGAGTTATTGACTATACAAATGTGATCAACACAAACTTAGTTAACAAAAAAATTAAAAAAAAAATTATTTATTCAGATTATCTTAAAGAGCATAACTTTGGTAAATGGGAAGGAAAATCAATTAAAGAAATTAAAAAAAAATTTCCTGCAGAGTTTCAAAATAGAGAAGATGATAAATGGAATTTTAGAGTTCCAAATGGTGAGTCATATTCGATCTTAAATGAAAGAATAAAAAAATTTTTAAGAAAAAAAATTATTCGGAATGAAAAATACATTATTTTTACACATGAAATGGTATCAAAAGTTTTGAGAGGAATTCTTCTAAATTTAAAAAAAGAAAAAACTATGAAGCTTAAACATAACAGTGATTATTTGTTTATTTATGAAAATAAGAAATTCAAAAAAATTAAAATCTAATTTACTATATCAACTTAAGTGCTCAATTTTTTAAATATTTCATTGAATTTTATGTATTAATTAAATTTTTGAAATTTTGATTGATCGTGGTTGATAATAAAACATTTTAATTTTTTTAATAATTCTATTGTTTTAATTATATACAATTTCGTGTATAAAAAGATCACTTTGAATTAAAATATTAAATGACAAGAATTATTAAATTAGAGTCTATAGACGTACTGAAAAGTACAAATGATCCAATAATTATATTTTCGATGAATGAAGAGTCAGAAGCGCTAAAATTTGCATGTGATGAGAATGGGATTAAAGTTACAGCATTTTGTGATAATGAAATTAGGAAAACAAAAAAACCTCATTGTGGAATTGATACTATTTATACTCCAGATCTACCAAAAAGATTTCCTAATGCAAATTTTATAATGGGCCATTATACTTTAGAGGATGGAGCAGAGCAGCTTCAAGATTTGGGTTATCAAAATTTCTTTTCACCTTTGGAATTACTTCAAAGTTTAGATGTAGATAAATATGAATATAAAGTTTCAAAAACTTATATGAAAAAGAAAGTTGAAAATTCAATTAAAATTAACAAACTATATTTTGATGACAACAAAACATATCTTCGTAGTGTAGACATCGTAATTACAACTAAATGTTCAATGAATTGTGAGAGTTGTGCTAATTTAATGCAATACTATAAAGGAGCAAAAAATACGGATGTTGAAATTATAAATGCCGTAGATGTATTAAGCAAAAATGTAGACCATATATCAGAATATAGAATTATAGGCGGTGAACCGCTTATGAATAAAAATTGGGCTAAAATAACAAATGATATTCTTGAACTAGACAATGTTGGAGGTGTTTACATATATACAAATGCTACAATCTGTCCAAAAGATGAACAATTAGAAAGTTTTAAAGGTAAAAATGTACATTTTTATATAACTGATTATGGTGAAACCTTATCAAAAAAAATAGATTCTGTAGTAAGGGCGCTTAAAAGATACAATATTCCATTTTATAGAAGACCCGCCGGTAATTGGGTTGACTGTAGCCAGGTGAAAAAACATAACAGATCTACTGATCGTTTGAAGCAAGTTTTTAAAGAATGTTGTGCAAAGACTTTGTACACCATTATAAATGGAAAACTTTATACTTGCCCATTTCTTGCCAACGCGAATGAGTTAAAAGCAATTCCAGATAATAAAGCTGACTATGTAGAGTTAACTTCAAGCAATGAAAATTTAAGGAATAAAATTACAAAATTAGTAAAAAAGAAAACTTTTTTCCCAGGATGTGATTTTTGTGATGGGAGGCCTCACGACCCTAAAAATGCTCTTGAATATGCGGGAAAAGGATTAATTAAAGCTGGTATACAACTTAATATGTCTGAAAAAATCCCATTTGAAAAATATTAAATAAAATCTATTTAATTCATGAGTCTCAACATTGATATTAGTATAATAATTCCAGTGTATAATGGAATTCCTTATCTAAAAGAATGTATTAATACTTTAAAAAGACAAAATCATAGTTTGTTAAATATAGAAATACTATTTATTGACGATGGCTCAAAAGATAAGAGTGAAGACTATATCAAAAGTTTTAATCTCAAAAATATCAAAATCATAAAACTAGAATCTAATAAAGGTCCATCTGCAGCTAGAAATTTAGGAATTAAGAATGCCTTAGGACAGTATGTTTTTTTTCAAGATGTTGATGATATTATTGAAAATAATGCATTAGAAGTTCTTTTTTTGAAGGCAAAATATTATGATTCTGATTTTGTATTCTCAGATCATAAAAGAATTGAAAATCTTAAAGATCAAAGGAAAGACAAATATGATTTCAATGAAGAAGTTATATTTAACAAAGAAAAGATAATTTGTGCAATGAAAAATGAATATGACAATCCTAATACAGGACATCTTGGACTTTTTGGCTGCAATGGCAGATTAATTAAACGATCTTTGCTTATTGAGAAAAATATTTTATTTGATGAGTCTTTAAAATGGAACGAGGATAAAACTTTTGCATGGCTGGTTCTAAGTCATATAGAAAAAGCAATTTATGTAAGAGATAAGCTTTACTCATTTTATGTTAATCCAAATGTTCAAACTGCAGGCATTGTAGGTTTAAGCACAAACTTTTCTCTTGATAACATTAAATCAATTACAAAGCACATAAGCCAAAGTTTAAAAAATAAAGGATTTGATCAAGAAGAAATAATTAAACTTAATCAAAAGACTCTTATATTTCATGCTATAAAAGTTCTAATCTCAGTCTCTATACGACTAATGTTAAATAAAATTGAATTCAAAAAAGGTCATCAACTAAGAAAAAAAATGATAAAAGAAATTATTTATGATGAAGATATAAAATTAGCAATAAAAAACTATAAACCTTCAAAAAAAGAAAGTTTTTTGCTACCAAAAGCAATCAATTATAGATCTATATTTTTTTTAGAGTTTTTCTGTAATTTAAGAGCAAAAAAAATAATTAGGATGAGAAGATCGGGAAAAGTATAAAAATTTAATTAATTTAGAAGTTTAATTAAAAAATATTTTGAATGGACTTTCTCTGGTATAAAAATGAATAGTATTTCTCTCCATATTTGGTTTAGAATCTCCCCTTCTATGTAATGCATGTGTATTGGCAAAAAGAAATGTATTTTTTTTTACAGTAAATTTTGTTGAGTATTTTTCATAATATGAAAACTTTTTGGCTGATGATCCATAAGTTTTCCAATTCTTTTTATCTTTTAATAAAGAAAATCTTATCGAAGAAAACCATTCCTCAATAGCTCTACGAAAGGAAAATTTATGTGAATAATCTAAAAAGTTTAATGGTCCATTATCTAAACATACATCTTGCAAAAAATACCAAGCTTTAAATGTATTAAAATATGTGTCGTAATGATAACTTTTGCTTAAGTCATTTTCTGAATTTTTTTTAAATTTTAAACCCTCAACTTTTGCTACTATATTCACATTATTTTTTAATTCATGCTGACAAAATAATTTATTAATCTTTTCATTGTCATAAATTTCATAAAGTTTTGGATAAATAGATTTTATTTTATCATCTAAATATACATGCTTGGCTTCAACACCACTTCCATAACCATCATAATTATTTGAATAAGTCGGGTCAGTTAAGGCATATTTAGTCTCATTTAAAATTTGATTAAATTCATTTTCAGGTAAAAAATTTTCTATCAGAAAGTAACCTTTTTTATCAATCTGTGATTTTTTTTTATTTAGATATATAAACTTTAAACTATAAATTAACTTACCAGAAAAATATCTAAATAATTGTAGTCCAAAAATATTGGCTATATAAGAATTTACAAAACGCTCACCAGAAAATGTTTTGCCAAAAATTTTTTTTAATAAAATTTTCATTAACAAAATTAAATTAAGTTTATTAATCTTATTGGAGTCACCAATTAATTATTATCCGAGTATCCCTTTTCTTGGTTTTTCTTTTTTTAAAATATTAATTTCTTGTTCAGTTAAATTAATATTATGCGGTATCCTAAGCTCAGGTTTTATTTTATCTTGTTCGTCGTAAAAACCACAATAATTACAAACTTCAAAAAGATTATCATGCCATTTAGCAAAAGTTTCTGCATTCCCAGAATTAATATCGTAAACACCTTGATGCTTTAAATTTTCAAATTGTTTGGTTGTCTTAAATCCATTAAATTTTGAATAGGCAATTATATTACACTTAGCTACTGTTCCGTTAGCCATTAGCTGAGGGCAGAATTTGCAATCATCTCTTTCTTTAGGCTCCTCAAAGAACTCCACTTCGTTAAACCATTTTGGAACATAAACGTAAATAAAATTTAATTTAAACTTTTCTTGAAGCATGTCTGTAGTCTCTCTAATTTCTTTCGGAGGTATTTTTTGTTCAGGGTGGTAGGTTATATAAAATTGATCAATATTTTCTAGTATTTCTGAATATTTTTCCCAATTTCTAAGCCAAAATCCATTTGTTGCTACCTCAACAGTTTTGGTAATACCACTAGATCTAACTCCATTTATAAGCCCCAGTAAATTTTTTTTGTTTAAGAAGGGCTCACCACCAGTAATATCTATACGTTCTGCAGTTACATATTCTGATAATTTTTCGAGACCAGGCATATACTCTTCATATTTAAAAAACTTTTTAGGAGCAATGTCTGATGCATGAGAGCAACCCGAGCAGGAAAAATTACAGTGATCTACGGAATGAATTTGCATCATTCTCATAATAAATTTATTATTACTAATCATTCAACTATCCTATCAAACAATTTTTCCTCATCAAGAAAAATTATAATTTTGCTTTGGGTTGTTCTTGGAAGAAAATAATATCAATAAATTAAATCAACTAATAAAAATATTATTTTTTATCTATTCTTTCTTATAAAAATTTTTTTCAGTGCATAAATCAAGCCAATTGAGCTATTAGTAC
>ERZ807291.8081-NODE-8081-length-11877-cov-27.453307_pt1 | contig 11877 bp, 12 predicted proteins | sample MGYA00521257_ERZ807291 | MGnify/ENA primary metagenome ERZ807291 (study PRJEB31413, sample SAMN03169783) | marine metagenome | biome: Marine; feature: Water; material: Subsurface seawater | place: North Sea | collected 2011-04-28 | depth 1 m m ...
ATAAGGGTGAATCCCTTGCGGTGAGATTTATTTTTTTTCATGAGCAAACAAATAAAAAGTTCAAAGGCAGATTTCAGTAAGGTAAGGCAAACTTGGAGCAAAGAGCAAGCGACTTCTCTCGTTGAACCTTGAGTGTAGCTTCCTCAGCAGGATTTTTTAGAACATCGTGAATGATATCGGCTATCAATCTCATTTCCGGTTCCTTCATCCCCCTGGTAGTTACCGCTGGAGTTCCTATTCTTAAACCGCTGGTCTGGAAAGGACTTCGTGTTTCCCCCGGCACGGTGTTTCGGTTGAGGGTAAGGTTTGCCCCCTCAAGTGCTAGTTGGGCTTCTTTGCCCGTCATCTCAGGGTGGGATGGCCGAAGATCCAGTAAGAGCAGGTGGTTGTCTGTCCCTCCACTAACAACATGAAACCCGAGTTTGGTAAGGGCGTCAGCCATGGCATGGGCGTTTGCTTTCACCTGCTTTTGGTAACTCACAAATTCAGGCTTGCCTGCTTCCTGAAAACAGGTGGCTTTCGCCGCGATCACATGCATCAAGGGCCCACCCTGATTGCCGGGGAAAACTGCGGAGTCTATGGCTTTTGCGTATTCCTCCCTGCAAAGGATTAAGCCACCGCGTGGCCCTCTGAGGGTTTTGTGCGTGGTGGTGGTCACAAAGTCAGCATGGGGCACAGGAGAAGGATGCAGGCCGGTTGCCACCAATCCTGCAATATGTGCAATATCGGCAAGGAGTAAGGCATCATTCGCCCGGGCAATCTTACCCATACGCTCGAAATCGATTGTTCGGGAATAAGCAGAGGCACCCACGGTAATGAGCTTTGGTTTTTCCTTGGCTGCCAAGGATTCGATTGATTCGTAGTCAATCCGGCCACTTTCAGGGTCCACTCCATAGTTGATCACATCGTAGAGCATACCGCTGCAGTTTTTGGGATGTCCGTGGGTCAGGTGACCACCATCCTGCAGGCTCATGGTAAGAATTTTGTCTCCCGGTTGGAGCATGGCAAAGTAAACCGCGGTATTGGCCTGACTGCCAGAGTGTGGCTGAACATTTGCATGGTCGGCTCCAAAAAGTCGTTTCGCCCTTTCGATGGCCAGACTTTCTGCCACATCGACGTGTTCGCAACCTCCATAATACCTTTTTCCTGGATACCCCTCAGCGTACTTGTTGGTAAGTACACTTCCAGTTGCCTCGATGATTGCGGGCAATGTGAAATTTTCAGAAGCAATCAATTCGATATGGGTTTGCTGCCTTTGTCTTTCCTGTTCGATCGCTTGGTGAATTTGCGGATCAACTTCGGAGAGCGGGCGGGCGTCCAGCGTGAGCGATAAGGCGGCAGTTTTGGATTCTGTTTCGATCATGATGAAATATTATGCTGTTCTAAAAAATTTAGAGGTTTTTCTCAACCCAGTTTATCAATGTAGGCATCGCTTCAGCCATGCGGTCCCTGCACTGCCGGTAAACCTCGATATCCTGTCCGTAGGGGTCGGGCAGTTCCTTGGATTCCCCTTCGACAAATTCTCGCATCAAAAAAATAGGATAACCTTGGGGTAAATCAAAATACATATTGATTAGAGCCCGGTGGGACTCGGTCATACAAAACACCGCAGATGCTTCCTGCAGGGAGGATCTGGTTAGTCCTGCACTTCGGTGATCTGTAATATCGATACCGAGTTCCTCACAGGCATCGATCGAATTTTGTGATGGCTTGTCGCCATCCATTGCAGACAAGCCCGCAGAGTAGGCTTCGATTTTTTTGGATGTTTGTGCGTCCTTGACAGCTCTGGTGAAAAGCCCCTCGGCCATCGGGCTTCTGCAGACATTTGCGGTACAGATAAAAAGAACTTTCTTAAGTTCCCGCTTTTCTTTCTTTAATCGACTCTTCTTGCCCATGAGAGAGGATAACTTTCATCTGTCCACCGGCTAATGGCAAGTTTGAACCTAGCTAGGGGCGCGAAAACTCGCGGTGTCCAATATCTTTCCGATAGTATTTGGAGGCAAACTCTACCCTTTCACACAGCACATATGCGGCGTTTTTGGCTTCCTTCAGGGATGTTCCTGTGCCCACTGCCCCTAGAACCCTTCCGCCAGATGAAACAATATCCCCATTCTGGGCTGTGCTCGTGCCCGCATGGATAAGAAGGGAGGATGGTGGCAGAACCGGAGGGGGGACAATTTTCTCTCCCTTGGGGTACGAGCCTGGGTATCCCTCACTCGCAAGAACCACAACCATGGCAAATTCCTGTTTAATTTGAAGTTTTTTTGGGAGAGGTTCCCCTCTGGCCGAAGCAATTAGGACGGGAACAAGGTCCTGGTCTACCAGAGGTAAAATTACCTGAGTTTCTGGATCTCCGAAACGAACATTAAATTCCAACACTTTCGGACCCTTTGTGGTAAGCATTAACCCTACATACAGAGTTCCGCGAAAGTCCATGCCTTCAGCTTTTAATCCAGCCAAGGTCGGGCGGACGATCGAATCCTCATACTCCGAAAGCATGGATTCGCTGACCACGGAAGTGGGGGCATATGCACCCATTCCGCCAGTATTCGGTCCAGTGTCACCTTCTCCCACTTTTTTATGATCCTGACTCATGGGAAGAGCCACATAGTCTTCCCCCGAACAAATCAGATGGAGGGAGGCTTCTTCGCCTTCGAGAAATTCTTCAATGACCACCTCGCTCCCGCTGGATCCAAAACTATTTCCGCTGAGCATATCCCGCACTTCCTGTTCCGCTTCCTCCCTGCTTTTACAAATGATCACACCTTTGCCAGCAGCCAGACCGCTTGCTTTTACCACCACCGGTAGGGCACAGGTTTGTAAATACTCAACCGCAGGACCAATTTCAGAAAAATTTCCGTATTCCGCAGTGGGGATGTGGTGACGGGCAAGAAAGTCTTTGGTAAATGCCTTGCTGCCTTCCAGGCGGGCACATTGGGCATCGGGTCCGTATGCAAGTATTCCGGCATTGTTCAAAGCATCCACCACACCATTGCACAAGGGAACCTCCGGTCCGACCACCACTAAATCAATGGCTTCTTCGAGGGCGGATTTTACAATTGTTTCATTCTCCTCAATGCATAGCTGGAGGGTTCGGAATTCCTGCTGAGTTCCGCCGTTGCCAGGAGCGACCAAGACCTCTTTGACCAGAGGACTTTGTGAACAAATTTTGGCCAGGGTATGCTCGCGCCCACCGCTGCCAAGGACAAGAATTTTGAGGTTATCTTTATTCATTCCCTAATGGTTTTCTTGAATCATTTGACGAAGTCGAGGCAATTTGTCTTTGCCATTCCGGATGATGCCCTATTTTCAGTATTTCTATGCGGGTATTTTTTATTGGGATATGCGGAACGGCAATGGGGAATGTGGCCGTACTGCTTAAGAAAACAGGCCATGAGGTAGCTGGTTCAGATGCGGGAGTCTACCCTCCGATGTCGGATGTTTTGAAAGAGGCAGGGATCGTTCTATTTGAGGGTTTTTCTGCTGAGCAAATGCTGGAATGGCAGCCCGAACGGGTGGTGGTGGGCAATGCGGTTTCCCGGGGTAATCCCCAGGTCGAAAAACTTTTGACAGATCGTTCCATTCCCTTCGTGTCCCTGCCTGAATTAATCGGGGGAGATTTAATTGGAAACCGTCCCTCAGTGGTGGTCGCGGGAACGCATGGGAAGACTACCACCACCGCATTGACCGCATTTTCAATGACCGCACTGGGTTTAAACCCGGGCTATCTGATTGGTGGAGTACCGGTTGATTTACCTGCCGGTAATGAACTGGGAGACCAGTCAGCTCCTTTCGTCATTGAAGGGGATGAATATGATTCTGCATTTTTTGATAAACGGAGTAAATTCATCCATTACCGTCCCCGGATTTTAATTCTTAACAACCTGGAATTTGATCACGGTGACATTTTTCGCGATCTGCAAGACATCTCTCGAAGTTTTTCTCATCTCTTACGCATTGTTCCATCCAATGGATATGTTTTGAGGAACGGGGATGATCCCAACCTTCTTGCCCTCCCTGATGCTCCCTGGACTCAGGTCTTGTCCGTTGGGACCAGCAAGACCAATGATCTGGTAATCAATAATTTCGAGGAGGACGCAACCGGAGCCCGTTTTGAACTAGTTTGGAGAGGAGCCCGGGTTCAGCAAATCAACTGGGGGATGCCTGGTCTTTTTAACGCCCGGAACTTAGCCATGGCCGTTCTTTCCTCTGCCTTGGTTCAATCTTTAGGGCGGCCGGAGGAGGAAATTTTACTCAATCCATTTTCCGGAATGGAGGAAATTGATTACTCCTCATGCCTAGGAGTGAAGCGCCGGCAGGAGGTGTTACTGGATACTGAACCTCTGGCTGTTTTGTCGGACTTTGCTCACCATCCTACTGCGATTAGCGGTGCCCTTGAGTCCTTGCGCAGTCGCTGGCCGGATCGAGAGATCATTGCCTGCTTTGAGCCACGGAGTAACACCGCAGTAACCAATGTTTTCCAGGACCGTTTTGCCCAGTCGCTGGCATTAGCGGATCATGCTTTAATCGGGCAAGTTCATCGTGCGGATCGGATTCCGGAAAATGAGCGGATCAATCCACACGAGATGGTAAAATTTATTGAAGAACAGGGAATGTCAGCTAACGCATTTTTAACCAATCCTGAATTGGGCAGCTTCCTTTTCCAAAAAGTGAATGATTCAAATAAACAAAAAGTTTTGGTGGTCTTTTTCTCCAACGGTTCTTTTGACGGGGTGATCCAAAACTTTGTCCGTTTAATCGAAGACAAAAAAATTGAGGGATCTTGAGCTTTTATCAAATTTTTGGCGTATTTATATTTTCTGTAATTGGATTGGCTTACTTCATGTATGCCAAAAAAAGACCATCCTATGTAACTTTTTTTTCTGCCCTTTTTCTGATGGGATACTCTTATTTTTTTGAGCACACATGGGAGCTCTATCTTTACGGAATCATCGCCACCTTGCTGCCTTACATTAATTACCTCAGATTAAATCGTTAGTTTTTTTAAGTTCGTTAATCCATTTCCGGTGAGGTCCCGATAAGGTAAAGTCCTTCATCTCTGACCATTCCATCCATCGATACCCCTCGGGCATGGCTGTCGGTGGATCTCGGCTCAGTGTGACTACGAAAATTTCCTCGGTGTAATCAGTATTACCAATGGTGCGATTGCGGGTTGCCAAAATTTTGGACTTTTCCACTTCAGGGTCGGGATGAAAGGGAAGTTTTTGCGGTAATTCAAAAACACTCTGCAACCGGCCTTTTTTTGAGGCATAAAGAAGGATGCAATCCTGGTGTTCTACCCAGTACCTTTGAACGGTAGCAATTTTTTTTGGCTTAGGAATAATGGAGGGAAATTTGTTCCAGTCTCCAGACTTCCCCGATTTGCAATGCGTAAGAACTGGGCAGACTGAGCATAGGGGAGAGGACCGGTGACAAACCGTAGCCCCCAATTCCATGACTGCCTGGTTGTAATCTCCCGGGCGTTCGGTACGGAGCAAAAGTTGGGCGAGTGGGCGGATTTTTTTCTGTGCGGTCGCACCGTCCTTGAAACTTTCTGAAACCGCAAAGATACGGCTCAATACCCTGACCACATTTCCATCACACACGGCTTCTGCTTGCCCCAGCGATATACTGGTAATGGCGGCAGCAATGTAGGGCCCGACCCCGGGAAGCTTTTTCCATTCTTCAATCGTATCTGGCGGACCTTCCCATGATGCCGCAACCTTGGCAAGCTTGTGCAGGTTGCGAGCCCGGGAATAATATCCAAGTCCCTCCCAAGCTTTGAGCACCCTGGGTTCCCAGGCATTAGCAAGGGTATGAAAATCGGGAAATTCATTGAGCCAATTAAGAAAATAGGGAAGGACGGTGGTTACCCTGGTTTGCTGAAGCATAAATTCGGAAACTACGGTCTTGTAAAGAGATGGCTGGCTCCGCCAGGGTAAATCGCGCTTGTTCTGGTCGTACCAGTCGAGCAAAGAAATCTGGTATTCCGATAATTTGTCAGCGGAATTTATCCACGACGATTTTGATATTTTTTCCATCCTTGGCGGTTGCGTTTTTTAAATCTCTTTTTCATGGATATTGGATAAATGGCAAGTACGGCAAATATTTCAGACGGCAATCAGCCCAAAAAGAAAACCTCTTACACGCTCAAGCTTACTCCTGGGCAGATGGATAAACTTAACTCTGCCCTGAGTGGGCGTGGGTGGCCAACCCGTGAAGTTCCCTATGCGAGGCATGCATTCGATGGAGACGGCGTCAGGGTGGTTGCCTATGAAAGCGGTAAGCTTGTTGTCCAGGGGGGAAAGACGGAAGATTTTGTCAGCAATATTTTGGAGCCAGAAATAACCGGCGAATTTCTCATGGGATATGAGGAAGTGAACAACCCCGAATGGTTTGATCCGCACGCCGGACTGGATGAGAGCGGAAAGGGCGATTTGTTCGGTCCTGTGGTCACTGCCTGCGTGGTGGCGGACGGTGAAATGGTAAGGAAATGGATGGCAGCGGGCATCCGCGATAGTAAAACCGTGACGGACGGAGTTATTCTAAAGCTGGCAAAACAGATTAAGGAAACCAAGGGAGTGGTGGTAAAAACCGCGTACACCGGCATGCCGAAGTATAATGAATTGTATGAAAAATTTGGGCAAAATTTAAACAAGTTGCTTGCTTGGCTCCATGGGCGTTCCCTTCAGGATGCCCTTGAGGTGAGGCAGCCAAAATGGGGATTGCTTGACCAGTTTTCCAAACAGCCCCTCGTCCAGCAGTATGTCAAGGACAGCACCTTCAATTTACAAATGAGAACCAAGGCGGAGGAAGACCCGGTAGTCGCTGCGGCCTCGATCATTGCCCGGGCAACCTGGCTCGAACAAATGAAAAAGCTGGAGGGTCTGGCTGGAAGGATATTGCCCAAGGGTTCGGGCACACAGGCAAAGCAGGCAGCAAAAGAATTATTTGAGCAGTTTGGGGAGCAGAGAATGGCAGAGTTTTGTAAACTTCATTTCAAAACCGCTTATGAAGCCATGGGAAAAAACCCTCCTGCCAAAAAGGCATGGAACCCCAACTGGGGAAGGAAGTAATGCCAAACCCCCGATGGACTCATGACCGTAAGTTCGTAAAGAATTTTTCGGGAGTGGTCGGGGTGGACGAGGCGGGGCGTGGGTGCCTGGCCGGACCAGTGGTGGCTGGATGTGTGATTTTACCAAAGAAGTTTTTTACCGAGGCAAAAAATCGTAAACGGGTGGAAAAAATAAACGATTCCAAGCAGTTTGATGAATCCACCCGGGAAAAATTGTTTGAGGAGATCCGTTGTTTGGTGGAAGAGGGGGAAATGTTTGGTGCGACTGGCTCGGCTTCAGTATTGGAAATCGAGGAGCATAATATTGTCGGCGCGACCTGCTTGGCGATGCAACGAGCGATGGAACAAGCCTCTGTAAACAGCCGCAGTATGTGGAAACCCGCCCGCAATCAACCCGCAGATCTGTTTGCAAGCGGGGAGCAGGAGAATGCTGGCTGGCAGGTGCTGGTCGATGGAAGACCGATGAAAAGGCTCTGCTTTGTGCATGATGGATTAGTTAAAGGAGATACCATCTCTTTGGCTGTGGCCATGGCCTCTCTGCTGGCCAAAGTGACCCGTGACCGGGAAATGAGAGAATTGGGAGATGTATTTCCCGCCTATGGGTTTTCCTCCAACAAAGGATACGGTGCACCCGTGCATATCGATGCTCTACGCCAATATGGGCCCTGTGATCATCACCGTCCGCGGTTTTTACGAAATCTGTTGAATGAAACGGGTAGGGAAGAGTTGCACACTTTTGAGCAAACCCAGTTGAGTTTGATCTAAAAAAACTTATCCTTCATAAGAAATGATTTTATTAGGAGTCAATGTGGACCATGTGGCAACCTTACGGCAGGCACGTTACCGGGATGAGCCCAATACTTTTGGGGGATTCGTGGAGCCTGATCCAGCATCGATGGCCTGGTTGGCAGAGGATGCAGGGGCGGATGGAATTACCATGCATATCAGGGAAGACCGCAGGCATGTACAGGTTGAGGATGTGCAAAGGTATCTGGAGCGAAAGAAAACCCGCCTCAATTTGGAGGTCTCTTTGTCCGGGGAAATGGTCGAACTGGCTCTATCCTTGAAGCCGGACAGCGTTTGCCTGGTGCCGGAAAACCGCATGGAGGTAACCACCGAGGGTGGCTTGGATGTGGTAGGCAACCTGGAGCGGGCCCGGGAAGTGGTCGATGTATTTACCAAGAGAGGTATCCCCACCAGTATGTTCATTGATCCAGACCCCGCTCAGTTGGAAGCATCAGCAAAGATTGGATCCCCTTGGGTGGAATTGCACACCGGCAGTTTTGCCCGGGCATGGCCATTTCCCCCAAAGCGTGAACACGAACTAGGCGTCCTTACCGAAGGCATGGAAATTGGTCTGTCTCTTGGCCTGCAAGTAAACGCCGGTCATGGTATCAATTATGAAAATGTGGAAGGGGCGAGAAAATTAGACCGTGTGACTGAGTTTAACATCGGACATAGCATTATTTGCCGTTCCCTCCGCTACGGTCTATCCGAAGCGGTATCCACCATGCGCCAGCTGCTCAATTCCTGATGGACTTTCCGGAACTGCCTCCAGGGTCCAATGTGGTTGGGGTGGGGATCGACCAGATCGAAGTTTCCCGCATCCGCGAATCGATGGAGCGACACGGCCCAGCATTTCTTAACAAAGTTTTTAGCGAGCGGGAACAGGATGTCTGTATGCAACGGGCGGATCCCGCTCCCTGCCTGGCCGCCCGTTTTGCTGCCAAGGAAGCAGTCTCCAAGGCATTGGGAACCGGGATAGGCAAGGAGTTTGGATGGCTCGATTTCGAAATTGAGAAGCTAGCGAGCGGACAACCGGTTGCCCGGTTTTCAGAACATGGAAAATCTGCCCTGGCCACCAGGCAGGCATCCACCGCACTGGTGAGCCTGTCCCATCTCAAAGAAACCGCATCCGCAGTGGTTGTGCTCATTAAATGATGCAAGGACTTCCCCAGGATCCAATATTATCCCTTTCACAAGCTCAGGATTATGAGCGGGAGTATTTTCAGGAAAAGGAAAACCTCCAGTGGGAAGTGATGACCCGGGCGGGCGAAGCAGTTGCGGATTCCGCCCTTCGGGATATGAGGGAACTGCGGACCATACCCCACCGTCCGAGGTTAATGGTTTTAGTGGGCAAGGGACACAATGGGGCAGACGCCCTGATTGCCGCGAGGCGTTTTTTACGCACCATACCCACCGCCCGGGCAGTCATTTGGCAATGGATGTCGAAAGAGGAGTGCCGTCCTCTAACCCAACGGGCATTTGAAGAGTTGATTGATTTTGCCTCCAAGAGACTGGAAATTCTTCCCGTTGCCAGCGATTTGAGTGCTGAAGAGCTCCGCGATCTTTTTGCCCGCCAAACCAAAGAGGGTGGGTTTGATTTACTGATCGATGGACTGCTGGGAATGCAGGGTAGACCGGGAATGCAGCATCCGCTTGGCGAGTGGATCCGTATGATCAACCAATCGGACAAAATATCTGTTCGTGTCTCCATTGATATGCCAAGTGGAATCACTGAATCATACCAGGAAGAAACCGAAGCTTTCCGGGCCGACTTTACTTATTGTACGGGAATTGTGAAATCTCCTGTAATCCTCAATTTTAACCAGCCATGGGTTGGGCGTTTGAGGTATTTGGACCTCGGTTTTTTTGAAAATTGCCGAATGGAAGACTTTGCCGACTGCGAAAAAGTCCTTCGTCCATCCGCCCTTCCTCTGCTGAGGAAATTGCGGCCAGTCCATTGTGACAAGCGGGATTATGGACATCTTGTTGCTCTGCTGGGATCTAGAGAGTTGGGAGGGGCAGCAATGCTTTGTGCCCGTGGTGCTTTGCGGGCGGGAGTTGGCTTGCTTACCTGCTGTGTGCCGGAATCCTTGCATTCCTCTTTTGTGGCAGCCTGTCCGGAAGCGATGTGGGTACCTTTGCCCGAAACCCCGGAGGGAGGCCTTGCCCTGGAAGGACTGGGGAAAGTCCGGCAGTTTCTCGATCGGGCAGATGCCTTGGTCGCGGGGCCGGGGATCGGGCCGGAGCAGGAATCTCATTCCCTGGTTCGTGAGGTGTGCAATCATTTTTCCAAGCCCGTTCTGTTGGATGCCGATGCCTTACGCCCGGAAATTATTGATTCACTAAAAAATCAAAACCAAGTCGTACTTACTCCGCACGCTGGAGAGCTTGACCGTATCAGGGGAGAGAAAGATTCTTTCCCATATGCTGCTGCTTTCCCCGGAGTGATTTTGCGAAAAGGGCCCCATCCACAGGTTATTTCGGCTGGTTCCACTTTGCATTTGTTTTCCGGTAGCTCACTACTTGCCCGTGGGGGGAGCGGGGATTTGCTCAGTGGTATCATCGGATCACTGATGGCCAGGGGTGGACGATCGCTTCCAGATTGTACTGCCCTGGGAGCACTGTGGCATGGCCGGGCGGCTGAGGCTCTGGCTAGGCAGCACGGACAGGAAGCGGTCACCACTTCCCAGATTCTCGAATACTTATCTTTTGCACTCCGAAATGACTTCTGATTCGTCTACTCCTTCACTACTCGTGCTCGCTGCCGGAATGGGCAGTCGATATGGCGGCTTAAAGCAGGTCGATCCGGTTGGACCAAGCGGCGAAACCCTGATGGATTATTCCCTCCATGATGCCCGCAAGGCGGGCTTCTCCCGGGTAGTATTTTTGATTCGTGAGGAAATGCACGATATCTTTGCCCGGCAGATCGGGAGCAAGTACACCGACAGGATGGAAATCGAGTATGCCTACCAAGCAACTGATGATTTGCCCGGCGGGGTACAATTTTCCGGGCACAGAGAAAAACCATGGGGTACAGGCCATGCGGTATGGTGTGCCCGGAATGCGTTAAAAGGCAGACCCTTTGCGGTAATCAATGCGGATGATTTTTATGGTTCGGCAACCTTTTCCGCACTGATGGATGCGATGTTACGGTTTGATCCCGGGGAATCGATCAACGGAGAAATTAAGGGAGCCATCATTGGGTACAGGTTAGAGGAGACGCTTTCCGCTCACGGATCGGTCAGCCGGGGGATATGCAAGATTACAAATGGTCAACTGCACTCAGTGGAGGAGTGGTCGGGAATTTGCCGCACAAAAAACGGAATTGAAGGGAAAGATTCTTCTGGAATATCGAATCAGCTGTCCGGGAATGAGACGGTGTCGATGAATGTATGGGCTTTCCCAGGCTCAGTATTTTCTGCTTTGGAAGATGGAATTGTTGGTTTTTTTAGAAATTCATCTGATCTGTCGACTGGCGAATTCTATTTGCCAGCTGCAGTGGATGATTGGATCTCATCGGGCCGGGCAGTTTTTCAGGCTGGGATTGCCAGCTGTAAATGGATGGGGGTTACCTACCAGGAAGACAAGCCAGTGGTGGCCGAGTCCATACGCAAATTGATTTTGAGCGGGGAATATCCGGACTCGCTTTTCTAGGAAAAATCCGGGGTGATTTCCAGCCTTTGACCGGGCTTAACCTCAAACTTACCCCCCTTGTCGGGATCCTGATCATTCCGGTAGACTTGCACAGTCAAAGAAGCATTTTTTCGGGGAGGCGACCATGCCCACTTTCCAATTTCGATAAAATTCATCGAAACCCCCTCATCCCAGTTAAGGCCGGGACCTTCCCCGCGAAGGTAGGGTTTGTTGCCTATACCAATCATAACATTTGCCACCACCGTGGTGGTGGCGTTTTTGTCTGCCTTATCCTTTTCGGAGTCTTTCTCTTCCGCCTTGGCAGGTAGATCATTACCGGCCAAAAGGGCATCAACTTTACGCAGCGTCTCTTGGGGGTCGGG
>ERZ807291.8088-NODE-8088-length-11869-cov-11.085492_pt1 | contig 11869 bp, 12 predicted proteins | sample MGYA00521257_ERZ807291 | MGnify/ENA primary metagenome ERZ807291 (study PRJEB31413, sample SAMN03169783) | marine metagenome | biome: Marine; feature: Water; material: Subsurface seawater | place: North Sea | collected 2011-04-28 | depth 1 m m ...
GAACAAATTGATGGGTTTAGTATTATTTTATTAGAAATCAAAGTATTTTTCTTTCTAAAAATAGGCTTAACCATTTCACCATCATTAGCAACTGCATTATAAAAGGTTAAAATTTGTAATGGAGATAGCAAAACACCATATCCATAAACCATCCATGGTAAAGAGAGACCACTCCAATCTTTATCGTTTGGGTGTGGAATTTTTGGTCTAGATTCTCCAAAAATTGAAAGTCCAAGTTTATTATTTAATCCCATATTGTAAAGTCTATTAGAGAATTTTTCTGGATCTTCTTTATAGGCTTCATTAATTATTTTAACAATTCCTGTGTTTGAAGAAAGTTTGAATACTTCATTTAAAGAAATTTTTCCATAACCTCCTTTTTTAGAGTCTCTTACTTTCGCTCCATAAAAAGATAGTACTCCATTTTCTGTATCTACTACCGTATTCATATCTACTTTACCATCTTCTAATGCTGCTATAATTGACATTAACTTAAATGTAGATCCTGGTTCAAAATGTTCCCCAACAGCATAGTTTAATCTTTCATAATATTTACCCTCTGAGGTTCTGCCTAAATTTGATATGGCTTTAATTTCACCAGATGCGGTTTCCATAACAACTGCTGTACCATGGTCTGCTTCATACCTTTCTAGTTGTTCCAATAAGGAATGATGAGTAATATCTTGAAATCCAACATTAATCGTTGTAACAATATCAGAACCTGAGACAGGTTCAATTTTATTTGATGAGGAGATGGGTTTCCATTTGCCATTTGAAATTTTTTGCATTAATTGAATTCCATTTTTTCCTCTTAATTCTTTTCCAAAAGCATGTTCAAGACCTACTCCACTAAATTTGTTGTCACTTATTTTTCTTTCTCTTCCTATAGTTCTTTCTGCAATTTTATTCAATGGATAATCTCTTGAATTCTTTTTTTCGATTATTAATCCACCTCTTACACCTCCTAATTTGAAAAGAGGCATTTTTTTGATTTTGTTCAATTCTTCAACTGAAATATTTCTTTGAATTAAAAAATATCTTTTATTTTTTTCCTTTGCTGAATTAAGCTTATTGTAATAGAATTCTTCATCATTTTCAAAAAGAAATGATAAGTTTTTTGCAAGGGGTCTTGAATAAGTTAAAAAATTTGAATTAGAGACAGTTACTGCATCAAAATAGATATCATAACTTGTTGAGGAAGCTGCTAATAAACTTCCATCATCTGAAAATATATTACCTCTTTCAGGTGTAATTGTAAAGTTTTGTATTGTTTTATTTTTAGCTAGCTGTCTGTAATTATCTCCATCAATATACTGAATGTGAAAAATCTTGTAACCAATTCCCAATCCCAAAACAATCAATACACTTGCAACTAGATAAAGTCTGTATAAAAATTGTTTTTGATTCGTTTCCATTAGTCTATTATTATTTTTTTTGGTGGAGTTGTTGAACTCTTAATTTCTCTATTTGCCATTACAGTCATTACATTAGATTCCATTTTTAATTTCATTACTTCTTTTCTGCCTTCAATGAAATTGCTCTGTAGAATTGAAGTCTCATTTTTCAACTCACCAATCCTAATAATTTTACTATCAACTGAATGAGATGAATAAATCATAACAAGACAAATTGAAAAAAGAAAAACTATATATTTCCATTTTGTAAAAGATCCTTCTTCAATCAAAAAATTTCCAAGAATTATTTTTTTTAATTTATTTTTCATACCCTAACTGCCGATCTTAACTTAGCACTTCTCGCTCTGTTATTAATTTTAATTTCACCTTCACTAGGTCTTAAAAATTTAAACACCTTTTTAAAAGGTGTTTTTGAAACACCAAATTTGTTTTTTATTGGTTCAGATTCAAAACATCCATTTTGAATAAATCTCTTAACTAATCTGTCCTCAACAGAGTGGTATGTAATTATTGAGATTACCCCTCCTTTTTTAACAAGTTCTGGAAGCTGGCTTAAAACTTCTTTAAGAACTTCCATTTCTTGATTAACTTCTATTCTTAAAGCCTGGTATACTTTTGCTAAAACTTTATTTTTAAATCCTTGTGGAAGAAATGGTTCTAGCAATTCATTTAAATGACTTGTTTTAAAAATTGTTTTTTCAGATCTATAATGTATAATTGCCTTAGCAATTTGTTTAGAATTTCTTAAATCAGAATATTGAAAGAAAATATTTGACAATTGATCTTCTGAATATTCATTTAAAATTTTTTTAGCATCCACTAACATATTTGTGTTCATTCTCATATCTAATTTTGAATCATATCTTATAGAAAATCCTCTTTGAGAACTATCAAATTGATGAGAAGAAACGCCCAAATCAGCAAAAACACCATCTACATTATCAATAGAGTTATATTTTAAATTTTGTTTTAAAAATTTAAAATTCTGATTAATCAGCCTAAACCTTGTGTCATCAATATTATTTTTCATTGCATCTTTATCTTGATCAAAAGCTATCAATTTTCCATTTTTTCCTAAATTTTCTAATATTAATCTAGAGTGACCTCCACCTCCAAATGTCAAGTCAACATACACACCATCTCTAACTATATTTAAACTATCAATTGATTCTGATGGCATTACAGGATTATGATACATCTTCAGATTGATTTCCCATTACACTTTCAGAAAGATTTGCAAAATCCAACCCTGGGTCATTTATAACTTTTTCATATAAAGTTTTATCCCAAATCTCAATAATATTAATTGCAGAGGTTAGGACAATTTCATTATTAGAAAAGTATAATTTTGATAAATCTTTTGGAATTAATAATCGCCCACTATTGTCTAAATCTATAATTCTGACACCTGCATTATACCTTCTTATAAAATCATTGTTTTTTTTAACAAACTTGTTTAGCTTATTTATTTTTTTCATTGTCAATTTCCATTCTGAGAATGGATGAAGCTCAAGACAGTTTTGAAAAACAGATCTTTTTACAATAAAGCTTTCATTTAAATGATCACCCAATTGTTTTTTAAGATTTGCAGGTAGCATCAACCTTCCTTTAACATCAATCTTACATTCGTATGTTCCTATTAAGCTTATCACTTTATCTTTGGTTTAATCTCAAATTTAATAAAATTTTACCACTTTTTACCACTTTTTACCACATTGTTAATAATTTTAAACCGTGTTGTCAAATTGATATTTAAATGTCTGTTTTACAGTCTTTTAATTGTGTTAAAAAGTGGGATAATAAAATGTTAATCTTAAATATTTTATAGCTTTAAATAACTATCTTTGTTAAAAAATTAAATCAAATAGCAAGGTGAGTAATTTAAATTATGTTGAAGACAATGGCTTCAACTATACTTATGGTGGTAAAGGAAACCCTATAATTGTATTACACGGCTTAATGGGAGGATTAGGTAATTTTAAAAAATTTTTAGAAAAATTTCCTAGCCTTGGTTATCAAGTTTTTATGCCAGAATTGCCTATATATAGCTCCTCTCTTCTTGATACTAATGTCAAGTTTTTTGCAAAATACATCAATAATTTTATCAATTTTTTAGGTTTAAAAAATGTAATATTAGTAGGAAATTCACTTGGTGGACACGTCGCTTTAGTTCATGCTAAATTATTTCCTTCTCAAACCAAAGCGCTTGTTCTTACAGGAAGTTCTGGGCTATATGAAAATGCAATGGGAGATACCTATCCAAGACGTGGTGACTATGAGTTTATTAAGAAAAAAACTCAAGATGTATTCTATTCACCAGATGTTGCAACAAAAGAGGTAGTGGATGAGGTTTTTGAGTCAGTAAATGACAGAAAGAAAGTTTTAAAAATTTTGGCTGTTGCTAAAAGTGCAATAAGACATAATATGGCTAAAGACCTGCCAAAAATGAATATTCCAACTGCATTATTGTGGGGAAAAAATGATAACGTAACTCCACCTGATGTAGCTAAAGAATTTGACAAACTTTTACCTAACTCAAAACTTATTTGGTTTGACAAATGTGGTCACGCGCCCATGATGGAACATCCTGAAAAGTTTAATGATACAGTTTATAAGTGGTTTATAGAAAATAATCTATAAAATGAAAATTCAATCATATAGCTTTGTTAAAAGTAGCTCAAAAGCTGCAGAGTGTCCACAAAATATTTACCCAGAGTTTGCTTTCATTGGCAGATCCAATGTTGGAAAATCTTCACTTATAAATACGTTAACTGGGAGTAAAAAATTAGCAAAAATTTCCGGTACACCAGGAAAAACGCTACTTGTTAATCATTTTTTAATTAATAACAAATGGTACTTAGTTGATCTTCCAGGCTTTGGATATGCTAAAGCCTCAAAAAAAGAAAAAAGAAAAATTGAAGAAATAATTTCTAGCTATTTTTATAGTAGAGGGCATATTAATCTAACATATTTACTTATAGACAGTAGATTAAAACCTCAAAAAATTGACATCGAATTCATGCTTTGGTTAAATGAAAATAATTTACTTTTTAAATTAATTTTTACAAAATCTGATAAATTAAATAAAAAAGAAATTGAAATTAATCCTAAAAACTATTTGGTAGATCTTTATGAAAAAACAGGTATTCAGCCTGAATATTTTATTAGTTCATCAAAAACTAAACTTGGGAGAGAAGCAATCCTAAAAGATATTAGCTCTGAAATTGAAAATTAAGATAATTTAATATTAAGGTTTTCTGCAAAATAATCACAAAACTGCTTAAAAGCATCTGTCATTTTTTCATTATTAGTCGACCTCATAAAAGTATCACTCATACTAACTAAGGTTTGATGAAAAAAAACATTCATTTGATCAACAGGCATATCTTTTGTCCATAAATCAATTTTCAATGTCTCTTGAGGCTCAGGATCCCATACTGAAATAAAAACAGCTTTAGAATCTTTATCGATTACACCTCCATCATTAGCTGACCAAGTGATTTTTTCAGGAATCTTATTTTCATCTAATTCAACATTAAAAGAAATTTGAGTTTTTTTCATTTTTTAACAGGTTTATATTTAGAATCTTTAAAGATACTGTAATGATTAGTATTTAATAATTCATTTATAGTAATTTTAGTATTGTTCATATATGAATTAACTATTTTGTAACCAAGCCATCTACCTATACCACCAGGCGACATTTTATCAATATCTAAATTAAATTTTGAGTAAGGAGATAGTAACATAAATCTAGATCTTAAGTCTATACTTGTATCAAAAAACAACTCATTTTCAACAAAATAAGACCATATTTCAAACTCGTTTTCAATGGCCCATACTAATTTTTCTTTTGTGGTATTAAAAATAATCCACTCTTCTTCAGATGGGTTTATAAGTTTATTTATGTACAAAATTTTTCCATGTGTAATCATATTTGACAATAGAGTTCTATCCTCCATTTTATTTACAAACTTCTCTGAAATTTTATAAGCTATATCATTTAAAATATAGCTTTTATCCATTCGACTAGAAATATAACTAGGTAAATCATAGTAATCTGATCCAAAATAAAAATTTAGAGAAATAAACAGTAAAGAATCTGCATAAATTATTCGATCATCAAAATTTCCTTTATTTATTAAAGAAACTATTTTTGGATATTTAAAAGCTTTCAAATCTCTTGCCTTATTAAAAATTGTTTTTAATTTTTTTGAATTAAAATCAAAATTATTAAATACTTGAAGAGATTTGTTATATAGTTCTAACTCAATTGAATCATTTTTTTTATTTAACCAAAGAGAATCAGAAAATTGATTTGGAAAAAGATAAGGGTATTTATTAATCAATGAGCCAAGTTCATCATCTTTAGAGGAATAAAATTCTTTTTCAAATCTAACAACCTCAATTTCACTTAAATTGTCAATTTCACTACATCCTACTATAAAAAAAACATAGAAAATAACTGTGAAAAGTTTATAATAATCCATTAATTTTGAAATTGAGAATTAAAAGATCAAATCTAATACAAAGTCTATAATATTTTATAAATGAAATATAATTTAATTATCGAAAAGTTAAATGACTGGCTAATAGAATACACTAAAACATCTAAATCTAAAGGTTTTGTAGTTGGTGTTTCGGGTGGAATTGATTCTGCGTTGACTTCGACGTTGTGTGCAAAAACTGGCCTTCCAACACTTTGTATTGATATGCCTATTTTGCAAAGTAATAATGAAATAAATAGAGCAAAAGAACACATAGCTTGGCTAAAATCTAGATACAGTAATGTTTCTAACCTATCAATTGATCTTAATCATACTTTTGAATCATTTAGATCAACTGTTGAAAATAAAAATAATAAGAATAATTTTTTATCATTAGCAAATTCAAGATCAAGACTTAGAATGACTACATTATATTATTATTCAGGAATTTATAATTATTTAGTTGCTGGCACTGGAAATAAAGTCGAAGATTTTGGAGTAGGATTTTATACTAAGTATGGAGATGGTGGCGTTGATATTAGTCCAATTGCAGATCTAACTAAAACAGATGTTTTCAATATGGCTTCAAAGCTTGGAGTTATTACTAAAATATTAGAAGCAAAACCAACTGATGGGTTATGGGATGATGGAAGAACTGATGAGGATCAAATTGGCGCTACATACAAGGAACTCGAATGGGCAATGAAACAGAAAGATAATAAGAAAACATCAAGAGATTTTCAAAACAGGCAAAGAGAAGTATTTGATATTTTATTAAAATTCAATAATCAAAATTCTCACAAAATGAATCCTATTCCAATTTTCAAAATTCCAGAGGATCTTAAATAAATTAAAAAACTCTATTTAATTTTTTTGATAATAGAGATTTTAATTTATGATACTCGCTTATTTCTTCTAAAATTTTATTGTTATTTTTTGTTAATTTTATTTCATCTTTTAATTCATCGACTTTTTTATTTATCAAGTATGTTCTTAAACTTAAAATAGTTTCAGAAACCAATTGACTAATTGCCTTATCTTTTTTTTTCACAAAAATATTTTTACTTACCCAATTGTGAAGTTCATAGCGTTCTTCATTCATTAAAATTCCTGTAACGTGATTAGATAACTCATCATCAAGGTTATTTAAAAAAACTTCTAAAACTAACTTTTGATTTTCTTGAAATTCAGAGATAATTTTTTTATAAATTTTTCTAAAAGACTCATTAGTAAATTCAATTTCATCTTGTTGTAAATCTAAAAATATTTTTTCATAAACCTTAGACTCTACAATTGTTGGTTCTAAGACTATATTCCCTTCTTCGTCGTTTTTCAATATCAATTCTTCAAATTTCTCAACTTTATCGCCATATAATAATAGAATCTCGATAATTTTTTTTTCTAACTCGAATAGTGTGTTAATGTTTTTATTCTTTGTTGTTTTTTGGATCTTAGCTATTCTTTTTTTAGATACAGCGTAAATTTCATTTTTAGTTTTTTGAGCTAGAGAATTAAATAAAACATCTTCAGAAACATCCATTATTGAAGAACAATGTTTTATATATAATTCTTGTTTGATTCTATCAGGAATAATGGAAATACTATTAATTATTTCATTGATAGTCTTAGTTTTTAAAATAGGATCATTTTTGGAACTTTTAGCCAAAATAGAAGCTTTAAATTGTATGAAATCCTTAGAATTAGTTTTGAGAAAATCTAAAATTTCTTCGTAAGATTTTTCTTGACTGTAACTATCAGGATCTTCTCCATTAGGAAATGAACAAATACTAACATTAAGACCAGCTGATAATATTAAATCAATACCTCTCAATGTAGCATCAATTCCAGCCTTATCTCCGTCAAACAACATTGTTATATTTGAAGTCAACCTTCTAATTAAAGTGATTTGATCAATTGAAAGTGCAGTTCCTGAAGATGAAACAACATTTTTTATTCCTTTTTGATGTAACTGAATAACATCAGTATATCCTTCAACTATATAGCAATTATCTTTTTTTGCGATTTCTTGTTTTGCATAATAAATACCATAAAGTATTTTACTTTTATTATAAATTAAACTTTCTGGAGAATTCAAATATTTTGCTGTCTTCAATTGATTATTTAATATTCTTCCTCCAAAACCCAAGATTCTTCCAGACATACTATGAATTGGAAACATAATTCTTCCCCTGAACCTGTCAAATGGTTTTTCATTTTTAAAAATAGAAAGACCTGTTTTTTCTAAAAATTCTGGATCGTATCCGTTTTTAATTGCATTTGATGAAAAATAGTCTGAATTTTCAGGCAGGTATCCCAAGTCAAAACTTTTTATTGTCTCTTCGCTAAATCCTCTTTCTTTAAAGTAAGAAAGTCCAATAGACTTGCCTTCTTCAGAATTTAACAAAGTTTCTTTGAAAAACTTTTTTCCATATTCTGAAACAATAAATAAACTTTCTCTTTCGGAAGCTTTTTCTTTATCAATAGAGCTAATTTGTGTTTCTTCAACTTCAATATTGTATTTTCTTGCCAAATATTTAATTGCCTCAGGGTAAGTAAAGTGCTCATGTTCCATTAAAAAAGCAACAGCATTACCACCCTTTCCGCTACTAAAATCTTTCCATATTTGTTTTACTGGTGACACTACAAAACTTGGTGTCTTTTCATTTGAAAATGGACTTAGTCCTTTAAAATTTGAGCCTGATTTTTTTAATTGAACAAATTCTCCAACAACTTCCTCAACAAGTGATTGTTCAAATACTTTATCTATGGTTGCTTTAGAAATCAATTTTTTTTATTATTAAATTACTTAAAATTCTTGTTTGTTTCAATATTCTCTTTCAATTACGTATTTAATTAATTTTTTCAGACTGTTTTTAAACTTACTTTCTTTAAACAGATTTAAATCTTTCAAAGCTGAATTATAAAATTTTTTAATTTGTTTTTGAGTGTAATCAATACCACCTATTTCAATTACATATTCAATAATTTCTTTAATTGAATCTTCATTATTGTTTTTTACTGAATTAATAAGCCACTTTCTTTTAGATTTAGTAGAATTATTTATTGCATAAATAAACGGTAGAGTTAATTTTTTTTCCCTTAAATCTATTCCAATTGGTTTGCCAATTTTTTTTGCTCCATAATCAAATAAATCATCTTTTAGTTGAAAAGCAATTCCAATTTTTTTTCCAATTTTTTCAAATGTTTCTATTTCTTTTTTTGCGCCATTTGAAGCTGCCACACCAAGTGCACAACAGGATGCAATTAACGAAGCTGTTTTTTTTGTTATAATTTCATAATAAGTTTTTTCATCTATATCCAATCTTCTAGCTTTTTCAATTTGCAATAATTCTCCCTGACTCATGTCTTTTACTGATTTTGATATTATTTTTAATAAATCAAAATCATCATTATCAATGCAAAGAAGCATTCCTTTAGATAATAAAAAATCACCAACTAACACAGCTATTTTATTTTTCCATAGGGCATTTAAAGAAAAAAAACCTCTTCTCTTGTTACTAGAGTCTACAACATCGTCGTGAATAAGGGTAGCAGTATGAATTAATTCTATAATTGATGCAGCCCTATAAACTTTTTCTGTTATTTCATCATTTTTAGAAATTATTTTCGCAGTTAAAAACACAAACATAGGTCTCATTTGTTTGCCTTTTCTTTTAACCACATAATGGGTAATTCTATTTAATAACGGAACATCCGAAATCATTGATTTTGAAAATTTTTCCTCAAAAAGATCCATTTCTTTTTTTATCGGTAATTTTATTTCTTCAATGATTTTCATAAACTTTTTATTTAAGCTTGTTTGCAAGCTGTCCACAAGCAGCATCAATATCTTTTCCTCTGGACTTTCGTATTGTTACAGGAATTTTATTTTTTTCTAAAGCATTAACATATCTTTTAATTATACTATTACTGGCAGAACTAAAAACACTATTTTCGATTGAATTGTATTCAATAAGATTGACTTTGGAAGGTGAAAATTTACAAAAATCAACTAAGGCATTAATATGCTCATCATCATCATTAATATTATTCCAAACGATGTATTCATAAGTTACAATTTTTTTTGTTTTTAAATACCAATGTTTTATAGCCTCTTTTAAATCCTTTAACGGAAATTTTTTTGTGAATGGCATTATTTGGTTTCGAGTTTTCTCAATTGCAGAATGAAGAGAAACAGCTAAATTAAATTTCACGTTATCATCTGCCATTTTAATAATCATTTTAGAAATTCCAGATGTAGATACTGTAATTCTTTTTGGAGACATTGCTAATCCTTCCCTGCTTGTAATTTTTTCTATTCCTTTAATAACATTATTGTAATTCAATAATGGTTCTCCCATACCCATGAAAACTATGTTTGAAAGAGGTTTCCCATGATAATTTAAACTTTGAGAATTAATAGTCGCTACTTGATCATAAATTTCGTCAGGATTTAAATTTCTCATTCTATCCATTTTTGAGGTTGCACAAAATTCACAATCTAAACTGCACCCAACTTGGCTAGAAACACAGGCCGTTGTTCTACTTTTTGTAGGAATTAAAACAGATTCAACAAATAAATCATCAAATAATACAATTGCATTTTTAATAGTTCCATCAATACTTTTTTGAAATCTATCTATGTTTATGTGATTGATTACAAATTTATTTTTTAATAGATTTCTTGTTTCAATAGATATATTTGTCATTTTATCAAATGATAAACAAGATTTCTTCCAAAGCCAATTGTATACTTGGTTAGCTTTATATGACGGCAAATCGTTTTTTTGAAAAAAAGAAATTAATTCATCTAAAGTTAAAGATCTAATGTCATTCTTGTTTTCCATTTTAGAAATTAGATGATTAACATTGCATCTCCATATGAATTGAAATTATATTTTTCTTTGATTGCAACATCATAAGCTTTTTTAATAAAATCAGGGCCAGCAAAAGCTGAAGCCATCATCAAAAGTGTTGATTTAGGTGTATGAAAATTAGTTATCATACAGTCCGCAATTCTAAAATCATAGGGTGGAAAAATAAATTTATGTGTCCAACCACTGTAAGGATTTAAAGTCTGAAAAGAAGACACAGAAGATTCCAATCCTCTCATAGATGTTGTGCCAACAGCACATATTCTCTTTTTATTAGACTTAGCAGAATTAATTATATCACAGGCATTCTGATCAATATATAATTCTTCAGAATCCATCTTGTGTTTTGATAAATCTTCAACTTCTACAGGGTTAAATGTACCTAAACCAACGTGTAAAGTTAGCTCAGCAATATTAATTCCTTTAATTTCTAATCTTTTCAAAAGATGTTTAGAAAAATGCATTCCAGCAGTTGGAGCAGCTACAGCCCCCTCATGCTTAGCAAATATTGTTTGATATCTTTCTTTATCGAAACTTTCTTCCTCTCTTTTAATATATTTTGGGAGTGGTGTTTGTCCTAATTCAAATAAAGCTTTTCTAAATTCATCGTAAGAGCCATCATACAAAAATCTTAATGTTCTTCCTCTTGATGTAGTATTATCAATAACTTCAGCAACTAAACTATCATCATCACCAAAATACAGTTTATTTCCAATTCTAATTTTCCTTGCAGGATCTACTAGTACATCCCATAATCTTTGATCATCGCTTAATTCTCTAAGTAAAAAAACTTCAATACGAGCACCGGTTTTCTCTTTATTACCAATTAAACGAGCAGGAAAAACTTTAGTGTTATTGAAAACAAAAGCATCACCCTCATCAAAATAATTAACCACATCTTTGAAAGTTTTGTGTTCAATTGATTCAGTTTTTCTATCTAAAACCATAAGTCTAGATTCATCTCTATGATCAGATGGGTATTCAGCTATTCGATCTTCAGGAAGTTCAAAATTAAATTGTGATAATTTCATAAATAATATTTAAAGTTGGCAAATATACATTTATGCATACCCCTCTGTCAAGTTTATTGACA